>Ga0209824_10000449_pt1 | contig 25647 bp, 20 predicted proteins | sample VDWuncwatermetaG_FD_184124 | JGI IMG/M metagenome (GOLD analysis project Ga0209824, IMG submission 184124) | Wastewater microbial communities from Netherlands to study Microbial Dark Matter (Phase II) - VDW unchlorinated drinking water (SPAdes)... ...
TGCTGTGTCTTTTGCCACGCCTGACCAACGCCTGGACGTCAAGAATATCGAGAAGATCATCAATCAAACCCTGCCCGTGACTGACAGCCATCCGACGATACCATTAGAGAAATTCCATCATCCCAAATCTCCGGTGATGGCCTTCTCGACCCCCCGCCGCATGCGTATGAGACGAAGATAATAATTTTTAAATTTCCTAAATTACTTTTCCAGTCCAAAGCTGCACTAAAAATTCTCTCCAAGGAATGAAATGAATTTCTTTTTCAATTCTCGCGGCACGTTCATTGGTAATAACGATGGTTTTCTTAGGTTTGTATTCATCCCGAAATGTCACCAGTCCCTTAACATCAAGATAATCCACTCTCGTTGCTCCTTTAACTTCAATAGCAACCTCTCCTTTAGCTAAAATGAAATCTACTTCAAGTCCTGATTTAGTTCTCCAAAAATTGACAGCATAATCCAGTTCTTTGTAGCTTCTATAGGCAATCAATTCCATAAAAATAAAATGTTCGAATGCCCGGCCGAATTCATCACCTCTTTCTTGGACAAGTTGTCTATGCGTCAAAGCACCGGCCAAGCCCACATCAAACAAGTAAAATTTGGGAGCCCGTAAAATAACGCTCCTGTCCTGCCTTCTTTTAAAAGGTTCGACCCTATGCCCCAAAAGAGTATCTTCCAAGATCTGATAATATTCACGCACCGTCTTTGAATCGACACCGCAATCGCGGGCAATATTTGAAAAATTCGTTATCTGTCCATGGGAATACGCCATGGCCTCAAAAAATCTTGAGAATGCCGGAATATTCCGCGTTAGCCCTTCTTCAAATACCTCTTCTTTCAGGTAATTATAAACATAAGCATTCAAGTCTTTCTTTGCATGATTTTCTATGTAATGAACCGGAATTAATCCATGATTTAGCGCGCGCAATAAGTCTAATTGGTCAATTTCTGCTGATACCAGAGGAAACATTTCAAAACGCCAGGCGCGGCCGCCGAGTAAATTCGCCTGCCCCCGTTTAAGCTTTCGGGCCGATGAACCGCACAAAATAAAACCCAATTTCATGTTCTCTATCATCCAATGGACTTCATCTAAAATGGCGGGAATTTTTTGCACTTCGTCAATGATCACAGGGCCATTAATCGATGCTTTCCTTTGAGACAGTTGATGACGTAATAAAGACGGCTTTTTAATAAAATCCAAATAGATGTCATGATCAAGAAAATCGAAATAAATACTTTTAGGAAAATGTTGACGTAAAAAGGTGGATTTGCCGGTTTTGCGCGCACCCCATAGAAACGCGGATCGCCCGTTGGGAAGCTCCATTTTAAGGTATCGCTGAATTTTGTCCATATTGGAATATGCTCCTAATTAGTTATCCTAATAAGGAGTATATACCATAATTAACAAATGTCAAGCCTAAACGACTCTGTCATTACCGCCATCGATGGGAATTTGAGCGCCGGTGGTTTTGGCAAAGGCAGGCCCGGCCATGGTGCAAACTAATTCCGCCACATCTTTCGAGGTGATTTCTGTGTGCAGGATATTGCTAGTCTTGTATTCTTCAACAGAGAGGCCATAATGCCGGGCGCGTTTTTCCAAGACCTCCTTGGTCCATATGGCCGTATCGAAAACTTGATTGGGATGGATCATATTAACGCGAATGCCCTTTGCCCCCAATTCCAAAGCCGCCACCCGGCCTAATTGTGTCAAGCCTGCTTTAGCAACGGAATAAGCTCCCGCGCCAGGGCCCGGGGCCGGGACATTCTTGGATGCGATGATGATGATGGTCGGGTCTATGCCATGGCTCAAATAAGGGATGGCTGCCTTTACCAGAAGCTGATGGCTGGTTAAATTTAATTTTATGCTCTTTTCCCAGACTGCAGGAACCATCGCCTCAATATCCATGCTCGGCGGAAAATTGCCGGCATTGCTGACAATGATATCCAGGCCGCCAAAACGGCGCACGGTGGATTCTACGGCTTTTTTAATATCCGATTCTTTGGTGACGTCGCATTTGATGGTGGCACCGTCTTTAATATCTAAACCAACCACATGAGCACCGTGATCTAATAAACGCTCCACACAGGCTTTGCCTATGCCTGAGGCGGCACCGGTCACCAGGGCTATTTTGCCCTGCAAACCCAAAGGTTTCGGGTTCTTGGCCAATTTAGCTTGCTCCAATTCCCAATATTCAACTTCAAATAAATCTTTTTCTTTTAAGGCCTTCCATTCGCCCATACCTTCCGCCCTGCCAATGGCCTGTATGGTATGATCGATAATGTCACTGATAATTTTGGCCTCACCCAAAGACCGCCCGAAAGCAACAACACCGTGATCAGGCCACAGTGCCCAGCGCGGGGCCAAATCCAGGCACTTTAATTTTCCATCGGTGTGACGGTCAAAATAATTTTTATAAGCCTCGGCATATTCATTAATGTCTGCTTCGATATTTTTATTAATGACCACGGGTTTTGGCTTGGTGCGGATCACATGGTCCGGGGTCAAGGTCCCTCGTGCAGCCAGGGTTTTGATACGTGGTAATTGGCTAAAGGCAAGACTGTGATTATCATCTTTTAATAAACCTAATACTGCGCATCCTTGAACGCGGCTGACAGCTTGACGCAGCTGGGCTAATTGTGATAAAAGATTGTTTCGTCGCTGAAAAACGCTTCTCGCAAAGACACGGAAAGAAGGTTTCTTAACGACGCGTCGAATATATTCCTCAGCTTCAGTGACTAAATGAATATGATTTTCATAGCTCTCTTTCGCAGTGTCGGCAAAAGTGAAAAGGCCATGGTTTAACAAAACTATACCGTCGTATTTAGACCAATCCACCCCCAGGGTCATTTCATAAACCTTACGCGCTAAAATAAATCCCGGCATGACATAAGGTACAATAAGCACACGGTTACCAAAAACTTCTCTGATACGCTTTCTTCCATCGGGTGTATTGGTAATGGTCACCACAGCGTCCGCATGGGAATGGTCCACGTAGATATAAGGAATGATGGCATGAAGGATGGCTTCTACGGAAGGATTGGGCGCATTGGGATTAAGCATCGCGGCCCTTTGTTGGCGCACCATGTCAGCATCAGTTAACTCCTTTGTGGCTGCCATGCATAAGAGCGCATCCAATTTAACCGCCGCAAAGCCCTCAGCTTCAATCGTCGCTAAATCCCAGCCGCTGCCTTTAATATAAAGCACTTGCTGTTCTATCCCAAAAAAATCCCGGACCTGTGTCTTGACCGACGTGTTTCCCCCTCCATGCATGACCAAACTTGTGTCCCTGCCTAATAAACGCGAGGTATAAACACGCAACGCCAGCGGGTCTTGACCCAACCTTTTAGCTTCTTTATCATTCCAGAGACTTTTCATTGGTTTTTAATCCATGTTTGCGCTTCCGGCGCTAAATTGGTCTTTTTCTTTAAAACAATATACAATTCGTTCTTTTTATTCAACTCATCGCGGAATTTCTTCACATCCGCAAAGCCTTGCGCAGGTATGGTGGCACGTTTAAGGTGATAAATACTTTCCACCGTGATCGTCCCATCACCCTTAGTATATTTAATTGTAACCTGCATCAAATCCGTTGCCAAATTATAATCCTGCGGCACAAAATTTATTTTTAAACCGTCGGGAATATGGTAGGTGTTACGATTAATAATTAAAGAATTAGTGGGGACAAAAATAGGATAATGCCGTTTATCCTCTGAAAAATCAGGAACATTGCCTTGCTGTTCTTCTTTCAAAAGGACCATGTCATTAGCCACCTGATAAACTTTGGATGCCGCGTATTTAAAATTAAATTCAACGGGCCCATAACGATTTTCCAGGCCCTTGACATCATGGTCCGTTATCTTAGCGCCTTGAGCAAAAGTAGCCTGCAAATTATCAAAGAATTTCTGTTTGCTGCTGTCGCTGGAGGCGTCCCAACTGCTTTTCATATCCTCTGATGCTTCCACGGGCATTTGCACATGGACTTGGAAATTGGCTGAGCCATTATCGCTCAATGTGATATCGCTGGTAGATATCACAGAATGAAAAGATTCATCAGCAACGGGAAGATTCATAAAACGATAGGAAGCAGGGTCAATGATAAGCACATAGGCATTGTCATAACTTGAAGGCAATTCTCCCAGATCAAATCCCTTGGCCTGCGGGTCCACGAAATATTTTTGACCATCGACATTGACCTCCAATATCACATGATCAAAAGCAGCAAGGTTGGGCAGGCGGTGCCGGGGATCACCGTTAAACTCGCCGCTAAATAAACAAATATTAGCATCAATGCCGGCTATTTTTAGCATTTGCCTGGTCAATACTGTCAAATCTTTGCAGTCCCCATAATGATTTTTGAAGACCTCGCGGGTACCATGCAGATCAACCGTATGGTCCCCCAGGCTCATCGACACATAACGGAATTTATCCTGGATAAATTCCAGGATAGCGCGCACCTTGTCTTTGGAACTTGTTTTATCTTTCACTAAATCCAACGCTCTGGCGGAAATAGCCGGATCATCGATTGTATTTTTATTGATCAAATCACGCCACCAATCAGCTATCTGTTTCCAATCACTCATGGATGACAAAGACAACACCCCTATAATCTCGTCGGAAGGAGGCATGAAATCTTCATTCTCGCTGTAAGCGGTGTCTTCAAAAATAGTGGAATATTTGACAGCTCCCTTCGGTTTATCAATCAACGGCTTTTTATCGTTATTGTAAGCAGAAAAATGGATAGATTTATTTTCAGGAAAAACATAGGTGTAACGCGCGTATTTGGTAGGTATGGAAGGATATGTCACTTCGTCCCAAAACTGGTTGGGGATTTCTTCTTTAAATACTTTAGTTTTGACCCTCACGTCTATGATCGTGCCGATATTGATCTGAGGGAAGGCAATGACCTTAAAGCGCATATCGGAATATAACGGTGACTGATTGTAGGCCGGCAAATCTTTAATGTCCGTGGCCTCAAGCTTCCTGCCATCCGGTGTTTCTATAAAAGCTTGGATATCCGTAATTTCTTCGCGGGATTTATTGTAATAAATAGGCCACTGCCCCAGTTTCTTGGCAGCCTCTTTCTGTATTTTGACACGGGCATGATAATCTTCGTCAAAAGACCAGTCATCATGGATGATCGTATCTGTTTCAGCCAAAAGGCCGATGTAGGGCTGATCGCTGTTTTTCTCTTCCCAGGCATTTGGATTGACTTGGCTTTCTTCGATTTTGCTTAAATCCTGCACAACGACCTGAGTACGGTCCAAGGATGGCGTTTGTGCTACACTCAAGCTCGAAAAAAACGGCAAGAATAAGAGGAATATAAATTTTTTCACCTGTGGTGAGCGTAGTCGATCCATAAATCGTAAAACCCGCTCATCCATCAAAATATGCCGCTGGGTCAACGGCTGTTTGAGGACAATGCCTTCCAGCGTCGTGCAACGGCTTAAGGCCACATACATCTGCCCGTGTGAAAATGTGCCCCAGCCTAGATCAATGATCACACGATCAAAAGTCTGACCTTGAGATTTATGAATTGTCACCGCCCAAGCTAATTTAAGGGGATATTGGGTAAAATGGCCTATGACCTTGGAGCCTAAGGAATTGTTCACTTCATCAAAATAATATTGGTAAATCTCCCAGGTATGCTTTTTGACATCGGCCTGGGTCCCGTTTTCCAACTCAACCATGATCACATCATCACCCTCAGTAGCAGCAACGATAGCCGCAATTTTCCCCAAAGATCCATTGACCCAGCGTTTGTCCGGATCATTGCTTAACATCATCACCTGCGCGCCGACTTTAAGCTCAAGGACTTCCGGGGTCGGCAGGGATTTACGCTCAAATTCACCGGATACCGTACCCTGATAAATCCTGGGATACCCGGATAGACTTTGCAAGCGTTGATTGTTGACTTTATCCGCCAGAGCATTGGTGGTGGTAAGAACTATATAGAAATCTTCCGATGAAAATTGATGGTCCGGTTTAAAACGGCGGTTGAGCGCCTCCCAATGATGGTGCTCAACGCTATCGTCCCGGACGGCGTTAAGCAGACGGATGAAATGTTCGTCCTTTTGGCGGTAAATTTTATTTAACTGCATGATTTTAAAATCCAGCGACTCGAAAACTTTTGAGGAAAAAAAATAGGGTGTGGGATAATGGGTCTTAAAAATATCCTCTTCCCCGCGCCCTACCACCGGCGGCAGTTGGAAAAGGTCTCCAAAGAATATCATCTGTATCCCGCCAAAAGGCCTGTCATCATCCGGCCCATACAGACGTAAAAAAATATCGACGCAATCCATGAGATCCGCCCGCACCATGGACACCTCATCGATAATAACAGCGCCAAGTTCCCGATACATTTTTCGCTTGCGCTTGCGCACGGGTATGTCCCCCACACTTTCAGGGGTCACGTCCGGCTTAAAGCCAAAAAACGAATGGATGGTCTGGCCTTTGATATTGATGGCCGCGACCCCTGTGGGGGCGAGTACCGCGACGTTCTTGGCCGTCTTTCCACGGAAATACTGCAGTAAGGTTGATTTGCCGGTACCCGCCTTGCCGGTAATAAAGACGTGCTGATGGCTATTCTCCAGGACTTCAAAAGCCTGGGCGAATTCCTCATTAAAATCCAGATTATGAAAGGTGTCGTTCAAATATTCCCTATTACTTGCTTGGCGTCCCTAAACTTTTATCTATGGCATTCTGCAACGAGAGATGTATTTTCAAATTTTCTTCGCGGTTGGTGATGACTTCAATGATCGTCGAGGTCTGCGCTTTAAGTGCCTGAGTGTACACTTTTTTAAAATGCTTAGCATCCATAGGCTGGCTGTAATTAAGTTCAAACATCGACGCCGCGGCGGCCAGGGTAAAGGCATGCGGCGTACCCCAAAACTTTTCAAAACCTTCTTTAAATTCAGCAATGGGTAAAAAAGAAAATATCCCGCCCCCGCCGTTATTGAGAAGAACAATGATCAAAGGTGCCGGCAAATCACGCAGCATGGCTAAAGAATTTAAATCATGCAAAGCCGCCAAATCGCCGATCATCAAAGTCACAGGTTTTTGCAAACCTTGCGCGAATCCAGATGCTGAGGCAATCAGGCCATCAATACCGCTCGCTCCGCGGTTACCGTTCACACAAACAAAGTGACCGTTCGCATCAGCATATTGACCCATATCACGGATGGGCATACTATTGCTCAAAAATAGTCCCTGGCCCTCAGGGATCAGTTGAGAAACCAACCGGGCAATATGAGGTTCGCTGAGACGCTCATCCTCAGCTAAAAAACTTTCTATAGCCTTATCCGCATTTTTGTCAGCCTTGGATAAGACCTTAAGTGCCGTGGAGCTTTTGCGCGGCCTAATAAGCCCGATCACCGTCTGAACAAAATTGCTGACACTTGCCTCAATACGCAAGCTGACCTGATGATTGGGATCATTGCGTAGGGCATGATTAAGCACGCAAATGTACTCAGCGGGATTTTGCTTCCCAATAAAATCATAATAGCGCTGCGAAGTCATTCGCCCGCCTAAATGAAGCACACCGTCAAACGGCAATTTATTTAGAATTGTATCGGATAAAAGCAAATGATCAAAATAATGGATAAGATGAGGATGGCTTTGCCCCAGACGCAAACCTGAGGAAACATCCGCAAAAATCGGCCAGCCTAATTTTTCAGCCAAACGCAATACCAAATTTGCTTCATCAACGCTCGATAGCTTTCCAACGACAATCACACCATTCTTAATCACCTCAAGCCGCTTAGCGATTTGTTTCCTAACACTGTCATTCCCCCTGCCGCTTTGCTTCGCAAAGCGAAGCTGCAGGGGGAATCCAGCCACATACTCAGTGTACGGCCCCTTCGATTGCACCCAACGCTTTAAAGGCTTGATATAAGAATTAAGGTCCTCTGATGCTTTGACCAAGGTCAATGGTTGGCGGAACATGCAATTGATATGCACGACCCCGTGATTGCGCACGGCTTGATACCATGCCTGATCAATCGTTGTCAGGACAAACTGAGGATTAATGTTGGTGTCCGGGCAGGGCATATCTGTGGCCCTTTGCACGTATTTTCCAAACAGCCCCACCTGGTCAATGGTCTGCACGGCCCCGGTTTGCCTTAACTCCGGCGGGCGGTCAGCGGTCATCACGATCAATGGTAATTTTTTCTTTGAAGCTTCGATCACCGCCGGGAAAAAATTAGCCGCGGCCGTGCCTGAGGTGCAAATCAGTACAGCCGGTTTTTTAGCAGCGGCACTATACCCCATGGCATGAAAGGCCAACCCACGCTCATCAAAATGAACAAAACTTTTAAGCCTCTTGTTTTGGGCCAGGGCAATGACCAAGGGTGAACTGCGCGAGCCCGAAGCCACGCAAAAATAATCAACTCCGAGTCGAGACAACTCTTCGATAATTAACGTTCCCCAAAGATGATTAATATTTACTGGATTCATAAGCTTACCTTGTCAACCCCCGGGGTTGACAAGGTTTATCGGATAATTTTTATAAAATTGCTGATTTTATTTTCCACTTCATCCCACTCGGCCGCGGCTTCTGAGCCCCGCACAATACCTGCCCCGGCAAAGACAGACAATTTTTTAGCGTTAGCCAAGCCTGAACGGATTCCCACCACAAACTCAGCCCAATCCAAACCGACATAGCCTATGGGCGCGCCATACCACCCTCGAGAGAATCCCTCAAGCTTGCGGATAATTGCCATTGCTTGTTTTCTAGGGGACCCTCCTAATGCCGGAGTGGGATGAAGGGATTGTAAGATATCTTCATCATTTATGCCATCTTTTAATTGGCCATGGAATTTAGTGATCAGATGATGCCCGTTAGGCAATGTCAAAATGCCAGGGGTTTTGTCCCGGCTAAAACTCTGACAAAATTCTTTAAAAGAAGCATTGATGGCATCAACAACGAGCGCGTGTTCGTGCTTATTTTTATCGGAGTTTCCCAATTGTTTGGGACTCGTTGATTTGGGCATGGTGCCGGCCAAGGCTTCAGATTCAATAGAACGCTGATAACGGCGGAAAAGACGCTCAGGTGATGCTCCCAGAAAGACTGTTTTCTTAAATTGGAAGGCGAAATGATAGCTGTTAGACGTAACTGCTTTTAATTGCCGCAGCATGGCCCAGGGATCAGGCGCCTGTTTAAAATAAAGGGAAGTTTTGCGCGCCAGCACGACCTTTTCAACAGATCTGTCCGCCAGGATAGAGCCCACATCCTTTTGCCAAAGTTTTTGATCAGGATTGTCACTTCTTCTCATCATGTCATTCCCCCTGCCGCTTTGCTTCGCAAAACGAAACTGCAGGGGGAATCCATTTTTCGAGGAAAAGACAATCCTGTTTAATTGCTTTAATATATCCGCAATATTTTCACGGCCCTTCAGATTGCAGCAAAAAATCATTTTGCCGCCCTGGGCTGCTAATTCAAAACGCGGCAGGACAAAACGATACGCGCCAAATTCCCTCCAATCCGCGTCCGGATGTTGTTCATCGAAACAAAAACCTCCGTACCATTGCAAATAAGGATATTTCGACGACAAAAAAGAACGCAGTTGTTTAAAAACTTTTTTGAAATTACCTAATCGCTTGCCCCTTACACAAACAGCCTGTCCTATGCCGGCAATGCTCACGGTATCGCTTTGATTGGCCCCATAAATTTTAACTTCATCCCTCTGAAGAGAAAGCCAGGAAAGCATGTCCACCGGATGGATTTTGATCTCAATGCGCTCGATGGATTGGGATGGCTTATACGCCGCTACAAGCGCGGACATCTGTTCTTGGGCTTTTTCAAGAGAAAGAAAATTATTTTTGGGCGGCATAAATGGTGGCAGCCCCTCCCATGAGGGGATGAGGCTCAACGTTGACAAATCCCATCTGCTTTAAAATTTTACAAAAGTGGTCTCCATAGGGAAAAGTCTGGATGGTCTGATTTAAATAAATATATGCTTTAAAATTCCCGGAAAATAAAAATCCCACCAACGGCACAAAGGTTTGCAAATAAAGCCAATGCCCTGCTTTCAGAAAAGGGTTTTCAGGCTTTGAAAATTCCAAAATTAAAACCCTACCGCCTTTTTTCGTGACCCTATACATTTCCAAAAGACATAAACGTAAATCCGGGATATTGCGGATGCCAAAAGCGATCGTCACACAATCAAAGGTTTCATCAAGAAAAGGCAATGCTTGCGCGTCACCCTGTGCAAGCTCAAGGCGGTCATCCAAATGCTGGGCCTTGATTTTTTTGCGGCCGATCTCAAGCATTTTGATTGCCGGATCCACCCCAAAACCACGATGAATTTTAGGATTATTTTTAGAAAGCACGATCAAAACATCCGCGGTGCCGGTCGCTAAATCCAAAATGGTCTGCCCGGAGGACGCCGGCAAAAACTGCTTCAAAGCACGACGCCAGCGAACGTCCTGCCCCAGGGACAAAAGACGGTTTAAAAAATCATACCGCCCGGCAATGCTGTTAAACATCTTCCAGGAATCGGATTTAGGTAAAACTAAATTCTCCATAGTGAGGTTTATTATCCCTCTCTATGCTGATTTGTCAACCCTGAGACTTTAAATCAGTCGGCTGGACATTGATGATCACCGGCACAAACCCTTCCACGCCTTCTTTAAGCATTTGTGCGGCTTGGGCAGAATCCACGTTGAATCCAATCGCTTGTCCTTGCCGGGCAACATTGATGTTGTTAAGGTCAATACCGCCAGTTTTATTGTCCTCTCTCATCGCTGGACCAGCAAATATGTGTGGTTTTGTACTTAATTGGGCCATGTTTCTATCTTTCGATGGGGACCGAGATCCAGTATTCATCGCCTCATCTCCAGACCGTAATGCTATGTCTCTAGGAATCGTCCGATCCTCTAGATTGGATTGAGTCCCGGCCATTGGAAAATGCATGGTAAATATGGCACCGCCTTCAGGCTGATTAGCGGCTACAATTTTGCCTCCCATGTCCTTAACAGCATACCAAACTTCCGTGGTCCCAAGCCCTGTACCTCCTTCTTTAGTTGTATTGTCTAGATTAAATATATTTTGCCGGCCGGTCACACTATTTATTTCCAAAAACTTAGGATCCAAACCAGGCCCCTTATCAGCGACTTGGATTATAATATTTCCTTTACTATTACTATCGCTGTCGATTTGGACTTTTACCTGATTGCGCTCGTTTGTTTTGACTGCATCAAGAGCATTACTAATCAAATTATAAATGGCAATAAGCAACGTAAAACGATTGCCTAAAAACCTCCCCTGACCTTCCACTTTATTGTCTATAAAAATATACCCCAAGGAAGGATGACTAAAAGATTCTATGTTGTTTATTTTTTTCAATTCTTGAAGCAAATCATCCAAGCTAAACTCATCTTGCCCGCGGATCCCTTTCCACAGGTTAATGCGGCTTTGTAATTTAAGCCTGAAGTTATGTGATTCTTGGAGCATATGCTGGGCCCAGACATCTACTTGAAATCCTTTTTCAAAGAATGCCGGATGGTCCAATTCTTTTTTCAATCTTTGTACTAGCCCTTCGAAAATAATTTCTTCTTTATCGAATTGATTTTCCAGCTCCATTATATCGTTTATAACCTTTCTATAAGCTTCGGGATCACCGGGATTTCTTTTCAATAATTCATCCACTTGTTCAGGATTAATCAATGGAAACCGTTCAATACTTCTTTCCAGATCTTCGAATATCTTGAAAGCTTCTGGATTATGCAACTCTAATTTTGTAATTTCATCTCGAAGTGCCTGAAGTGGCTGGATCATATTCACAAAAAAAACTGCCCCATGAGTGATGCTTCTGGCAGCAACGGCCAATCGCTCCGCCTGTTCCTCAGCAGTCATTGCCCTGTCCCCAACCCTGGCCACATTCACATCAATACGAAACAAATCACCAGCCAGGGTTTCTGTCATGGCGCTATCGTGTGCCACTGTAATGTCCATCGCCATCCCTCCGGAAAAATATTTGCGCGGGATAGTTTGGCCGCCGGCGTCCGTGTCCTCTTTAATATAATTAAACACACCTTTTTTATAGGCCTTCAGGTATTGCGCGTAAATTCGGTCTTTGATCGTTAGATCATCCAGGTTAATGCCTTTTATTTTATTTTTGTCCCGGTACAATTTGGCAAACAAGCTATCTTTGAGCGTTTCTTTAAACCATTTAGCTAAGATCAAGGAATAATACATTTGGCGTAAAAGCGCGAAATTCTTGCCTGTGTTTACTTCCTTTGTGATTTCCGGTAAGACAATTTCACGGACGACTTGGGAAGCTAAAGAATGTGCCTTGTCTGGATCCCCGATAAAAACATTCGGGGATGACAATGTTTGATGGGAATTATTTTTTTTCAATGCCAAATAATCTTCATCCAGCATGACTTTAAGTGTTGCGCGGGTCACGTATACCTTATTGTCATGTTCAAATACCGCAGCCTGGTCAGGTAAAATCCATACTTTATTAAATGTATTGACCGGGATTTGTGTACTGCCGAATTTTTCCTTTGCCCGGGCATAAACCTTGGCCCAGAATTCTTTACCCAATTCTTTCTGAGGATAGATCAAAGAGGCGGTAAATTGCTTCAAGATATAGTCTTGAGATAATAAATCCCGGCCCAATGCAGTTTGGCCAAGGGCTTCGGGGACAATGCGGTCATGCTCGTAAGGCGAAAGATTGACCCACAGATCATTTTCCGGGATGGTCAATCCTGCCAGAAAATACTTGATCAAGGGCATGCTTTCCCGGCGCACGCCATCAGCTTTTAAACCGCTTTGGCCTGTATCCACGATAAAATCAAAACGAAAAGGCTCTTGCGGATGCACTATCATCCCTTTTAATACCACCGGAATATACGGCGCACTGGTATTGACCATAGTTCCAGGCGCGGGCAAGTGGAATTCATCTGCTTGGGCTTGAGGGAAAGGACCAGTTGTATTAGTAAAAAATACCAATAAAACAAAAAGAGACGTATATTTCCGCATAATGAAAGTATGCCATGTATTTAGATTAAAAGCAAACTAAAGAATTTAAAGAGGCATAAAAAAAATGTGTTGTAACTTATTGCAGTATATAAACTAAGGATAAAACGAAGAAATTATTTATTAATACGGACAGATAAAAAATGCTCCAAGAATTTTTTAGTGTCCTGCAATGTCGCTACCAAAACAGAATGCTTTTTACCAACGGCCTTAAAAGCCGGATAATCATTGCCTTCCTTTGAGCCGTCGTCCCCTATATAAACCATATCCAAAACTTGGGCTTTAGATTTATCCTGGTCTAAATCCAGTGCCTGCTTTCTATAACCTGAAACAGGGACAGCTTGACCCTTGGAATTCACATACACTAATTCCGCCCCGCCATTGGCCGCCACCAAAACCCGGCAATAAACCTCTTTGGGCAAGGCACCCACCAGACGCTTAAATGTCCGATGAAGATCATTACCCGAAACCAGCATAAATATGCCGCCGGCTTGCAAATAGGCGCAAAGAGCATCTCTGACCGGGCTTTCAGCCAGGGTCGGCAGAAAACCAACACGCGGGCCATCATAAATCGTACCATCTCCGTCGGCAGCAATAACTGTTTTGCTTTTTCTACTGTCGATATGTGCTCCAGGCTGATAATTCATTTCTTTAAGCACATCTTCGAAGCCCCTTCGCAAAAAACGGATGGGCAGGGACTTGTCCACTCCATTAACATTAAACTCAATCGATGATGTTCCGGCTAATGTCAAATGCAGGCTAGCCCCAAGCTTTTTGCATTTTTGAGTGATCTCTGCCGCGGCCTGAACGCGCTTCGGGCCCCAAATACCCTTGGCCACCATTTGCCCGGCGCCTTGTTGTGTTACGCCACGCACTTCTATACGCACGGGATAATTAATGGCTTGGGCTGTATTTGACCCGTAAGCAACTAATTTATCGTCGGAGAAATCTAAAGGGTTAGCCTGAAAAGATGCGATGGCTATATGAACTTCACCATTAAATTTGCCGGCATCGGCCTGGGACAAAAAATCACGGATGGCCTGGCCGCTTAGCTGGATAATGGTCTTAAGATCCTTGCGGCTAATAATCGTTAACATATGATCTTAACTCAGTCTCATCGACAACAGACGTTGGAATAATTTTTGGAGCTAAAATGCGTGCTTTTGGCGGCCAACTTATCCAGGAATCAGTCTAAGCCAATTAGCATTTTAGCGGAAAAAATTCATTCCAATGGCTGTTGCTCGCTTCAGACATGCTCTTTGACCTTTGGCCCGCTGATGTAATTAACAATATCAATAAAATCTTTCATTTTCTTGGGGTCTTTTTTACCCGGGGACTCCTCCACACCACTATTAACATCCACGGCGTAGGGCTTTAAAACATTGACCGGCTCGATCACATTCTGGGTATTTAAACCGCCGGATAAAATAATAGGCACATCATTCGATGATTTGATTTGTTTTAAAATATTCCAATCAAATGTTTTTCCGCTTCCCCCGTAATTGTATTGATCATAGGTGTCAAATAAAAAAGCATCCACTTTATAACTTTCTACAATTTTAGGGTCAAAATTTTCACCCACACGGAAAACTTTAATGATCTTAACATTGTAACGCCTGAGCCTGTGAGCGAAATGATGGTCTTCTTCCCCGTGCAATTGCACCGCGCGCAAGCCGCAATGGCTGATAATGTCCCGCATGGCCCCGGCATTATGGTTGACAAAAACACCAATGGGCGTGATAAACGGCGGTAAGGTATCAATGATCTTTTTGGCTTTAAAGGGAGAAATATAACGCGGGCTTTTTTTATAAAAAATAAACCCTAAAGCCCAAGCGCCGGCCCTGGCCGCTCTTTGGGCATCGAGTTCATTGGTAATTCCGCAAATTTTAACGCGTACCATCCATCACTTCCCTTATTTTGGCGCCGATATCAGGCGAACGCATAAAAACTTCACCGATCAATACGGCATGAGCTCCGGCCTCTTGTACCCGCCGGATGTCTTGATGTGTTTTAAGGCCGCTTTCAGCCACAATGACAATACCCTTGGGGATTCGCGGGATCAAATTCAAAGAGTTATTTAAATCAACCTTGAAGTTTTGCAAATTGCGGTTATTGACCCCGATAATTTCAGCTCCAGCCAAAACCGCCCGTTTAACTTCCAGCTCATCATGCGCCTCAACCAGGCAATCCAATCCCAAACGATGCGCCACTTTCATTAATTCTTTCAACTGCTTGTCCGATAACATGGCTACAATCAACAAGACCGCTGAGGCCCCGTAAAAAAGCCCCTCATAAATCTGATATTCGTGCACAATGAAATCTTTCATGAGCACAGGGACTTGGGGGCTATGCTCGCTAATTTGGGCTAAATAAGAAAATTTCCCCAAAAAATACTTATCTTCCGTTAAGACAGAAATGGCCGCGGCTTTATTCTTGATATAAATCCCGGCGATTTTAGCCGCGTTGAAATCCTCAATGAGAAGGCCGGCGGAAGGGGATGCTTTTTTGACTTCAGCGATCAGGTTGATGTAATTTTTTTGGGATATGGCTTTTTTAAAAGCTCCTGGTCGCCGCCCTCCTTTCGGCTTCATATTTTTTATTAAATTCTCATAATATGATTTTTTAGCCGCCAGGACCTCTAATTTATGTTTGGCTATTGTTTTTAAAAAATCAGCGGACACGGTTGGTATATTCCACTAGTTGTTCTAATTTCTGTGTGGCGCGCCGGGAATCAATGGCGTGCTCTGCCATGCGCATGCCCTGTTTTAAATTTTTCACAGCCTGGGCCGTATAAAGGGCGTAAGCGGCATTGCTCACCACAATATCACGTCGGGGGCCGCGCTCACCTTCCAAAATATTGCGCGCAATAGCGGCATTGTCAGCGGCATTGCCTCCAGACAAATCCTCTATACGTGCGCGGGGGATGCCTAATTCATCAGGATCTATATCATAACTGATGATGTCCAGCCCGTTAAATTCGCTGACAAAGGTCTTGTCCGTGGTGGTGATTTCATCAAGGCCGTCATTGCCGTGCACGACCAAAGCGCGCTTGAGTCCCAAATTTTTCAACACCTGGGCCATAGGCTCAAGCAAATCGCGGCTGTACACCCCCATCATCTGATGGGTGGCCCGTGCCGGATTAGTCAATGGCCCTAAAATATTAAAAATGGTCTTGACCCCCAACTCCTGACGGGCGAAAGCGACATTCTTCATGGCCGGATGCAGGCGCTGGGCAAATAAAAATGCCAAACCGATTTTATTCAAACATTCACTTAAAAAACGCTCTTCCATATCAAGATTGACACCCAAGGCTTCCAGAACATCCGCGCTGCCGCATTTGCTGGAAACTGAAACGTTGCCATGCTTGGCAACGGCGACACCGCTGGCCGCCACCACAATAGCCGCCACCGTGGAAATGTTAAACGTGTCCTTGTGATCGCCGCCGGTACCGCAAGTATCCAGGATAATTTCATGATGAGTTTTAATCGGTATAACAAATTTTCGCATGATCAAGGCGCAAGCAGTGATCTCCTCGACCGTCGGCCCCTTTTTATTAAGGGCCAGTAAGAAATCCTTGATCTCCTCCAAAGGCACCTGGGCCGACATGATCAGTTCCATGACCACGGTGATCTCGTCATGGCTGAGATTCTCCCCTTGCTGAATTTGGGTTATGTAGTCGCGCATCATAGGCTTAAAAAGTTCTTCAGTAGATTCATGCCTTGTTTGGTCAAAATCGATTCCGGATGAAATTGCACGCCGTAGATGGGATAGGTTTTATGCTGCACGCCCATGATTTCTCCATCGTCAGTGGTTGTAGCTGTGACTGTCAAGCACTCCGGGACATGCTTAGAGTCAATGACTAAAGAATGATAACGGGTCGCTTCAAAAGGGTTGGGTAGACCTTTGAATATTTCTCGGCCATTATGCTTGATCATGGATGTCTTGCCATGCATCAGGCGTTTGGCATTGATGACCTTTCCGCCAAACGCATACCCAATGCCCTGATGTCCCAGGCAGACGCCTAAGACCGGGATTTCAGGGCCCAATTGTTTGATTATATCGATGGAAATGCCCGCGTCTTCCGGCCGGCCAGGCCCCGGAGAGATGACGATTTTTTCCGGCTTCATCTTACGGATTTTCGCAATGGTCAAAGCATCGTTGCGAAACACTTGGACCTTTGCCTTGAGCTCGCCCAAATACTGCACAAGGTTGTAGGTAAAAGAATCATAATTATCGATCATTAAAATCATTTCTATTCTTTTTCCCGATAAACCTTTGCCCCGATGCCGGTCAATTTTCCGTCGAGATCTTCATAACCGCGGTCAAGATGATAAATACGGTAAACTTCAGTTTTTCCAAGTGCTACTAAACCCGCGATAACCAGGGCTGCTGAGGCGCGCAGGTCAGAAGCCATGACCGGTGCTCCGTATAAATGTTTAATCCCCTCGACGATCGCAATGCCGGCGTCCCGGCGTATCTGGGCACCCATACGGTTAAGTTCAGCGATATGCATAAAACGGTCCGGAAAAACCCGGTCAGTGATGATACTAACCCCCGGTGTGATGGCCATCAAAGCCATATACTGGGCCTGCAAATCCGTCGGGAAACCAGGATGGGGATGGGTGACAATATTGGCCGGACGCAAGGTTTTCTTGACCTTAACACGTATGTCTGCTCCGTCTTTGCGCACGTCAACCCCGATCGACTGTAATTTATCGATCAATGCCAGTAATTGATTATAATGCGCGTCTTTAACCAGGATATCACTTTTAGCTGCCGCGGCCAAAAGCAAAAATGTCCCTGCTTCGATGCGGTCCGGGCCTATTTTATAACTGGTCCCGTTTAATTTACGCACGCCATTGATAACAATCCGGGGCGTACCTTGCCCTTCAATTTTTGCACCCATGCCGCTTAAGAAATTCCCAAGGTCTTCGATCTCAGGCTCACACGCCGCTGATTCAATAATGGTCTCGCCATGGGCCAGACTAGCCGCCATCATCACATTGGCTGTGGCCAACACCGACGAGCCAAAGGTGCCTCCTAAATACATTTGTGAACCTTGAAGCTTATTGGCCGTGGCAATCACATACCCGCCGTCAAAATCCGCCTTTACACCTAAGGCCATAATACCCTTCAAATGCAAATCAACCGGGCGCACACCGATGACGCAGCCGCCGGGCATTGATACCTTGGCCTTGCCTAACTTGGCCAGCAAAGGCCCCAGGACGCAAAAAGATCCCCGCATGGTTGAAACTAATTTGTAATCCGCCACATGATTGTTGGCACTGCCGGAAATAAGCACTTTATTGGCGCTGATCTCAACTGTCTTGCCCAATGAGCGCAATAACTTGCACATGGTCAAGATATCGCGTAATTTGGGGATATTGCGGATCTCACAGGTGCTGTCAGTCAACAAAGTCGCCGCTAAAATCGGCAAGGTGGCGTTCTTCGAGCCGCTGACTTTGATTTCTCCCTTAAGGGGCTTGCCGCCTTCAATGATAAACTTTTCCATCTAAGATCCTTCCCCTTCATTTCGTTCAGGGTCAGGATGACAGGACTGCTCTGATAATCCTATCACGTCCTGCTAAATCCTGAATAATCTCTATTCTTGAAAATGCCTTTTGGGCTTCAACGAGCTTTTTAACGGCTTCTGCCTGCCCGTCGCCGAACTCCATCATAAGACAAGCGCCGCCTCTTAGCAAGTAAGGAGTATATTTTATAATAATCCTGTAAAAATTCAAACCATCTTCTCCGCCGTCCAAGGCTGCGGCAGGCTCTTGTTGGACATCCCGCGGCAGGCTGCTCATCTGGCTTGTGGGGATATAAGGAGGGTTCGAGATAATTAAATCAAATAAATTATTGTCATTCTTCGCGGAGCCTGCCCTCGAGCGGAGCGAAGGGCTCAGGATGACAAGCATATCCTCTTGAATAAATTGTATTCGATCCTCTACCTTGTGCTGCCTGGCATTAATTTTAGCCAGTTCCAATGCTTGTGTTGAGATATCTACACTAACTATTTTGGATTGAGAGACAAATTTGGCCAAGGCTATGGCAATATTGCCGGAGCCTGTGCCTAAATCAAGGGCATATCCGCCCTTAAAATACTTAAGCGCCGCTTCAACCAACTGCTCTGTCTCAGGCCTTGGGATCAATACCGATGGATTGACTGCTAACTCCAAGCCCATAAAATTGCATGTGCCTAAAATATACTGCAAAGGCTCGCCAGCTTGCCATCGGCGCCGGTAATTGTCAATAAGAGCCAAATCAATAGGCCGGCATTGCAAGATATGCGTGAGGATAATTTCGTCTTCGGTCATGAACAAATTAAACCAAGTCTTTTAATTCATCTAAACTAAGACCGGCTTTTTTGATAATACTATGAAGTGTCCCCTTACGTAGCTCTTTATGATTGGGAACTATAACGGAGATGATCAACCACAAAACCCATGCGATGAAGCGCTTTGACCACTTCTTTACCTGAAAACGTCTTACTCATAAAGCAACTTCAACTTCTTTAATGATAAAACCGGGTTTTGTTTTGATTTCGTTGACTTTAGCTAATCCTTCCAAATAACAGAAAATAGCCTCTTTGGCATTAGCCAGGGCTTCTTTAAGGCTATCCCCCTGAGTAAAACAGCCATCAAGAGCCGGAACGCGGACATTGTAGCCACCTTCATCAGCTTTTTCTAAAACAATATTAAATTTCATATCTATCTAACCTCCATATAAAGTATAACACTATTAAATAGGGACGTCTTCCTAATTTTTAATCATTGCAATCTTCTAACATTTAATATTGGTGCAAACAGAAAAGGAGAATCAGGGTCTACCGATTCTCCTTTTCTATAAGTTTAACTGCAGGTCTAAAATGGTGATGCATTTTAGATAGTCTGCGCCTTGTCAATGTCCCGCCTTTTAAACCCCTTGAATCTCAGGAACAAAGCAAGAGCTTTTAGGTTTCAGAATGCTATTTCTAGGTTATTCTGGGCCAAAAGCCAAACTGTATTTACAACCCATTAGAGATCCTTATCCAAGAGTTTCCTAGTATCAATGCCATCACGCATCAACGTTTCCAGGGTCTTAGAACGGGGAGGCTGGGGTTGTCTCATATAATGAGCAATTAATTTGCTCATGAGGCATCACCCCTTTCTTGGGTTGTGCTACAAGATAAATATATCAGTTTTTATAAATATTTCAAATAAAAATACTAGAATATGGGGAAAATTTTATTATGTGTTTATGAGGACATTGTGTTTTCTTCGAAGGTAGTAGAGGGCTGATTTGGCATGGTCCACCTGCGTAAATCTCTGTGGTGGCAAATCAGCCCGGAGACTAGCGAAGCCCCGATGCTTTCTTGCGAAAGCAAGAATCGGGGCGAGCGTGCCTGAGAAGGAAATACAATGTCCGGATAGAACCGGATCACTTAGTTTCAGCCTTTTCTTTCACTTCTTTTTCAGCGGCCATCAGGGCGTTGGTCAATTCATCCATGTCCCCGTTTAAAATACTCTCTAACCGATGGCTGGTATATCCGATGCGATGGTCTGTCACGCGCCGGTCGGAAAAATTGTAAGTGCGGATTTTTTCACTGCGGTCGCCGGAACCCACCTGGGACTTGCGTAAAGCCGATTCTTTTTGAAAAGCTAACTGCTGCATATGGTCCAAAATCCGGGCGCGTAAAATACGCATGGCTTTGGCACGATTTTTAAGCTGGGAGCGTTCATCCTGGCAAACCACCACTGTTCCCGTCGGTAAATGCGTGATGCGCACCGCGGAATCTGTCGTATTAACACTTTGCCCGCCGGGCCCGGAAGAACGGTACACATCAATCTTTAAATCCTTAGGATTGATTTCCAGATCAATTTCTTCGGGCTCAAATAAAATCGCAACGGTGACCGCTGAGGTATGGATACGCCCTGAGGCCTCTGTCGCAGGGACACGCTGTACGCGATGTGTGCCGCTTTCCCATTTGAGGCGTTTGGAACATTCACGGCCAGCTAAAGAAAATACCACTTCCTTAACACCACCGGCTTCAGTATCCACATAAGACATCAGTTCAAGCTTCCAGCCTTTAAGGTCCGCGTACTTGGTGTACATGCGGTAAAGGTCCCCGGCAAAAAGGCTCGCTTCCAAGCCGCCGGTACCCGCCCTGATTTCAATGATAATATCTTTATCCGGTTCGTTCTTGGAAGGGTCCAAATAATCCGTGAGTTGACGGGTCGTACTTTGCAATCGGGACTCTAAATCCAAAAGCTCGGCTGTAGCGAGCTCTTTGAAATCAGCATCCCCCTTGGCCTTGACAATCTCCTGTAACTCACGTATTTGGCTTAAGGTCTTTTGGTAAAAACGGTAAGTTTCAATTATTCCTCCAAGTTTGGAGAATTCTTGGGCGATCTTACCGTATTGGTTGGAGTCGGAGAGGACCTTCTCGTCAGCTAAAAGTGTTTCCAGTTTGACGTAACGTTCCTGGGCCTTGACCAATTTTGCTTCATCACTTGGTCTTAGCATAACGCTTGTTGAATCGTTCAATACGGCCGGCCGTGTCAACGAGCTTCTTAGACCCCGTGAAGAAAGGATGGCATTGGGAACAAATCTCCACACGGACCAATTTTTTGGTTGCACGGGTATGGATCACATTGCCGCAGGCGCACGTGATGGTGGCTGATTCGTAATTGGGATGGATGTTGGCTTTCATTTTAGTAATAATACATTATTTATTCATGTTTTGCAAGAACTCTGAATTGGTCTTGAATTTAGAAATTTTATCGATCAAAAGCTCCATCGCTTCCGCGGAGTTAAGGTCATTAAAGGCCTTGCGCAAGAGCCAGGCGCGTTGTAAATCAGCTTCAGGCACCAGTAATTCTTCATGACGGGTATTGGAACGCTTGAGATCAATGGCCGGATAGATGCGGCGCTGAAATAGATTGCGGTCAAGCTGCAGCTCCATATTGCCGGTACCTTTAAACTCTTCGAAAATGACCTCATCCATGCGGCTGCCGGTATCAACCAGGGATGTGGCGATAATCGTCAACGAGCCGCCTTCTTCTATATTACGGGCCGCGCCAAAAAAGCGTTTAGGTTTATGCAAAGCGTTGGAATCCACACCGCCGGAAAGGATTTTACCGGAATGCGGCACCACGGTATTGTAGGCACGGGCCAGGCGCGTGATGCTGTCTAACAAAATAACCACATCGCGTTTATGCTCAACCAAACGTTTGGCTTTTTCAATGACAACTTCAGCGATCTGCACATGGCGCTCAGCCGGCTCATCAAAGGTTGAGGCAATGACTTCCCCCTTGACGGAGCGTTGCATGTCCGTCACTTCTTCCGGACGCTCATCAATCAAAAGGACTATCAGGATGACTTCCGGGTGATTATGCACAATGGCGTTAGCCATCTTTTGCATGAGCACGGTCTTGCCGCTATAAGGCGGGGCCACAATCAAAGCGCGCTGGCCTTTGCCGATGGGTGTTAACAAATTGATGATACGGGTGGATACTTCAGCTTGGGTTGTTTCCAAATTCAAACGTTCTTTGGGATAAAGAGGCGTTAAATTATCAAAGAAAATCTTATCTTTGCATTTTTCAGGGTTTTCAAAATTGACCGCTTCCACTTTCAAAAGGGCAAAATATTTCTCCCCTTCTTTAGGCGGACGGATCTGGCCGGAAACCGTGTCCCCGGTTTTAAGGTCAAAGCGGCGGATTTGCGAAGGTGAAATATAAATATCATCGGGACAAGGCAGGTAATTGTATTTGGCGCTTCTTAAAAAACCAAAACCCTCGGAAAGGATTTCCAGGGTGCCTTCGCCAAACATCAGCCCTTCTTTTTCGGCCTGGGCCTGCAGGATCTTAAACATCAAATCCTGTTTCTTAAGGACAGAGGCTCCCTGGATGTCCATGTCGCGGGCGAGCTTGGTCAGCTCCGTCATTTTCATATCTTTTAATTGTTCTATGTGGACCGTCTTCCCTGTGGGGTTGGCGGGTTTATAATCACCGTTTCCGTTTTCTTTAAGATCGTCTTTTTCCTGTTTTGTTTCTGTCCTGCTCATTAGCGTCTCCTGTTTAAGTCTTTCTTTTTCTTAATCTATTAATAATCTCATCAACTTGTTTACGTGTTTGCTTAAGGCCACGGCTGTTGTCGATGATAATATCAGCCATGTCGCATTTTTCCTTGAGAGGCATTTGATTCTTGAGACGGCGCGCAACATTGCTTCGAGTCATGCCCAAACGCTTTTGGGCGCGTTGGATCTGCTGGGCGCGCCGGGCCTGTACCACAATGGTTGTATCAGTGATTTTGTCCCATCCGGATTCAAATAGAAGAGGTACATCTAAGATGACAAAAGATTCATGTTTATATCGGGATATCAGACTTTTAACTACTTTGAGAGCCTCAGGATAAAGTATGTCGGTGAGTTTCTGTAATTCACGCGGATTATTAAAAACAATTTTGGCCAATTCAGAGCGGCTAATCTTCTTTGATTTAAGTATAACACCTGGAAAAATTTTTGCCACCTTTTTTACACATTTTTTGCCGGGGGCCAATAAGTCACGGGTTATGGCATCGGCATCAATAATTTTGGTTCCCCGCCTGGCAAACATGGCAGCAACTGTTGATTTGCCTGTTCCCAGGCCACCTGTAAGGCCTATGACAAGCATTTTTGATAAACCCTCATGTATTCCTTAGCGGATTTTTCCCAGGAGAAACGATAGCGCAAAGCATGCTGCCGTAAATCTTCCATCTGGGTTTTCTGGTTATAAACTTTTAAGGCCTCTTCAACCGCTTCAATAAAAACTTCCTTGGTGTATTCGGTAAATACAAAACCATTGCCGGTTTTATGGATGGGATCATACAGACGGATCGTGTCCGCCAAACCGCCGGTTTTATGCACAATGGGAATGGCCCCATAACGCAAAGCAATCATCTGTCCCAAACCGCAGGGCTCATAGACAGAAGGCATTAAAAAAAAATCTGAGGCGGCATAAATTTTGTGGGCCATACGCTCATCAAATTTCAGGAATTTGCCCACATGACGCGGATGGCGCAGGGAGGCTTCCTCGATCATGCGATGGTATTTTTTATCTCCCACTCCCGAGAAAACGATTTGGGCCCCCTGGGCAACTATACCATCAACGGCCTCCATGATGACGTCCAAACCCTTTTGACTGCACAGCCTGCCCACAAAACCAAAGACCGGTATTTTTTCTTGTAAAGGCAAACCCAGGGCAGCCTGTACCGCCAGCTTATTTTGCTGTTTTAGTTCATTGATCTCTGAAGGCCCGAAAGGAAAATCCAAAAATGGATCATCTTTAGGGTCCCATGCTTCATAATCCAGCCCGTTTAAAATGCCGTAAATATCCCGGCTGCGGTTGCGCAAAACACCATCGAGCGCGCACCCTAATTCTTCGGTCTGTATTTCTTTTGCATATTGGGGTGAAACCGTGGTGATGGCATCCGCGAAAATAATCCCGCCTTTGAGAATATTGACCTGATCATAAAATTCCAGGCCTTGAGTATGGAAGACGTGGCCGTCAATGCCTAACTTCCCATATTGGTTCTTGGGAAAAACACCCTGATAAGCCAAATTGTGGATCGTCAGCACCGAGCGGGTATTTTTAAAAAACGGGTCATTTTTATAATTGGTTTTTAGCAAAACAGGGACCAAGGCCGTATGCCAGTCATGGCAATGAATAATGTCAGGAGCAAATTTTATGTCTTTTAAGACCTGAAAACTTTCATGGCAAAAATGCGCGAAACGCTCCAGATTATCCTGATATTCACTCCCTGCTTCCCCATATAGACCTTCCCTGCCGAAATAATGCTTATGCTCAACGAAACAAACCCGGACATTTTTACCGATACGCACAACGGGCGCGGGGGCCTTGATATTAGAAGTTTTATAGCGCGGGGTGATAATGACGAGCTCATGGCCTTGCTTTTCCAATGCCGGAGGCAGGGCCCCGCACACATCAGCCAACCCGCCGGTTTTGGCAAAAGGCACCACTTCTGAGGCGCACATCACGATTTTCATCGAGTTATCTTCTCCATCTCAAGCCAATTGGGCCCGGCTTTAACGGATGTTTTCATAGGCACTGACAAATCCATGGCCCCTTCCATCTCTTGACGAACTAAAGATGCCATGGGTTTGACTTCCTCTTGGGGCACATCGAAAACAAGTTCATCATGAACAGTCATGATCATCGTTGAAGATAATTTCTGTTTGGCTAATTGACGGCTGATCTTGACCATGGCTATCTTAATAATGTCCGCGGCCGTGCCCTGCATGGGCGCGTTAATGGCCTGACGCTCGGCAAACTGGCGCAATCCCATATTGCGGTTATGAATATCCGGCAAATAACGGCGGCGGCCAAAAAGGGTTGTCACATACCCCAAGTCACGGGCTTTCTGGATTTCCCCATCCAGAAAATGGCGCACCTTAGGGTAACGTAAAAAATATTTATCGATAAAATCCTGCGCTTGGGGCCCGGGTATGTCTAAATCCTTGGCCAAACCAAAGGCACTCATGCCGTAAATGATGCCGAAATTGATCCTTTTAGCCGCATAGCGCATTTTTTCATCCACTTTATTTTCAGGCACCTCAAACATCAAGGAGGCGGTATAGCGGTGGATATCACCCTCGCCTCGGCAGGCCTTTTTTAAATCTTCGTCCCCG
>Ga0209824_10000451_pt1 | contig 25578 bp, 24 predicted proteins | sample VDWuncwatermetaG_FD_184124 | JGI IMG/M metagenome (GOLD analysis project Ga0209824, IMG submission 184124) | Wastewater microbial communities from Netherlands to study Microbial Dark Matter (Phase II) - VDW unchlorinated drinking water (SPAdes)... ...
CCTTAAGTGCCTGCATATCCATGAGCACAAACTGCGCATCAAAATCATAAAGCCCGCTGGAAAATTCCCCAACCAAAGGAATCGTCTCGGTGCGCGTCCTAGGTTTGCCATTTTTATCTTTAAGACTCAGAAAATTGAGAGTCCCTCTCTCTTTAATTCCAGAAATGACAGCAGCCAAGTCTTTGCCAATGTAGGCACCGCTGCTTGGCGTGGTAAACCACGGCTTAAATAGCAGGGGATAAACAGCCTGCTTCTTGGCCAAATCAATCCCCTTGAGCACAACAGGTTTGAGCCCTGTGTCGGCAGGAACCAACGTTTCAAAAAAGGCATAACGCGAATAAGCCACGCCGTCTCGCTTGCTTAAAAAGTCTTCGAGAGCCTGCTGATGCTCGCTCGTTAAACCACCCTCACGAAACAAAACGACATGGGCATTAAAATTTAAAACTGCCTGCTCATAAGCTTTTTGAAAGCCCCCCAAGATACCAATTCCCACAAGCACAAAGGTGCCCGCTAAAACAATGCCGCCTGAAGCCATGAGCACAGCAAGTCCACGTAGTGAGCGTCTGCGTCCAGTCTGCCAAAAATGTCTGGCTAACCACAGCAAATCATTCACGTGAGCCTCAAGGTTTGGGCGACATCACCTCTGGCCACCGCGCGCGCTGGAAAATAAGCAGCGGCTGCCGCCACAAATGGCATGCACACAAAAAGCCCCACAGCTGTTATCCAATCTGGCTTTAACCAAACATCACTGTATTGATAACTCGGTGCTGATAACGCCCCCGAAGCATTGAGACAAAAAATGACCAATTCACCAAAACCGATGCCAAGCAATGTACCGACCACGCCTAAAATAACGGCGAGATAGAGAAAAATAGCAGCGACACGCCGACGTGATAAGCCTAAAGTCAGCAGCACAGCCGCCTCTCTTGCCCTCCCAGCACCAAAAAGGGCTACGACGCCAGCCACGTTGAAACAAGCAATCAACACAATCACAGCAAATAAACCGGAAAACACAAGCCGCTCCAAACGCATGGCTTTGAGTAAAATCACATTGCGCTCGCGCCAACTCAATATTTTGGCTTTGGTATCCTGCAAGTGCACCAGCATCTGCATTCTCACCGTCTCCAAATCAGCTTCGTGAATTTCCAAAAAACTTTTATGCCTAAGAAGAGCCTCATCAGCCAACGTGTCTATTGCGCCCTGTGAAATCAAGGCGTAGCTATCATCGAATTCGCGAAAACCTGTGCTAAAGATTCCCGCCACAATAAACGTGCCCTCTTGCGGTTCAATCTCGCCAGCGGGACCCAGTTCTGCAAAAGGATGTGTGACTTGCACGCGCTCAATCTCTCCGGGAAAAAATCGCAAGCGCTTGTAGACACCTTCGCCCAATAAAATTACAGGCTCTGCCTCAGAAAATGTTTTTTGGGAATGACCCTCAGACCAGTGAATTCCCAAACGCTTCTCTTTAGCTGTTAAATAATCAGGATCAACAGCTCTCACCTTTACACCTGTCGGGGGATCTGTATCGACAGCGACCAACCCGTCAAACTCGCGCACAGCATAAACAGGATTGAATGACGCCTTCAGGACTTTGTTCACAGTTTGGCTTTGTGCCGGGGCATATTCAACCACGAGAGGAGCATCGAAACCTTGCAAAGCCTCACGCAAATGCTCGGAAAATCCATCCATGACAGTGGACACAGCCAAAAATAAACCGACCGAACCGGCAATGCCCAAAGCTGTCACAAGAGAAAATAAAGCCAGAACTCGTCCACGACGATCCGCACCAAGAAAGCGCCAAGCAAGAATGAGTTCAATGCGCCGCATACCGCGTTATTCGGCTATCGGCCGCATATGCGGAAATAAAATAACGTCACGAATGGAAGCTGAATCCGTCAACAGCATGACTAAACGATCAATGCCAATCCCTTCGCCAGCCGTTGGCGGCAGGCCATATTCGAGCGCCATCACATAGTCTTCATCGACATGCATGGCTTCGTCATCACCACCTTCGCGCTCAAGAGCTTGCTGAAAAAAGCGTTCACGTTGATCGATGGGATCATTCAATTCAGAAAAGGCATTGGCGATTTCACGACCATAAATAAATAGTTCAAAGCGATCTGTCACATCTGGATTTTGGTCATTCCGGCGAGAAAGCGGCGACACGCTAGTCGGATAATGCGTGATGAACGTCGGCTCAAGTAACTGACTCTCGACCAACTCTTCAAAAAGAGCCAACTGCAGAATACCGATATCGCATGTTTCACCATGTTTAACCTTGATGTTATTTTCTGCACATTTGGCCAAAAGTGTTTCACGGGTAGCCAATTGCGCCAGCGTTAAATCAAGATAGCGCTCAAGAGCTTGCAAAAGCGTAAACCGCGCAAATGGTTTTTTGAACGAGATTACCGTCTGTTGATAAATAACCTCATCCGCACCACAAACTTCGCGAACAACGCCATTCAGCATATCTTCTGTCAACAAAATGAGGTCTTCAAAGGTCGCATAGGCCATATAGAATTCCAACATCGTGAATTCCGGATTGTGCTTGATGCTAATACCCTCATTACGAAAATTCCGATTGATCTCAAATACGCGCTCGAAACCACCCACCACCAAACGTTTGAGATAAAGCTCTGGCGCGATACGCATGTACAAATCGCGCCCCAAAGCATTGTGATGTGTAATAAAGGGGCGGGCTTTGGCTCCACCAGGAATCATTTGCATCATGGGGGTTTCAACTTCCAAAAAACTTTTTTCCGTCAAATAGCGCCGAAGATACTCGGTAATTTTGGCACGCTTAATAAACGTTTCCTTCACTTCAGGATTGGCAATCAAATCGACATAACGACGACGATAGCGCGCTTCTACATCTGTCAAACCATGCCATTTTTCAGGCAAGGTTTGCAGTGTCTTGGTGATCAGCCGAAAAGTGTCCACACGCACGGTCAATTCATTGGTTTTGGTACGAAACATCGCACCTTCGACGTAGACAAAATCACCGACTTCAACCAGTTTAAGGACCTCATCGCCCTTCTCTCCCATCGCCCCTCGCTGCGTGAAAACTTGAAGCTCCCCAGAGCGGTCCCGCAGCTTCAAAAAACCCGCTTTACCAAAACTACGAATAAAAACCACACGCCCAGCCACTGACACTTTAACAGGCGTCGCTTCGAGTTCCTCACCCGAAACAAGGTCATGCCGTTTGAGCAAATCAGCCGCCAGGTCTTTTGGCTGGACATCGTTGGCAAAAGGGTTAAACCCGAGGGCTTTGATCTGTGTTAATTTTTCTATGCGTTGCTGGCGATACTGTGAATCAGACATGGTTTTCCCTTAAGCAAATTCTTCCCGATAAATTTTGATAGTCGCAAACAGTAAGGCCGTAATAACAGGCCCAAATAAAATCCCCAGTGGCCCAAAAAGAGTGACGCCCCCCAAAAGAGAGAAAAAAATGAGGAGGGGATGAATATGCGTACGTCCCTGAATAATGAGTGGTTTGATAAAATTATCGATGCCAGAAATAAGCAGCCCACCATAAATCAGGTGAAAAATCCCCCAGCCTGTTTCGCCTTTGAGAAAAAACCACACAGCAACAGGAATCCAAACACCCGCGGCTCCAATAATGGGAACCATGCTCATAAAAAATGTAAGTGTCCCAAGCACAACCGACAAAGCACTCAAACCCGATATTGCAAAACCAATCCCCGCCAAAATAGCCTGGACAAAAGCCGTTACAAAATAACCAAAAACTGTGGCCTGAATCATATTCTGAAATTGCGCTGATAATTTCTGCTCGTGCTTTTCACGTAGAGGGGACAAATCAAACAAGACCCGAAGCAAACGTGGGCCTTCCAAAAAAAGAAAATAAATCATGGCAATCATGATGAAGAAATCAAATACAATCGTCGCTGTGCCTAACAAAACTTGCGGAGAAAAATTGTAAACGTAACTCGCCGCCTCTTTGGCAAGCTTGGTTAGCCAATCAAAAATATCGAGTTTGATATGAAACTGCGTCTCAAAATCAACCACATAAGGCAGAACATATTGGTTATAAATGTCCGTCGAAAACAGATCGCCAAAAATGGCTTTGACATCAAGGGCATTGAGCAGACCCAATGCTTGATTGATGATAATCGTAGCAACAAGCCCAGAGGGGACAATCAGAGTGGTAAAAATAACAAGCGTGGCGACAAAAGCAGCCAGCCTCGGTTTATGGCCCATGCGCTGAGTGAGCCGCCTATAGCCGGGATAGAGCAAAACCACGATGATGAACGACAAAAAAGCGGGCATGAGAAATGGCTGCATCATGTAGCCAAACGCAGCCATGAGACACAGAAGAAAAATAACGAGCGAGCGTTTTTCTTTTACCAGCCGATACTTGGATTCAGATAAGTCTTGCACACAAGCACGCTAATCAAAAAACAGAGTTGAGAAAAGGAATTTTAAGCCTTTGGAGGCAAGTCTTTGTCTTTATCGCCGTCATCGTCGCCTTTGATACCTTTATTGAAAGATCGAATGGCTCTACCAAGGCCTGCACCAAGCTCCGGCAAGCGTTTGGCACCAAAAATCAAAAAGGCGATGGCTAAAATGACGAGAAGTTCTGGAAAACCGATACCCATGCCACCGGCCTTAGCGCAGGTTGTATGAAAAGGAAACTAAGAATTTGAGAGTTGTTCACTAAAAGCAACAGTCCGTAATTAATCCTTGTTTCCTCCATTCCTCACTTCCTATGATAAAGCCTATGCAAAATTCACCAAAAGCCTTCATTACTGGATCCAGCCGTGGCATTGGCCGTGCCATCGCCTTGGAACTCGCCCACCGTGGCCATGATATTTTACTCCATTACCGTAAAAACCTAACGGAAGCCAAACAAACGCAAAAAGCGATTGAAGCCTTGGGCCGCAAAACCTGGTTGTATCAGGCTGATCTATGTGAAATTTCCCAAACCCGCACCCTGCTTGAAACTATCACACTTGAACACAATGAACTCGACATCTTCGTTGCCAATGCCGCCAGTACAGCATTTAAACCCCTCATGCAAATCACCTCCGATAATGTGGGCAAAACTTTTGCGTTAGTCATCCAGAGTTTTTTACTCTGCCTGCAAGGCTTGCAACCGCTCCTTAAAAGCAAAAAAGGCCGTGTCCTGACAATTTCTGGCATCGACACCGTGCAATACTGCCCCCAGCATGCCTTACTGGCAGCTGCGAAATCAGCACTGGAAACCCTCACCCACTATGCCTGTGTGGAATTGGCCAGTGATGGCATCAAAGCCAAATGTCTCAATCCTGGCCTGGTCGCCAGTGATTCCACCAAGTTTTATCTGGGTTCTGCGTTTGATTCGGTCTGCGCATCAGCCAATACTATAGCCCCACAAGGCGGTTTCAAAACACCAGAAGATGTGGCCAAACTTGCCGCTTTTTTACTCTCTCCCGACAGTGATTGGGTGGCAGCCAAAACCGTGTATGCTGATGGTGGCCTCTCCTTCTTGATGCCAACGACCTGGAATTGACGACCTCAGGATGCAAATTTCCAGATGCACTCTTCGGGAGGCTCTTGTTCTGCAAAATGAAAATTTCCCCTATGCCCCATCGTGTAAAAAAAAGGGTGGGCGCCCTTCATCACGATGGACGCGCCAAAATGATGAAGGGAACCGGAGAGAAACCTGGAGCTGGCTCACAGATTAACACCCAATCGGGGATTAACACTGGCTTTCGTTTCACCGTTAATGACAATCGCCCCCGCACGACCCAAACTGCGGTTGGAAACCCTGAAATCAACTCGCGACTTATCCGTACTCGGATTAGCCACAGCTTGCATGGTCATTTTTTCCTTATGCTCCATTCTGTGTTTTCCATAGCAAAGTTTGGTAGGGAACTTGCTGCCACTCGAGTCAACGACATTGTTCACTGTCCCGGCAAATGCCGATCCAGCGCCAGCAGCCAAAGTGATGGCCAAAACGGCAGAAGCGATGATTTTTTTAACTAACATAATAGACTCCATTTCTTTTTTTATTGTTTTATTAATGACAAAATCAGTTTTAAAAACCAAACTTGTCAGCTCTTGCCTGGGAATTCGTGCGTCCCCTGGATTTGGTTACACGATGAAAAAATAATATCTTTTGTAACCTTTTCCCTCCTCACAGCGAATAGCCGGGTATTAACGAGGCGTGTGTGTCCCCAGAAGCTGATCGACATTTGGCCTCTCTCATGGAGAAGTCTCAGGCAGGTGATGAGGTGGCCTATAAAGCATTGTTGACCGAAGTTGCGACTCTGGCGCGAAAATATATCTCTCGGCGCCTGACGGCCACTGATGCCATCGATGACGTGGTACAGGAAATTCTCGTGTCTGTTCACAAAGCCAAGCCGACCTACGATCCCACACGCCCTTTTGGCCCTTGGCTCTATGCCATTGCTCATTTCCGTTTAACCGACCATGTGCGCCAATTGTATCGAAACAAATCAAGGGAAGTCGTGTGCGAAACGACAGAAAACCTGGGGCAAGACGATATTGACCTAGACTTATTGTTTAAAAACGATGTCGATCAGCTGCTGGGGACATTGCCACCAAAGCAAAGAGACGTGATTCGACTCCTCAAAATTGAAGAATTGAGCGTGAAAGAAGTGGCCCAAAAGATGGGGCTCAGTGAATCGGACATAAAAGTCAGTGCTCACAGAGGCCTCAAAAGTTTACGGCAGCAATTGGAAGGAGAAAATCGTGGAGACGTCTGACCTGATTAAATCCTTGTCTCGTGAAGTCAAACCCGTCAAACGCTTACCCTCACCGCATTGGCGTTTTTTCGCCTGGCTGTTTTTGGCTAGCGCGAGTGTCCTTACAGGCATCTTGCTCATGGGTCCGCGTGGTGATTTGGGCGCCAGATTCAACGAATGGTCATTTTGGATTGAATGCGCCACACTTTTCGTCGCGACCGTTGTTTCAGCCTATGCCGCCTTTCTCATGAGCGTTCCCGGCATGACACTCTCCCGCTGGCTCAGGCTCACCCCCTTGCTCAGCCTCATTTTTTGGTTGGCACTCCTCAGCTATCGAATACTAAACGGCCATCTCTCCGGTGATCCAAAATCTATCACCTGCAGTGCGAGTTCGATTTGCATGCAAGACATTCTCCTTCTGGCCTGGTTGCCTAGTGCTATCCTTATCATCATGATACGCCGCGCCGCACCCATTCGTCTGGCCCTCAATGGACTACTTATTCTCCTCGCCAGTGGAGCGGTTGCCGCCTTAGGCACGCAATTCGTGTGTTGCGATAGCAGCCCCATGCATGCCCTCTTGTGGCACTTCATTCCCGTCATCGTTGTTACCCTAGCTGGCCTATGGGCAGGAAAAAAGTTTCTGCATTGGTAATATGACACATGTCATGTTCTTCTGATTTATCAATGATAAAGACCTCCTCAGAGAGGTGTCTATGGGAACATACGAACACGGAGGATTTTTTATGGGGGGCTTCATGTGGCTTTTCTGGATTGCGCTTATTGTCGCCGTAGTTTTTTCCGTTAAATCATTTTCCAATCAATCTGGCCAAAACAGCACGCCAGATTCCCCTATCGAGATTTTAAGAAAACGATACGCTCGAGGTGAAATCAACAAAGAGGATTTTGAACGCATGAAGCACGAATTACAGAACTCTTGAAGGTAACTATTTTTTTAAACCAACCTTAAAAAGTCATAACCTTATCGGCCCATTGGGTCCAATCGACAAGCTCTTCAAGAGAGCTGCGCCGTGCACCTTCCATCAATTCTGCATCGACTATTCCGCGCGCATCCAAGCAGGTGCTACAAATCCCAACTTCTGCTTTGTTGCGCACCACCGCCTTTAACATAACTTCAATATTGTAATAACCTGCTGGAACTTTTTGCAGGCTCTTGGCACAAGCCGCCGCATCGCCAATGAGAAAGATTTTTATCTCAACGCCCTCACGTTTGGATAGAGCGCCTGCCAAACGGAGAGCATTATAGCTTCGTTCAGTTCCATAGGGGGGATCGTTCAAAATGAGTAAGGTCTTCATAATTGTTCTCCTAGCCTAAATAATGACAATTCATTTTTATCGACCTTAATGGACTACGCCCTCGGCCAATACATAATGACCCCAACACCAAGTAGTGAAATGCCTCCCCCAATGATGTCAAACTTATCCGGGACGACTTTATCAATTTGCCACCCCCACAAAATAGAAAGGACAACAAAAACACCACCATAGGCGGCATAAACTCTTCCAAATGAAGCTGGCTGGAAAGTGGGTATAACCCCATAAAGCATGAGCATGAGGGCACCGAGTGCAGCAACCCAAAGAGGTTTGCCCTGTCGAATCGATATCCACATCAAATACCCACCAGCGATTTCACACAGGCCTGCCAAGACGAAGTAAAAAATTGATTTGATGATCATCAAACGCCTCTCAGATTATTTTGATTCTATCAGGCTATCCTGCCTAGCCCGAAACGTCTCCAACATCAAATAAAGGGTCGGCAAAACCAGCAAAGTCAAAATGGTTGAAGAGATAATTCCACCAATAACCACGGAGGCCAGTGGCTTTTGCACCTCAGCCCCGACACCTTGTGAGAGCAACATGGGTAGGAAACCAAATATATCGACTAAAGCCGTCATCAAAACTGGGCGCAGGCGGATCAGAGTCCCTTTGCGCACGACTTCGGTGGATTCGACTCCTTGATCACGCAGTTGATTAAAATAACTGATCAACACCACCCCATTCAAAACGGCAATCCCAGAGAGCGCAATAAATCCAACTCCGGCAGAGATACTGAAGGGAAGTCCACTGAAGTTCAGTCCCAAAACACCACCAACCAAAGCCAAGGGTACGCCCAGAAAAATCAAAGCCGTTTCTTTGATATCTTTAAAGGCCGTGTAAATCATGAAAAGCACCAAAAGCAGAGCCATGGGGGCTAAGATCATGAGTCGTGTGCGGGCTTGCTGAAGGTTTTTGAAATTACCGCCCCATTCAACGAAGTAACCAGCAGGAATTTTTACTTTTGTTTCGACCAAATGTTGTGCTTCTTTCACAAAGCTCTCTGTGTCACGCCCTCGTGGGTTAATTAATACAGCCGCCCGTCTTTTGGAGTTCTCACGTGTCACGGAACTGTAAGCCTCGACGAATTTGATTTCGGCCAGCTCCGAGAGAGGCACAGTCAGATTGGTCGCAACACCCACGGGCAGTTTTTTGATCTGTTCCAAGTCGGAGCGGTCTTTTTCGTTAAGTCTCAGCACGATAGGAAAGCGTTTGACGCCGTCATAGAGATAACCCAATTCTACGCCCCCCAAAGCAGCACTGATAACACTCATGATCTGTTCGTTATTCATCCCATATTGATGCAGCGCTGACTTTAAAGGAATGATGCGTAGCATGGGTGAGGTTCCCTTGATTTCTGTCTCCACATCGCCTGAACCAGGAACTGAGGCAATGACCTCTTTGAGCTCATTGGTGAGTTTGGCTAACTCATCCAAATTATCACCAAAAACTTTAACGGACACGTCAGCCCGCGTGCCTTCTAAAAGTTCATTAAAGCGCATTTGGATAGGTTGACTAAAGACCAGGCGCTGTCCAGGAATTGTGGAGCCAAGCGCTGTGCCTATGCGTTGTAAAAGCTGTTCTTTCGTTTGTTTTTTCCCATCGACTAATGGCCACTCCTCAAGTGACTTGAGCATGATGTAGGTATCAGAGACATTCACGCCCATCGGATCAGTCGCGATTTCGGCAGTACCAATGCGGGAAAACACTGTTTGGACTTCAGGAAATTCTTTGCGGAGCAATTCCTCGGATATCGCTTGAATGGAAATTGATTGATCCAGACTGACGTTTACTGGCCGAATCATGTGCAGCGTAATCGACCCCTCGTTAAGCTGGGGCAAAAACTCACCGCCCAGACGGCTAAAAAGGAAAATACCCAACACGATGGCAAAAACAGCCAGTGAGGTCACCATCGCCTTGGCTCTCAAACTTTTCTCCAACACGGGTGCGTAGATACGGGAGATGGTCTTCATCAGCCATGGCTCTTTGTCTTTCGCTTTGGTGGACAAAAAAAGACTGGCCAAAGCTGGCGCTAGAGTGAAGGAGAAAATCAGAGCGCCGAACAAAGCGGCAATAAAAGTCGCCGCCATGGGCATGAACATTTTTCCCTCAATGCCAGTCAAAGCAAAAATGGGGATAAAGACAACAATGATGATGAGTTCACCAAAACCAGCAGCCTTGCGAATTTCTACGGTAGCCTCATAAACAGTCTCTTTGAGCTCTTCTTTGCTCAGAGCGCGATTTAAGTGCTGAGTTTTTTCGTGAACAACGCGCACACAGTTATCCAAAACAATCACCGTCCCATCAACGATGATTCCGAAATCCAACGCCCCCAGACTCATGAGATTTCCGGAAATTCCTTGCCACTTCATAATGATGAAGGTGAACAAAAGAGAAAGCGGAATGGTAATGGCTGTGATGATGGCGGCTCTGGCATTGCCCACAAGAATCAAAAGAATAATGAACACCAAGGCCGCACCGGTTAATAGATTATGCTCCACTGTGCTGAGTGTCGCATTGACCAGTTCGGAGCGATCATAGAGAGTCGTGATGGTGACACCTTCGGGAAGCCCTCCTTTGATTTCTTCCAATTTTTTAGCCACGCGTACTGAAACCGTGCGACTGTTTTCCCCCATCAGCATGAAGGCAATTCCTAAAACAGTTTCTTGGCCATTCACCAAAGCAGCACCAGTTCTCAGCTCGCTGCCCAGCTTCACCTCAGCCACATCGCTAATTGTGATGGTTTCAAATGTCTCCAATGATTTGAGTGTAACAGCTTTGATATCCGCAATATTCTGCAAAAGCCCCACACCTTGGACAATGAATTGTTCACCCGTTTGCTGAATGTAGCCGCCCCCCACATTCTTGTGGCTCTTCTTGATAACCTCCTCAATATCATCAAAATGAAGCCCATATTTCGACATCATCTCCGCTTTAGGTTGAATGTGGAACTGCCTTTCAAAACCGCCGGTGGAATTAACTTCAGCCACGCCTTTAACAGTCAGAAGACGGGGTTTGATGTACCAATCCTGTATGGCTTTCAGCTCCATGAGCTGCTCAAGACGTTCCTCACCTTGTTTGATTTCAGTGGCTTCCACGCCGTAATAAAAGATTTCACCGAGTCCAGTGGAAATGGGTCCCATTTGCGGCTGAACACCTTCAGGGAGATTTTCCGCAATGGATTGCAATCGCTCCGAGATGAGTTGTCTTGCTCGGTAGATGTCCATGTCGTCTTCAAACACAATAGTAACTTGCGAGAGACCAAAACGGGTAATGGAACGCACCTGTGTCACACCGGTAATCCCATTCATCGTGGTTTCGATCGGAACGGTGATGTTGCGCTCAATTTCTTCCGGTGCCAATCCGTCTACGATGGTGTTGATTTGGACTTGCACGTTCGTGATGTCAGGGACAGCATCGATGGGCAGGCTTTCAAAGGCAAACCAGCCAGCAATGGCCAAAACGGCAGTTAAGAAAAAAACGATGTTTCTGCGATAGACTGAAAAATGAATAATTTTATTGATCATAGAATCCTCAATTAATGACTATGTCCCACTTCACCTGAAAATGCGTCCAGATCGGCAACACGCAGCAAACCCACGCCGGAAGTCGCAATGAGATCCCCAGAAACAAGTTCTGTTGCAGTGATGTGAACAAGATTATCTGTCTTAGAAATGATGGTGACTGGTACGAGTTTGTACCAACCATCTTTCAAACGGTACACCGAGGTTTTGTCCTGGTGATAAACAATGGTTTGTCCAGAAACAGATTTACCATTCCAGCTTTCTGTTTTAAGTCCAATGGTCTGAATGGCTTTTTCAGAAAGTTTGATGCCGTCGTGTTCATCAGCGGCTGTCACAGCATTGTTAGGGCCAACGCCACCAGTTGATTCTTCCTCATCTCCATGGCCGCTTTCTGACTTGTCTTCGGCATGTTCATCGTGTTTTTCATGATCATGCCCAGCTTCTGCGTGGTGAGAATCATCCCCTTCGGCCAAAAGATTATGCAAGGGGGCACTCAGTAAGAATAAAAAACTGCTGATAAAAAATTTGTGTTTCATAATTTTTCCCGAGTAAAACGACCTTCCAAAATATAAACTCGCCAGAGCGCATCGATGGCATTGAGTTCATGCTGATGAATGGCCTCTGTGATGTCATGAACTTGATGATGAGTTTCAATAATCAAAGACGCAGGCACCAAACCAAGGCTAAATTGGGATTCCACTTCTTCATGCTTAAGAGACAGCCTGGCTTCAGAGTAACTATTCAAGCCGCTGAGCGCATTTTGATAGCGTTGGATGTGCTTTAATCGATCATTAGCGGCATTTAATTGCGTCTGATAATAATTTAACTCAGATAGCTTTTTGTCATAACTTGCATAGGCCACACCGCCGCGGTTTTGATTAAAAACGGGAATAGGCAAAATAAACCCAACGCCCCCCATAACATTTGTTTGAGTTCCCTGTGTTTGAGTTTCTAACGCAGGGCCCAACTTAAAATCTGGCCAAGCTTGGCTTTTGGCTATCTCCAAATGAGCTCGAGCCAGCTCAGCTTGTGCTTGGGCTCTTTGCAAATCAGAATTATTAAGCAGGGCCAACTCACTTTTTGACAAACTGAGTTTTGGCCAGCTGCTCTTAGATCCAGGCAGATAGCCCTGCAAATCCTTAAATGGTTTTCCAGTGGCCAATTGTAAAAAATAGCGCAAATTGGTTTGTTCTTCCAAAAGCGACAGTTTTTTGAGTTTATGTTTGGTACGCTCCAGCTCAAAAGCGGAATACGATGACTGCTGTTCCGGACTTAATTTTGGGCGAATTTGGAAATTATCCAACATCCGACCAAAAATTCCCACCGATTCACTGGCAATAGCAACCTCGTGCCGGATTTGACTCAGCCGGTACAGGGCCAACACGGTGTGTAACGCCGTCATCTCCTTTGATTGTAAAACACCAGCAACAGCCTGCTCATATTGTGCTTTAGCGAGTGAGATACGAGCACTACGTTTTCCACCAAGCTCCAATGTGTGCAGCAGGCTGACTTCAGAATTCAATGAAGAATTTCCGTTTTCAATTCTCGCAATAACCTTCCCCCCAAGCTCCAGATTTGGCCTTTGCTTGGCAAGCTTGGTGAGCATGACATCCCTTTGTACCGTCATTTGGGATTGTTGAACCTCAGGGTGATGTGCGATGGCACAATTCAAAATATCTTGAGGGGAGCGTATTTGTCCACAAGCAGAAGGCGATTGGGCAAAGGCAAGCTGGCTTGCACCCAAAGTGAATGCAATTATAAAAGAAATCTTTCGCATAAAGAGCCTCTGAAGAAACGACTGAAAAGCCCACCAACTAAATTGAGCAAAAGGTGCCACAGAGACACGCAACGCAACTCAGTTGATCATCAAAATAAAAAGGATTTAAGAAAGACTGAAAATAGGCGGACGATTAATTGTGGAAAAATACGGGCTTTTCAGAAAGAGGGTTTCAGGCGAAATGACACTTGAAAGAGTGGGGAAAATACCACGGGTAAGAGAGACTTTTTCTACTGTTGGAAAGAGATTATGGATAGGACAGCATTGCACGCAACAGGTCTGATCAGTACTGGCAGCAGATTGAGCCGAAGCCCCATCTGGCTCATGGGCTACATGGATATCTGTAAGCGCAGAAAAAATTCCAATGAGAACCAGAATAACAAGAACGGATTTTCTCTTTAAGAATGCCTGCATGGCTAAAGAATGGTGCCAAGTTTGAGCGCCATTCCCATATCACCAGCCACCTTGAGTTTACCCGTCATGAAGGCCATTTGAGGATTTAGCTTCTTTTCAATGATGTCGGCCAAATCACTCGACTTGATAGTCACCGTACACTTTGCAGAACCCGAACTGCCTTCAAAAACTTGAGACGCATCCTTAGTGAGATCAATCGTCCAGGTATCGGGCGTGCTGTCGCTAATCTTGAATTCATAGACGGAATTGATACTACGCGCTTTTTCCAGGTTGCCAGAAATTTTGGTCTGGATTTTGTCGAAAATTTCTTTTGCTGTTGCCATAAAGGGTCCTTTCACTATTTATATTCACTCGGTAACACAGGCTCACGGCCTGTTCAAGATTTCGCTTAGTTTCACTCAGCAGAAAGGCCTCGCGCAAGCATTTTTATCAGCCAATGACCAAATAATAAGCCAACAATCATAAGACTCACGGGGGCTCGAACCCGCTCCCAAAATAAAACTAAATGAGCTCTTACGCGACTCTCCTTGGGAAAAAACTGCAACAGCCACGCCATGGAGAAGGCTGCGTAGAGCAGAGGTCCTGCTGGATTAAATTGAAAAGCCTGCATGATTTGCCCTCTGGATAAAACCAGAAAAGCTCGCGTCAGGCCGCAACCCGGACACGCCCAACCGCTGATCCGTTTTAACAAACACCCAGACCAGGAAGGCAGAGCCTCTAGCGGCAACCACCAGCCTGCTGTCAAAATGCCAGTCAAAATGAGCCCAACGCTCCAGCGTTGAAAAAAGGCATGAAAAAGCCGGCTAAATGCCGGCTTTTTCTCAATCTGATGAAAATCAGAAATCATTTATCAGCTTGTTTTTGGGCCATTTCCGTAATGACCGGCAAAGTCAGTCTTGAGCCCTGGAAAGCTTTAATCATGAGGATAATCCAAAGGACCAGAAAACCTAAATTCAGAACCAGCATAATCAAACCAAACAACATGCCTAAAACTGGCGCTATCTGACTCAAAATAGCCGAAACAATGGTCAACGCTACGTACAAGGCAAAGAAACCCAAGTTCAGAAATAAACTGTGCCACGCATGAAACTTGACCGTCTTGTTATCTTTTTCGATCAGGATAAAAATCAAGCCTGATAGCCAGCCACACAGATAACAGAGCAAGGACGCCACATTGGGTTCCAAACCACTCGTTGGAGGTTTGCCCCCACCTGAAGACGGAGTTGGTGCCGAAGCAGGCGAAGATGGGTTAGTAAAGTCAGTCGTCATAAAAGAAGCCTCCAAAAATCTGATTGTGGACATGGAAAACCATCTTGTCCAGCGTTAAAATATTTTAAATATATTTTTTAATCCCGATCACTGCCACTCTCTTGATAAAATCCATCGAGAATATTGGCATAGCGTTGATTCACAACTTTGCGCTTAATTTTAAGGGTTGGCGTCAGCTCCCCACTTTCCACGCTAAAATCCTCTTTGAGAATAGCAAAACGCTTGATTGTTTCATATTTGGCCAAATTTTTGTTGCGCTCTTCAATACGCATTTTAATGAGACTAAATATTTTTTCGTTGGCAATCAATTCTGCATAATCGCCATAAGGAATTTTGTGATCGTGGGCATACTTCTCGACTTCTGACTTCTCCAAAGTCACGAGAGCAGACAAAAACTTGCGTTTATCGCCATGAACCACGAACTGAGAAATAAACGGATCCGTCTTCATAATATTTTCGATATTCTGAGGCGCAATATTTTTACCGCCAGCTGTCACGATAATATCTTTCTTACGATCGGTGATCCGCAAGAAACCTTCTGTATCAAATTCGCCAATATCCCCTGTGTGGAACCAGCCGTCTTCATCGATGACTTCGCGAGTCGCTTCAGGATTTTTGTAATAGCCGTTAAAAACCATTTTTCCACGAACAAGAATTTCCCCATCCTGAGCAATTTTAAATTCTGATCCAGGAATGGCCTTGCCCACACACCCCAGTTTAATGGCGCCAATCGAATTGACCGTCACAGCCGCCGTGGTTTCAGTCAAACCATAGCCTTCGAGAATAACGATCCCGCACGCAAAGAAAAATTCTGCCACTTCTTTACCAAGCGGGGCCCCGCCAGAAATAAAGTACTGAATACGCCCACCCAGTTTTTGATGGAGCTTGTTGAAAACCAGCATTTGCGCAATTTTGTACTTGGCCTGCAGACCAAACGGCACAAACTTGCCATTGAGAACCAGACGCGAGCGCTCACGCCCGACAGCGAGTGCCCAAGCGGCAATCTTCTTTTTACCAGGCGATGCACTTTCGATGCCCAGCAAAAACTTGGCGTGGATCTTTTCGAAAATACGGGGAACACTGCCCATGAAGTGGGGCTTGACCGTCGCAATGTTGTCGAGAATTTTGTCGATACTTTCCGCATAGCATTGAATGAAGCCATGATAGATCTGGAAAAATTGCACAACTCGTGCAAAAATATGTGCCAACGGTAAAAATAAAAGACTCTCAAAATGTTCTTCAAAAAGAAAGACGCCATCAGCCCCCTTCATTTCGGCTAGAAAATTCCCGTGGGTGAGAATGGCCCCTTTGGGATTACCCGTAGTGCCTGATGTATAGACAAAACTGGCTTCATCCGAAAGTTTGAGCGATTCTGCTGAATGACGATAAACCGCTTCACCGCCAGAGGATCCCAAAATTTCCACCTCGTCTAGAGAATAAATGCCATCGCCTTTAGCTGCCTGGCCCTCTTCCAAATCAAATAAAATGATCTGCTTGAGAGCCTCGGGCTCAGCCTCAAACAGGTCGAATTTTTTTAGCTGGTAGGCATTTTCGACAAAAGCAATTTTAGCACCGGAATCCGATAAAATAAACTCAACCTGTTCCGGAATGTTTGATTCATAGATAGGAACTGTCACACCGCCCGCCGCCATAATCGCTAAATCCGTCAGGGTCCATTCGACTCGTGTTTTGGCAATGATGGCCACGCGGTCACCCTTGTGTATGCCAAGTTTTCTGAGCCCCCCAGCAATACGAATGATGCGTTCTCTGGCTTGTGCCCAGGTCATCGTTGTCCATTCACCATCAGCGACAAAACGAAAACACGTTTTGTCTTTACGGGCAGTCGACGTCTGCTCAAACACCTGAACGAGATTTTTGTATTCCATAAATCAGAGAGCGAATGAGCAGGCGTATCGTCACTTCTTTAATGAGAACGATTCCCCACGCACGCACCATCCTTAAACAAAGGCATCGGATAAAAACTCGATAGACAAAGCGCCATCGGAAACTGCATCTAGAGCCACCACCGAATAAAAAGGCACCAAAGCGCGACAATCCGAATTGGTCAAGAGGTAATATGCCGCCGTCTTGCGAATACGCCTTTGTTTGACAGGCGTGATGGCTGCTAAACTACCCCCATAGGTCTTGCCACCACGCCACTTGACCTCGACAAAATAGAGACGATCACCTCGACTCGCAATGAGGTCGATCTCACCGTAGCGGGATCTAAAATTCTTTTCCCGAATCGCATAGCCTTCGCGCACCAAGTACTCAGCGGCAATGGCCTCACCCGCCCCACCAATAGCACATTTTGACTGCAAACAAACCCCCATCTTAAATTGTAGAATGAATCACCAGGATAAAAAGTCTTGCCACTAGAAAGGAATTTTTTCAAGAAAGCCCGCTCGAGCTAATTAATGACTCAGAAAGACATCAAAAACCTAAGGAAAAGACGAACCACGTGACGGCTCTGCACTTTCATCGCAGGCGTTTTGGCTTGCTCAGCCCAATCGATGAGAGCTTGCGGGTCTTGCCAATTTTCTCCGAGCTCGCGAGACGCCCGGCGCAACACTGACACATAATTCATTCTTGTATGCTTGTTTCCAGAATATCCCGACTCACAAATCCATGCTTCAAATGACTCAAGGATTTCCTTGGCCCCCTCAGATACTGGCGTCAGATTTCGACTGCCAGGCAATTTGCGTTTGTTTTGTGCAGCAAAGGTTGGTATTTTTTTAAGGTAGCCCAATTCAAATAAGAAACGACAAAAAATCCGTATAGCCGATTTGTTCAACAACACATCCCCTCGCAGACTTGCCTGCTGCATCAACTGACTGGGGCTCCGCCAAACGGCTCCTGACTCAGTCAAGAAGGCACTCATACGGTAAAAAAGTCTATCTACTGATGCTTTGGGATACTTTTCGTGGCCCTGCAGCCATCGATGAAATTTCTTGAGTAATCGTTTTTTGATGGGGCCGTCCGGATCATCTGCAAAACGAGGTTTGAGCCCATCTGGGATTTCGGCCACTCGTTCAGTGACTTTCATAAAATTGGCAAAACAGGCCAGAATCGTGGAGGGAAATCCCCCATTACCCTCTTCTTGATGAGCCCTTATTTCCAAGTGCTCTAGAATTTCTTCATACGAAACATCTTCAGCAATCGGAACAAGAGCATCGGCAATTTTTTCAATATGATTCCGTCTGACTTGGTAAGATTTTCCCTGAGTCTGCAACCAATCCTCGAAGTTATCGAGCAGCAACTGGTGTGGCCTCGTTTCTGTCTGAGCAGTAAATTCTCGATAGAGCTTCAAGACGCATTTGAATTCTTTCGAGCGCATTTTATTTGCAAGGCCTCCAACAAGTTGCTCAAGCTCGCTGAGGTTGTTCCAGGCCTCACCGGCAAGTTCAAATATGACGCGTAGCCGAGAAGGCAGACTTGCTACTGTTACTTTCGAATACCCTTGTTCTGTCAACCATCGTGCAAACGCTCTTGCTTGAGTGAACGCCGCTTCTGGCAGCCCGCGCGCGGCGACTCGCCTATTCTCCCTCGCCATGAGTGAGACTTGCTCAGAAGTCAGCTTGACCAGGCCCGCCTCAGTCAAAAAACTGAGGAAGTCATGAACGAATCCCTCCCTCACGCCTTCTCGTTGGGCTTCATGCAACCAAGCGCTCACAGAAAACCGATTCTCACCAAGCTCATGCCATTTTTGTTGAATGAAGAGACTCTCCTGCAATCGAATGTCCCCGGCTCGCGAGGCCTTAAACTTTGCGACAACTGTGATAGGCGCTAGCCTGCTGACTGTTGATTGGAGAATTTCGTCTGTCGTCGTTTCTCTCTCAGCGGAAGCATCGAGCACAAGCTCTCCTAAATGCTCATGCGCATCCCTTCGGTGAGCCGCATGAAAATCTTGTGACGTTTGCGCAAAGCGCGCGATGACGTTTCCAGCAGACTGTGGATGAACCAATGGTCGCAACGGATTGGCATCGCGTTGTTCATATTGAACCGGCACACCCTGCCTGGCAGCGCCAGGAGCGAGTGTCCGTCCACTCGCTACTGAACGAGTGGCAGCACCAGGTAATTTGATTTTGTTGATACCCTTGATCGTCATTGATACGTTCTTCGGTTGTACGGATGAGAAGTTGCTAAAAAAAATAGGATAATAATTATACAAATTGGCGTTTTATCAAAAGACTGGGAGCGCCCCTCACCACTCCAATATCGACCTAAAAAATGGCGCGGCTTTCAGCCTTTTGTGCAGCAGACCTTCCACAAACGAAAGTGTTTCGCTAAAAAGATAGCTGTACCCTTTGATAGTGCCAGATACCTTAAGCACCTATCTGCCGACCTGCCAAACCGCAGAGCAAATCGAAAAACTCCTGCCATACAAAATTGGTTTTAAAATTTTACGCTGAAAAATGAGGGAATGGGGTTTGCTGAGCGGTTACGAAAATGAGAGGTCAATACAAAGTATTGATATTTGCCAATCACAAAAGTTTTTGCGGGACTTTAATTTTTTAAATTTATTAGCTCAAAAATAATCCTCAATTCGTACGATGACTTTATAGCCTTCTGAGAACGTGATTATTGCTCGTCATCTTCTGAGTCATCTGCAGTCATTTTGTTTCGCACTATTGCATAGGGATCTTCTGTGGTGAGAAATTCATGAATCAAACTCAAGCGAAGGTGCTTACGTTTTGATAATTTATGTTTGGCGGCGATGCGATCCACGCAAGCTGGATCTGCTGTGAGTTCGCCCAGGATGCCAACGAATAGAGGATCAAAATCGCCAGTCACTGCGCTCCTGATGACCATAGATTTTTTGTTTATGAGGTTATCCAAAAATTCCGGCAAATGTCCCAAATGATGCAAAACTCTAGACCACCATATTTGTACCCAGCGCTCATCGTCTTCTTTGGCATCATCAGGGAAGAAGCTCCAAAATTCTTCGGGTCGATAAAGTTGATAGTTCGAGCCACCGCTATTGGTGTGAATGACCGCAGCATTGCTAGCTAGGGGAATAACTCTCAGAGCCTTCTCCAGGCTGATGAGCTCATTGGGGCTGAGATAATCTAGCAGATTTGAGGTGTAAATGAGCCCTACCGCTTCCCGGTGATGCTGAGAAATGTCGCGCGCGATAGCGTTCGGTGCGGTTCCAAGCCAATTGCCAGAAATGCCGGTAATGCGTTCGTCGACCCACAGACTACGGGCCTTGATGAAGTTTTGCTCATCCGAAAACGCGCTGCCAGGAGTGCTATGCGTGTCCCCCAAGAAATGATGTAGTAGGACCAGGCGGTGATGGAAATCGGCATCGTTCTTGAAACGATTAAAAAAGTCAGCGAATTCTCTGGCGAACTGTTTGCGCGAGTCATTATCACTGTGGTGTGAGAGAATCGATATCAAGTCGGTAATGACGGCGGTATGGTAGGCGTCATCACGCGGTGATCGAAGTAAAGTTGAAATGATGACTTCGTTGCTCTTAGCATCCAGCGCCGACATTTCTTCGGGACTTATTTTAATGCCGAAGAGCCTGCAGAAAAATTCTACACGATTGCGAGCTGCTATGAGTAACGCGCCGGTGATGGGTAAGAGCGCTTCGGTGACAAAGCGATTGTAGTCGACCACGTAGCCATGTGTAGCGTCTTGCCGCACCATGTGTGTCAGATACATTGATGTGCCGACGCCCATATAACAGCCGCCAATGCCATTCATAGTTGGTCGTTTTTTCTGCGGTTGCATGAAAAAACGAAACGAAAATTCATTGGGAGGGAAGGCGTAACCATTATTGATGCTGAGATTTTCAGGGGCATCTGACGCCGCTTTGAGTCTGCTGAAGTAGCCATTGATCACGCGGCGAATGTGAGCTTCGAAGGGTAAAATAGAAAATGTAACATTGGGATTTTGCCAAGCATTGACCACTTTGTGCTGCCAGGTTTCTCGTTGCCTAATTTCAGGCGAGAGATGGCGAGCTAATACGGTGCAAATCTTTGCCTCATCGGGATACTGTTCAGTTGTTAAAACTTGGACCAATTGTCGCCAACGTTCACCTTCAAAAGGGTTCGCCAAGACGTCCTGTTGCTCTGCGTAACACTCGAAAAATTCTTGAGTTAATATGAGATGCAAGGCTCCCATGTGTATGGGTAGGGCGACTTCATGCGCTTCATCTGGCAGAATAATGCCGGCCTCGACGGGTAGGCCGAGCGCATTTGGTTCGATCGACCAGTGTCCTTCATGACCCAGCGTTAAATTGCGATTTTCCAAAAGAGCATTGGCGATGCCAACGGGCATGGGGCCAAATGTTCTCACACAACGTTGCAACAAAGCATCCGCTTCAGGATCAAAGGCTTTGATGTGAAGCCGTTTAGTCGCAGCGATTTGTTGATGATACTGCTGAAAATTACGTGGGATGCCATGGCCATACTGGCGAGCATAGGCAAAGGATGCCAGAGCTCGGTTACGAAAACCAGATTCAGCATGAGCGCGTCCGATAACACACCATGATTTTGAAAGGTCGTCCGCAGTGCGAGTGACATGTTCTCGCTTGGCCTGGCTCAAATTGGCATGGTCCAAGCGATCCTGTCGCAACAAGTCATGTTGAGGATAAAGAATGCCCCCAATGAAAGGAGATCTGACGCGACGGATAACCATCCCTACTTATCGTTAGAATATAGCGGGAGTTGTGTAACAATAAATAATAAAGTCCGTTTCCTCAATGGGGGTAAAAAGATGGGGGGCAGGGTTAAGTCCCTGTAATCACTCAATCTCAAATTGACGCATAGAGTAAAAAAAGCAGACCATCCTTGAAATTAAAGCAAAAACCCAAGGAGGTCTGCCCATGAATTTGACGATTAACGTCTCAATTGAAGTACCAGATGATTGTGGGGCTTTTCAAGCAGCAGAAGCAAAAAAAGTCAGTTTCCTCATTGGGAGCGCCCCTCACCACTCCAATATCGACCTAAAAAATGGCGCGGCTTTCAGCCTCTTGTGCAGCAGACCTTCCACAAACGAAAGCGTTTCGCTAAAAAGATCAACAATGAGTGTAGCCGTCACAGGAAGGCTAGCCGAAAGCCGACTTCGACTCGTTTCGTCGAGCAGGGGTCCCCGTCTCTCAAAAAGGCAATTCTGACAAATAAATCCACCTTGTTCAGGCTGAAAATGCCCACTTCCCTGAGTTTTTTTGCAACGTGCACAAGCCATCACACTGAGCGCATAACCAAAAAAACCCAGTAACTGCCAAAAGGCAACCAATAGACGATCTGGACTTAAACCCTGTCCGCCTGATTCTCTGACATGAGCTTCAAAGGTCGTCCAAAAATCTGCCACGGCCACACTGCTCTCACCTTCAGGATGAAAAGCACAAATCAGTTCGGCAAAGAATCCAGCTGAGGCAAAAGCACTCGGCTCGGACCAATAATTAACAGACACGCCTGCGACACTTTCGGCTTCCGTAAGCGACCATAAACCTTCAGCCTTGGCTAGGTAGGTTAATTTGACCTGAGTAAAAAGTTCGAGACGCCCACCAAAACGCTTGCGCGAAACCAAAGCCCCTTTAGCAAAAAAACGCCTGAGGCCCCCCTCGGCGAGCAAAGCCGTGATGATTAAATCACTCTCGCCGTAAGGCGACTTTCGCAAAATGACGCCAATTTGGGTTTGAGTTTCCACATGACACCTATTTTCTCAGGAACCTCTAAAAAAATCTATGAAGGACTACAGACCCAAACACAGCTTAAAAATATGTAGCAAGTGAGGATATCGAGAAAAAAGAAAAAACGGGAGCTAGCCTGCAAAGCATTAAGTTTAAGCCTTTTAAAGACAAAAGGAACCAGCACACCCAAAAGACTGGAAACGATAGCAACAAATAGGAGGCCAAGTGCCAGTGGCAATCCTGCTAGAGGAAACGATTGATAACGCCAAGTCGCAAATCCACTTGCGGCAAGTGTCAGTGCAACTAAGGCACTGCCCGTTACCAGAGCCTGCCCCCACACAGCTTTGATGGCACGGGAACGCTCAATGTCCGTCTCAATAATTCCTTGCTGAATAACCGTAATGAATTGATTGGCTGTACTCGATCCCAGACGAATCGCGAGCGGCAGAAAACCAAAACCTAAAGCCAACGCTTGCACCTGCCCGGCTAAGAAAGCATGAATAAGCTCGCTCACAATAATGCCGCAAAGTAGCAAGAGGCCAAACCAACGCGCTCTCGTGAGCGCAGCTCGCCAATAAGAAAAGTCCTCAATGGCTTCAGCTTCAACACCTGCCATTTGCAAAACATCATCGTTGGCTGCCTCGCGAATGGTGTCGATGGCATCATCGACTGTCACCATGCCAACTAAGCGGCCTTTGTCGTCAACGACTGGCACACTCACAAAATCGTATTCTTCGACAAGGCGAGCCGCTTCATCACGCGAGCTGTAAACATTAACGCGCACGACATCGCTCGTCATAAAATCTTTTAATCGTCGCGCGCCTTCGACCTGTAAAATCTGGCGCAAGGAAACAACCCCAACGAGGTTCTCAAAATCATCGACGGCATAAAGATAAAAAAGACTTTCGGGGCTCGAACTTTTTTGAATTTCTTCGATGGTGTCCCGTGCCGTCAGATTTTGATTCAGCGCAAAGACATTAACTGACATGATACGCCCGCAACTGCCCTCTTCGTATTGGAGAATTTCTGCGACTTCCTCGCGCGAAGTGCCCCGCATGAGAGTGAGAATTTCGTCAGCACTGGAAAGATCAGATAAAAGATGAGCCGCGTCGTCTTCGGGCAATTGCTGCAAGACATCGGCGATATGCGCTTTATCGTCGCGCTTAGCCAAATAAGTCGCCAAAAAAGCACTGCCGAGTTCCGCAAAGACTTTTGGTTCTATGGCCGCATGCCGCAGCTCTTCCATGAGCATCAGAGCCAAATCCGCAGATGCCTGCCGCACAACAGCGACTATCTCAGCCGGATGAGATTTGAGCAACATGCGCCGAATATGAGTATGGGCCCCGCGCCGCGCCAAGCGTAAAATATTTTCCTGCAGAATTTGGATTTTACTAGCCAAAGTTACAACACGATCGTTTCAAAGCGTGAGAGGCCTTCAAAACTATTGAAGCGATTTTGAACGTCAGCAACGGACACTTCAAGCAAGCGATCACAACTGAATTTTTCAACATTAAAACTCGCCATGACCGAACCGCAAACCACGCCAGTTTTAAGCGTTTCAAAATCATCAAATTGCCCTTTTCGATCCAGATACCCAATAAGCCCACCAGCGAAACTATCGCCCGCGCCTGTCGGATCGAAAACTTGTTCCAAAGGCATGGCTGGTGCTCTAAACACATGATCGCCGTGAAACAGCAACGCCCCATACTCACCTTGTTTAATGACGACTGTCTTTGGCCCAAGCGCCTGAATATCTTTGGCCGCCTTGACCAAATTGGGGGTTCCGGCAAACAGGCGAGCTTCGCCCTCATTAATCGTGACAAGATTGACGAGTTTGATCGTTTTAGCCAAAGATTCTTTTTTGATGTTGATCCAAAGATTCATCGTATCCAAGGCAATGAACCCTGGTTTGCCCGCCTGTTCGATCACATGTCTTTGCAAATCGGGATCAATGTTGGCCAAAAACAAAACGGATGGATGGCGATAGGCAGCAGGCAGCTCAGGCTTAAAAGTTTCGAAGACGTTAAGATGTGTTTCCAAAGTCTGCGCGTTATTCAAATCAAAGTCATATTTACCGACCCAGCGAAACGTTTTGCCTTTAGCTATCTGCAAACCGTCCAACCCAATGCGGCGCGACTTAAGCATAGCCATGTGCTCTTTTGGAAAATCGTCACCGACGACACCCACAAGATTCACCTGCGTGAAAAAACCTGCCGAGACAGAAAAATGCGTCCCCGACCCACCCAGACCATCGGTAATTTTACCAAAAGGAGTTTCGATTGTATCCAAAGCCACTGATCCAACAACAGTTATACTCATAAAATTCTCCTAAAAATATTTCCCAATGATGGGTGCCAGTCTTTTAATGACGGCAGGTTTGATTTTCTTGCGATCCGTAAAAATCGCGCGTCCGGCGATTCCAGGGGTTTCTAGAGGCCCATTGGGATCAAAGCGTTTAGCCGCTTCAGTCACGATTTTTTGTGCTGTCGCGATATTCGCCTGCATGACGGCCAAAATTTGCTCGGTAGTAACACTGTCGTGATGAGGATGCCAACAGTCATAATCGGTGGCCAGTGCCAGTGTCGCGTAATCAATCTCAGCTTCGCGCGCGAGCTTGGCTTCTTGCAAATTCGTCATGCCAATGACGTCGCCACGTAATGTCCGGTAAAACTGACTTTCCGCCAGACTCGAAAACATAGGCCCTTCCATGCAGACGTAAGTTCCTCTTTCGTGCACAGTGGCGCCAACGGCTTTGCAGGACTCAATCAAGATGTTTCGCATATAGCCACTGACAGGTTTAGCAAAACCCACATGCGCGACAATGCCTTTTTCAAAAAATGTGGAATGACGTCCTTTTGTGCGATCAAAAAACTGATCGATGACCACCATGTGCCCTGGTTTAATGTCTTCTTT
>Ga0209824_10000452_pt1 | contig 25534 bp, 25 predicted proteins | sample VDWuncwatermetaG_FD_184124 | JGI IMG/M metagenome (GOLD analysis project Ga0209824, IMG submission 184124) | Wastewater microbial communities from Netherlands to study Microbial Dark Matter (Phase II) - VDW unchlorinated drinking water (SPAdes)... ...
TGACACCGGCAGTCCAAGCACGGTATTTACCGGCCACCATATCGGTACTGGTAATATCGAGGCTGCCTATGATGAGTTTGAGCCAGCTGATTCTGAACTGATTACCGTAGTTGCTGGTGCTCCTACCAAACTCAACGTAGAGAGCGCTGCTGATTCAGTGCTCCCAGCAATCTTAGGTCCGGCAACCATTTCCGCAGGTGACACCATTACCGGCTATGCCATTACCAGAGATGACTATGATAACTTTGTAGAGAATGTTTCAGCAGATTGGTCCATAGTCAATGGATCTACGCCTAGCTTACTTGAACTAGGGGCATTATCTCCTGACACCGGCAGTCCAAGCACGGTATTTACCGGCCACCATATCGGTACTGGTAATATCGAGGCTGCCTATGATGAGTTTGAGCCAGCTGATTCTGAACTGATTACCGTAGTTGCTGGTGCTCCTACCCATTTAGATGTAGTCTTAGGTGCTGATACAGTAGATGCTGGCACGCCTACTGATGTCACAGTTACTGTCTTAGACCTCTACGACAATATTGTTGATTCGTACACCGGCACGGTTAACTTTACCTCAACTGATGCTGACCCCGGTGTAGTCTTGCCTGATCCTTATGCCTTCACCGGTAGTGGTGGAGATAATGGTTCGCATCTCTTTACCGACGGCGTAACCCTTTTCACCGCAGGTACTCAGACCGTTACCGCTAACGGTACCACGGGAGGAGAAGAACGAGAACAGGGCTTCATCACCGGACAAGACAGTATTGAAGTTATTGCCTTACCAACTCCTCCAGCACCAACGCCAACCAATCTGCTTCCTATGCAGGATCAGCTAAGATATAAAATCCCGTACATAGAACAGCTGATGCCGCATCAGATTACTCCTATTGACCTATTGTCATCCACTGACTTAATCGGGCCGGTGTATTTCTATCATCCCTTAACCGAGACCGATTCTTCAGCCTTTGCCCAATTTGCAGTAAAGGCGGATGACTACCAGTTCTTAAACGGACAGCTGAACTTAACCGGCCACGACGGGTTGCTGCCGATGTTTGAGCAGCTGGAACAGAAGAAAAAGAAGGCGCTGTAAGTAAATAGAAATAGCGTTTTAGATATCCCGCCCTTTTGGGAGGTCCTAAAAAGGACACCAAAAGGGCGGGTTTTTTTATCCGTCTTCGCCCGCCTCAAGACACGAGGGGAGAGAAATCCGTCTCAGCAAATGCCTAAAATATTCTCATTGACAATGAGAACTTTATGTGGTATATTCTCATTATAGTGAGAACTATTAAGGAGGTAGCCGATGCAAAAACCTTTATTGAAAGAAATAATCCTGGAACAGGAAAAAGACCGCAAAGACGTTGATTTGGGGATAAAAAGACTAACTTTAGATTTTGTCTCTAAGCAGATATCGCTACCGCACGCAGTAGTCATATCAGGCATCCGCCGTTGCGGTAAATCCACGCTGTTAAATCAGATAATCAACAAGTTCTACGGGGAAGGCGTTTACCCCGTTAGAAAAAATAGTAGCGATAGCCAGGTATTTTCTAACGGGGTTTATTACCTTAACTTCGAAGATGAGCGCCTGGTAGACTTTGAGGTTGCTGACTTTAACAGCCTTTATGAAGTGTTCCTGGAGCTTTACGGAGAAAGGAAAGTTTTTTTCTTTGATGAAATACAAAACGTGCCGCTTTGGGAGATATTTGTGCGCAGGATGCAGAATAAGGGTTGTAAGTTCTTTATAACCGGATCAAACGCGTCGCTCCTTAGCAAAGAACTCGGTACCAAATTGACCGGTAGATGCGTAAGCTTAGAGCTGTACCCTTTTTCTTTCATGGAATATTTGTCATTTAAAGGTTACCAACCGCAAAAGAATACTTTATCCTATACCGCTGAACGGGCCCGCGTAAAAAAACATTTTTCCCAATATCTAAAGCATGGCGGTATGCCGGAATATTTGAAATATAATGATTCAACGCTGCTTAAACGTGTCTATGAGGACATACTATACAGGGATATCGTAGCCAGGTATGATATCAAGCAGGTTAAGACGCTAAGGGAATTAGGGCTGTATTTTTTAAGCAATATAGGGGGGCTTTTTTCCTATAATAACTTAGCCAAGGTGCTGGGCGTAGGAAGCATGAATACCATAAAAAGCTACGCTGATTACCTTGAAAACAGCTTTCTGATATCGCTTGTAAACAGATTTTCCTACTCCTTAAAACAGCAGTTTGTGGCTAATAAGAAAATCTATTGCATCGATAACGGCTTGGCGGAATCTGTTGCTTTCCAGTTTTCAAAAAACAAGGGGAAATTCCTTGAGAATTTGGTATTCTTAGAGCTTAAGCGCAGGCACACAGAAATATACTACTACAAAACTGATAACAATTTGGAAGTGGATTTTCTGATAAAGAATGGCAGAAAAGATATTTCTCTTATTCAGGTAGCCGATAATTTAGACAATGAGAAAACAAGGCAAAGAGAAATAAACGCGCTTACTCATGCTATGGATGAGCTTAAGCTAAAAAAGGGCCTTATTCTTACTGAGGATACTGAGGAAGAAATAAAATCAAAAGGTGGGGTTATATCGGTGCAGCCGGTCTATAAGTGGCTGTTGGGATAAGGAGTGCTCCAAATGACCATTATCGAAACGGCAAAGGTTACTTCAAAAGGGCAGGTTACCATCCCTAATCGCATAAGAGAAATCCTGCATGTTTCAAGCGGCGACTCTCTGGCCTTTGGTTTAAGCAAAGAAGGTATAATTTTATTGCCCTGCAAAATTACCGCAGAATCGCCTTATAGCGCTCAAGAGTGGGCAAAGATTGAAAAGTTAGCTTCTGTGAAAGGTAAAGTATATAAAAGCTCTAAAAGAACCAAGAAATACCTTGAAGCACTATGAGATTTGAATTCAAGCCTTCCTTTGACCGGTCCGTTAAGAGTTTCAAAGGCAAAGAGAAAGAAGAGATAAAACAAACCGCCCTCCAAGCCATAGACATACTATCTCAAGATAGGAAAATCCATAAAGGCATTGGTTTAAAGCGTCTAAGAGGCAATTTTTGGGAAATCAGAGAGGAACTTAAAGCAAAAGTTGTTCGATGTTTGAGCAGCTGGAACAGAAGAAAAAGAAGACGCTGTAAAGCATAGAAAGTAACGTTCGTAGAATCCCGCCCTTTTGGAACATCCTTGAAAAAGGACCCAAAAGGGCGGGATTTTGTTGTCTACTGGCTTTGATAGATTTTAACCATTTTAATGCCGCTGAGATCAAATCTCCGCTTCCAGACAATAAAAAGAAGAATGAAGGTAGGGGGTGAGAAAAATTATATTGAAAACCGCAAGACAGTGTTCTATAATATAGTGCAGTTGTTCCATATAATAGAACAGGAGATAAATATGTTGATACCGGCAAGGAGAAGGAAAATACTGGAAGTTTTTTTAAAAGACCCTTTTAAGGAAGTGCATCTTAGGGAAATGGTTAGGTTATCCGGAGTTTCGTTAACTAATGTGGATAATTCGATGCGTTTATTTGTAAAAGAAGATATGTTTAAAAGAAGAGAAGTATCTAATATGGTATTCTTTAAACCAAATCTGGAAAATGAGGCGTTCTTAAAGATATTTGAATATTTAGAGTTGGAAAAGAAAAAAGAATTTTATGATAAGAATAAGAAAATTGCTCGGCTATTGCAGAAATATACGCAGGATATAGTGAATTTATCTAATAAAAAGATTCAGTTAGTAATCCTTTTTGGTTCAGTTGCAAGAGGGGAGTGGACTAAAAATAGCGATATAGATATACTGGTGGTTGTTTCGGGAAAAGATAGCGAAGTAACGGCAGCGCTAAATAAAGCCAAAACAGATGTAGGTCCGCTGTTAGAAATTAGTCCTGTAAGCACTACTACTGAAAAATTTATTGAAGGTTTCAGAAAAAGAACTGAATTTTACAATGAGTTATGGAAAGACCGAGTAGTATTATACAATGAATTTTTGTTTTGGCAGTTAGTTAAAGAGGGGGGCAAATTATATGCCTAAGGATATCGACAGAGCGTTACGCGAATGTTTTCATCCTAAAGAAGGTAAGCCTAATCTGCGCAAGATGCCTATAAGTATTGAAAGAGCGCGACAGCATATGGATAAAGCGCGCAATAATTTAAGAGCAATGAAAATAATGTTCGATAATAATTTATTTGACTGGACGATAATCTGCGGATATTATGCAATGTATCATGCGGTATTAGCCTCTTTATTTAAAATAGGCATAGGCGCAACAGCCCATTATTGTGCCGTTGCAGCTTTTAAGAAGTTCTATGTCGAACGAGGAAAAGTTAGCTCAGAATATGTTAACTATATTAAAAAGGCAAAACAACTTGAGCAAAAATATGCAGAAACATTAGAAAAGGCACAGGAAGAAAGGGTTATTGAGCAATATGGAGTTGAGATTCTTACAAATGATGACGCGGAATGGATTATTGAAGATGCAAAGGATTTTATTCTTAAAATAGAAGAGGTATTAGCTGAGTAAATGAAGCTCTCCGGGCTTTAGCCCGGAGTTTCTCGCGATTCCTTCGGCGAAATCCCGCCCTTTTGGAACATCCTTGAAAAAGGACCAAAAGGGCGGGATTTTTGTTGTCTACTGGCGAGGTCTCTGATATAACTTTGGATAGTTTTTCAGAGACCTTATGAAAAGTCTTGACAGCGACCATACGTTCGGGTTATACTCTTCCTTACAATAAGGAAAAAACTCGGTTAAGGGCTGTATTTCCATACAATAAAGAAAGGTAGAAAATGGGTGACCTACCGAAACATATAAAGCTTGCCAAGGAAAAGCTTAAAGCAACTAAAGAAGCATTCTTGAAGAAAAATAATACCGTGGTAGGCGACCTGGCTATAAAGGTAGTTGAACAATTGGTGGAAGCGGATATTGCCCGAAAAGGCGAGCATTTCGGGGACCACCAATCAAGACATAATTATTCCCAAAAAGAATTTCCTAAAGAAGTAAATAACGCTATGAGAAAGATTTGGTTTGCTTATGGTGATTTGGGATACGATGGAGTAAATGGTAAGCGGGCAAAGATAGTTATGGCGAACCTTAAAACCGTAATTAAATTTTTCGAGGCAAGATTAGGAATAAAAATAGATGAATAGGATATTTAAACGCATTGTAAAAGAACTTTCAAAAATAGAAGATGTAAGAGCGGTGATACTCTATGGAAGCTTTGCCAGAAAAGAAGCCACTCCCAGGTCTGATATTGACCTATTTATTCTCACTACGGAAAAATCTGCTGCCAAAAATATAGAAGATACAGTTATTAGCCTGGAGTCAGATATTGGTAGAAATATACAACCGACCATAAGGACTTTAAAGGAATTCAAGGAGACAGATAGCGGTTTGCTGCAAAATATATTTCAGGAAGGAAGAATACTTTATCTCAAAGAGCCGACAGATATCCCTTCCTCAATGCTGCTTGAACAAAAGCCTCAAGCGATTTATACCTTTCAAATAAACAATCTAAACCAGAATCAGAAGGCTAGGTTTAACAATGAATTTTATGGCAGGGTCAAAGGAAAATACAATTATAAAGGATTACTGGAGAAGATAGGAGGCCAGAAATTATCGGCTGGAAGTGTTCTGGTTTCCCAAGTCGGAAAGCAAGCCATTGAGAAATTCTTTAAGCAATTCAAGGTGCAGTTTATGTTATTTAAGGTTTGGAAGTAAACTTCGTTAGAAACTCCGCCCCGTTTAGAAATTTATTTCTACGTCAGCGGGAGTTTCCCGTTTGTAAAGGCGGGAATATCTATTATAATTTTATTATGGCTGTATGAAAGGAGAACCCATGAATAAGAACTTATTATTTATTTTATGCCTGTCCTTAATCTTAGTCGGCTGCACCTGCCCCATAAAACCCAAGAAAGTGGTTTTAGCCAGGATTAACAATTACGATATCACCAAGGAAGAATTTGAAACCGAGTTTAAGGAATCCAGTTTCGGCAGGACCGATACCCTGGAATCGCGCAAGGAATTCCTAAACAACCTCATCAGCAGAAAACTTATCCTGCAGGAGGCGCAAAAAAGCGGCTTGGATAAACAGCAGAATTTCCTGAAGCTGATTGAGAAATTCTGGGAACAATCGCTCTTAAAATTATCCCTGGATAAAAAAACTCAGGAAATCGCCGGTTCGGTTAAGATTAGCGATAGAGAAGTAGAAGGATTGTATAAAGAACTGGCCAAGGCCGGTAAAACCGATAAGCCCTATGCCCAGATATATAATGAGCTAAAGTGGCAGATTCTCAAGGCCAAAGAGGCCCAAAGAATGAGCGAATGGCTGGAAGTTTTGCGTAAAAACGCCAGGATTCAGGTAAATGAGGCGTTATTAACAAAATAATAAATACGGCACTACGTTACACAGATGAACACAGATTAAAAGATACAGATGAACACAGATATTTATTTTAAAAAATCTGTGCCAATCTGGGGGTTTTTATCTGTGCTAATCTGCGCAAAGAGCTGTTTAGTTTTCCGGAAAAAAGGGAGGGGTTAAAATGAACAATAGAACCGGTTATGGGCGGAGAACCTATTTTATAGACAAGTCATTCCAGAGCAAATTTATCTTAAAATTCTGTAGCTTAGTGGCGATAGGAGGGGCGCTTACCATTGCCATACTTTATCTTCTGGCCCGGCACTCCAACACCGTGGCCTTTGTAAATTCCCGGGTAGTAGTAAAGACCACCGCTGACTTTATACTGCCCATACTGGTCCAGACCGTGATTATTGTGCTAATTCTGATAAGCCTGGCTACCATAGGAGTGGCCTTGTTTGTCTCCCACAAGATTGCCGGTCCGTTATACCGCTTCAGAAAGGTCATCCAGCAACTTAAAGAAGGGGACTTTTGCTCTGATTTTAAAATCCGCCATTTGGATCAGCTACAGGACTTGGCGCAGGAACTCAATGATATGATTGCCAAGGTAAGGGGGGAACTTAGGCAATTAAAAGGCCACATCGACTCTCTGGCCGATAAATTAGACAGCCTTAGCGAACAGGAAACTTCGGAAACTAAAAAGAAGGACTTAAGCGAACTGAAGCATATTACCAAAGAAATAAATAAAATTATCGGTTATTTTAAAACTTAATGTCAGCTTTTAAACGGGCATTCATAATAATTAGTGTGATTTTCGGCTGTCTGGCGGCTCAAGCCTTTGCCGCAGAGGATGATTTTGGTTCCGCCAAAAGGGCTGAAAGTAAGCACTTTATTATCTATTACTCACCCCAGGTAGACCTGTCATATCTGGCCTTGCAGCTTAATGTCAGCGCCTCGGATAACCTGTTAGCCGGTAAATCCACCCGGAAAGGGGAGGTATCGGATATGAGCACCTCTTTGGCGGATATGCTGGATACCCTTTTTACCCAGGTCTGCGATATCCTGGATATGCAGCTTTACAGCTTCCAGGGTGAAATCAAGGTCTGCCGGGACGAACGGCAAATAAAAGAAATATACTACAATCTGTTTAGAAAAGACCTGGACGCCCGTTCTTTTTATGTTACCAGCCTTAACACCATCTATATCGCCGCTGACAGTTTTAAGCGGGAAATCCTCGGCCACGAAATGGCCCATGCCATCATCAGCCATTACTTTGTGGTCCTGCCTTCGGTCAAAATCCAGGAATTGCTGGCGACCTATACCGAATACCAGTTACGCAAGGTCCATTAAATTTTATATAATTTTTCCTAAGCTTTGTAGCCAATCTAGATAATCTCTCTTCAGACCAATCTTAATTCTTGCCTTAAGTTTCTACCCACCTCAATTAATCTAGAACATTTCATTTAGCAATTATTTCCTTATTAGTCGTTTTTCCAGCTACTGCTGCTTTAAGCTTGTCTAATTCCCCATACAGTTCAGCTACCATCTGATACATGGATTTTTTGGCTTTGATTAAGTTTTCAATGGCTACTTCCCGGGATTTAACCTTCTTTTCCAGATAATTTACGGTTTCCTGGCTGTCTTTGAGTTGGGTGTTGGTCTGCTTTAATTCTGTGCTGAGTTTATCCACTGTCCCCAAAAAGACGCCCAGCTGCTGGTTATTCTTGTTTAGGGTTTGCTCAATAGTATTTAATTTAGTGATCGCATAGCTATTTAATAAGGCATTGTTTTTGGCCATCGAAAAGAGTATCAAATTAAAGCCCATGAGCATAATCAAGACAATTATCAAAATCCACGTGATTAATTTAGACCTCTTAAGAGTGGTTGGGGGACATTGGACTATTGCAGGCGTCTGGCGTTCCTGGTGAGGCACCTTCTGAGCTTGGGCAATAATAGTTCTATTAGATGCCTCTTCCGATGTGGCAGAGAGTTTGTCTTTTTTAATTTCGCTCATTTTTTTTAGAGAGTCAATTATTTTGCTCATGGTTTCTCCGGTTTTCCCTCCAAAAGGCCGTCAAAAGGAATAGAAGTGGAGGTAGGGTTCCTTGGCTTAGCAACTAAGTATCTGCCAGTTCGGTTCTTTGCCTGATTTCCATACCCATATTATAGCCCAAAAAGTCCGAATTTGCCATTTTTTCCACTTGACAAAAAACCAATTCCAGCATAAAATTAATAATGAGTAAGTACTCATAATAAATAGGGGGTATCCGCCACGTTTTATGGAGGAAGAAATGAAGCCGAAAGGCAGGCCAACCAAGTATAGAATAGTAAGTAAAGAACCCAAAATCAGCCAATTTAGCCCCAGAGGCAAGGCCGGTAGGCCAGACGAAGTAGAGCTTAAAATGGACCAATTTGAGGCCATTAGACTGGCAGATTTTGAGGGTAAGGGACAGAAAGAGGCAGCTAAGTCCATGCGCATATCCCAGCAAACCTTTAGCCGGATCCTTGCCAAGGCCAGGAAGGCAATGGCCGATGGACTGGTCCAGGGAAAGATTATCCGGGTCCAGGGCGGCACTTATGTAATTAGTAGCCAAGGCACCAAATCTTCAATTGAACTTGCCAAAGCCAGCCAGAAATAGTTAACCAACCGCTTAAAAAACCCATTACAAAACAACAAATCCTTATAAACAGGCGGTTATTCGTGCTCAGATCAACTTCCTATAATATGTATTATGTTAACTTCATCATATTTGAAATACCCAGGATATCCTATTTGTATATATGGAGTTAGAGTAATTCAATAATTTCCTGTGAATAAGTCAATTCAAACTTACCGCGATTTACCTGGCTTAAGAATCGCTGGCAGTTTGGTAGCGGTTTACTGGCAGGTTTTCCCGGATTCTTACTCAGACTTACCTAGATTTTTAAGGGGAATTTGAAGGTTGGTTTGACTAAAGAATATCCTTTACCGCGCTAACCGAGGCAGGAAAAACAGTCCAATCGCCAAAGCGTTGGTTTATCTTGTCCAGGGCAGAAATTAACTCCTCCCTCCTGTTTTGCTCCCTGAATAAAAATGGCCCTTCCGGAAGGCTGAAATTGCTGGTGCTTACGGCTACAAACCTTACCTGGCTTAAGGTAAATTGACTCTGGGATAAGATTCTTAGGCAGCGTTGATAGACCTCCAGACCATCAAAAACCGGCTCAAAAAAGGTCTTTTGCTGGGCTAAATTCTGCTCCTTTGAACTGAGGGCTAAATATATGGTTTTGGCAGCCAGATTTTGCTGGCGCAGGCGTTCTCCAACCATCTCTGAAAGCAACCTTATCCAGGCAAAAATGGCGGTTCTTTGACTAATTGGCCTGGGTAAGGTATATGAATGGCCGATGGATTTTGGCGGCTCTTTGGGGCTATCTGCAGCCTCTACCGGACTATCCTGGGTATGCAGCCTTACTGAACCATACAACCATAGACCAACCTTGCCAAAGCGCTGGGCTAAAAGCTTTTTGGGCGTCTTCAATAGTTCCAGACAGCTGAAGACGCCCATATTATTCAACCCTTTCTTTAAGGCCGGCCCTATACCGCAAACCTTCTCTACCGGCGTAGCCTTTAAAACCTCTAATAGGCTTTTACCATCAATCACCATTAAGCCATCCGGTTTGTCTAATTTTGAGGCTAACTTAGCTAGCGCCCGGGTCTGGGCAATACCGATGGAACAGCTTAGGGTGAATTCCAGCTTAATCCTATCCTTGATTTTCTGAGCTATTATTTCCGGAGTACCAAATATTAATTCCAGGCCATCCGGATTTAAAACAAACTCATCTATGGAGGCATATTCTACCTGGGGACTAAATTGTTGCAAAATTTCGTAGATCTTGCGGGAGGTATAAATATACTTGGCTGAATCTGCAGCTACAAAATGGGCATGGGGACACAATTTCAAGGCCTCCCTTGATGGCATGCCGGAATCTATGCCAAAGGCCTTGGCCTCATAAGAGGCAGCGCAAACCACGGTATGAAATTTGTTATCCCGGGAGCCAACTATCAAGGGCCTACCTTTAAAAGTAGGATTGCTTACTTGTTCAACGGATGCAAAAAAGGCATCCATATCAATGTGCATAAACATATTTTAAAGTATCTTATTTAGCCGCCAGCTTAAGGATTGATTACTAAAGGATATCTGATATAAACCATTAGGGGTTTCTACACAGAATAAATTTAATAGTTCCCTCCCTTGCCGTTCCTGCCAGAAGTAGGTAATTTTGGTAACTGGGTAGGGCTTTTGATGCCAAGAAAATGAGCGCGGCAAAATTTTGCCGCACTCAAATACTGCTACTACCCTGATGGGTTCGTTTAAATCATTAGAATCTTTTTTAAGTATACTTCTATCCCAGCGCGCTTCTTGGTTAAACATATTTTAAGACGAGATTAAAACTGTTTTAAGATGGCGAAAACCTTACCTAAAATGGAGAATTCTTTATGCAACGGAGGATATTTCTTATTGGCCGCCTCCAACCAAATCTTGTTTTGTTTATGGCGGAATATTTTTACGGTAGCTTCATTATCTATTAAGGCTACTACCAAATCCTTGTCCTGGGCTAATCTTTGTTTTTTTACCACTGCCAGATCGCCTTCAAAAATCCCTAAGTCTTTTAAGCTGTCTCCTTTTATCCTCAAGCAGAAAATCTCCCTATCCGGCTTGGCGGAAAAATTATCCAGATCCAGATAATCTTCAAATTCCTCCAGCGCCAAATTGGGAAAGCCAGCCATAACCTGGCCTAAAATCGGAATCTTAAATCCGGCATGGATTTTTAAAGCGATATGACGTGATTTCTTGGGTTCAATAGTAAGGTAACCTTTCTTGGTTAGTGCCTCTAGATAATCCCGCACCGTTCCGGTGGAAGAAAATCCAAAATTCCTGGCAATCTCCCTGATGGTAGGCGCCACCCCCTTCTCTCTTATCCTATTCTGGATAAACAGAAGGACGTTCTTCTGTTTGGTGGTTAAATCCTGAATGATTTGCATCTCACTATCCTTATACCACACATTTGTGTGGATGTAAAGTGAAGCTCTATGGTCCTACGGCCATAGCATCTTCACATACTTCAGCGAAACCCGCCGAAGCATATCCGCCACAAAGCGTTGGCGGATACCAGCATTGCATTCATCTACCCCAACGTAACGTCGGGGTGGCTTTCTGCGAAGGCGGATAAAAAACAAGATATTTTAAGGTCTTTTTAATTGCTGCTTAAGGGTCTCTTGCTGGCGGCGCAAGTCTTCCTGCTGCCTTTTTATGACATCTCCTTGCTGCCAAGGCTGTGGAAGAGTTACCGTGGCAACTGGGGGCGAGGAAGTTCTATCTGAAGAAGGTTGCGGGAGTGGCATTACCGCTACAGCTGGCGGAGGATTTGCTTCCAATTGCTGAGGTTCAAACTGGGGCGGCGAGGAAGTTGCATCTAAGGGAGAATTTTTCGCATCTGAGGCTGGTGCTGGTGTTTCCAATGATGGGCGAGAAATTTCTAACTGTTGTTTTGACAGAAGTTCAGCTTGGGTTTTAAAACCGGTATGCAGCCTTTTAGTCTCTTCCTGTTGCAGGCGGGAAGATTGCGTAGGTTTTTTTCGTAACGGTTCTTGGCCTTCTTTCTGCGTGGGAGTCCGGCGCAGATAGGCCGTAAGCAAGACCAAAACCACGCACATAAAAATAATCATTCTCTGGGAATACATAATTTCTCTATTACCCTGGCCCTAGACTTATGAGGTTATGGGCCCTAAGAATAATAAGCCATTTTAATAGCCAGCTCCACCACCGAAACATCCCAACCATGGGAAATTAGCTCTTCCTTCAACTTCTCTGGTGCGGGTAAGTGTTTTTTATTATCTTTTAAGAAGTTAATCAATACCTCAAGGTTAAATTTCTGATGTTTATTAAGAAGCCAAGCCAAGGGTCTTTCTTCTTCTTTGCCATTTATAAGATAGGCGATGATGGCTATAAATAGCGGAAGCAGGATGGCGAAAAGGGAACTGTAGAAAAGATAGGGCGTGACCCTGCCTAATAAGTATGGGGCCACGCCCCAAAACACATCAAATACATAATGAGCCACAACCACAGTGATTATGCCATACCGCAGAAACATAAAGCCCAGAAGCAATCCCATAGTGCTTACCTCTACGCCTCTGAACCAAATTGGGAAAATGGCATATTCGCTATGACAGAACCCCCAAATTACCGACGTAACCAATAATGCCAATATAGTGCTTTTAAGATATTTTTTACCCCAGGTTATACCAAATAATCTGAATAAGACCTCCTCATTCAAACTGGCCCGGGAACCGATTACTAAAGCCGCCAAGAAGGGCAAATAGGAAGACGACATATCTACCAACAGCAGCCGCTCTACCCATACCCCGAAATATTTCTGACCGAAGCTAAACAGGGCTGCCTGTAAGCCGATTAACATAATAAACAACAGGTATCCTAAGATTATCATTCTGCTCAAGGTGCGACACCAAAAGGTAGAATTTACGAAATGAAAAAATGAGATTTGTTTCTTATCGGGATACGCCTCCTGACGCAATGATTCTCCGGTTAAGCCGGGGAGCATAAAAACTACGCTTAAAAATAATATATTAGGAACAACCGAGATAAAATACTGCCCCAGAGAAGCAACCAGAGAAGTGCTGGTATTATATTCATATAGTAAGTTCTGGAAATTATTAAGGATTGAGAGTATCAGTAAAACAAACAAAGCTATTCCCATCCCGAAATACCACGGCTTGGATATATGCATAATCACGTCGTTGCGGCGCCATGCCAACAAAAAAACAGCCCAGCAGATCATTATCAGCATTAAGATAAAAGAGATGCTGCCGATGTATTGCCCTGCCGCCAGCTGTTTTTCCATGAACCTTCCGAACTTTTCCGGTATCTGCAGGTAATTGTTATAAAAACCGATGACCTCGTTTCCCGCTATGGTAGCTCCGATAATAAGCTTGGCGCCCCCGCCATTCTCGGTATCGCTCCAAGGAATGTAAACCCCTTTATTCTCCCAAGAGAAACTATAATCTGTCCGTTTTTCGAGTTTCCTGATTTTTTCTTCATGAAAATCTAGCTCTGAAAAATTAGTTTTAAAGTTTTTAGCTAGAAACTCTTCGGCCTTGCGCTTGGAGACATTCTTGGAGAGCGCAATTCTTGCTTCGGTATCTTCCAGGGAATGACGAAAACCAATCACCTCTCTCTTCTTAGAGCTGACCATCACCACATATTCTTCCTTCTGGCCCACCCGAAAGAATCTAATCGACCAAAAGAAAAGATCATAATTGTATTTTCTTAAAAATTCACCTTCACCCTTAAAACCCAAAGTCTTCTGCAGGTATCTATCCGTATCCGAATCCTCCACAAATACTACGGCCTTAAGATACCTCTGGGTATCCGCCCCACTGGAGGAAAGGTATGATTCCGCAATTCTTTGAGCTTCTTGTTTATCGACGGAAAGGTTAACAAAGAAAAACTGGGGATAGCCAAATTGAAACCAGGCCATAAAACCGACTATGGCTAAAACTATCAGTATTAACCAATTTTCCCAAGTAATCTTCATGCTATTTATTTTTAAAATACAGGAATGGGTTTACAGGCACTCTTTTTTATCGATGGAGTAAATATAGGTAGCCGGTTAAAGATTATTTGAAGCTGAAAACGTAATTATTGATGCGTTTTCTATCGCTCTCGTTAATATCAATAAACTCTACGCCGGCATCAAATCGCTCTTTCTGGTCACGAGCTACATTAAACGGTTTTATCCAAACTATCCTGCCTTTGCCCTTAATGATGGGTTGATCATCGGGCAGATAAATATTCAATTCCAAAACTGATCCCGGCTTCAGCTCTTCATAAAGAATGAGGCAGATGCCCACCGCACTAATGTTAGCCGTAGCCCCGGTTCCATAGGCAATAGCCTCTGGTAATGCTTTATATTGGATATCCACTGCTACGCTTAAACGCGGGAATTTTCTTCGTTCGTTATTGCTTTCCATTATTTACCACCTCCCTTATCTAATAAATCTTTTATCTCATAAGGTAATCTTTTATAAGCGCTTTCGCCCAATACATCCAAGGACCAACGAATAAGCCCCAGTCCTTGATTGAAATCAGCAACCTTTCCGGATTCGACATCCTCTCTCATAATCAAACCCTTAGCCGTATCAAGAACTATGGTAGCCTCTTTTTCTGTAGTCCGCCCGTTATTTAATATAGCCTTTAGTCGTTCGTCGGCTAATCGCGCGACTACGTTGTTCTCATTATTAAGGCGCCGGATCAAGAAAGGAACCATATCGAAAAAATATTGACTGCGGTTAGAATTACACAGCGTCGCGGCAATTTCAATTCTTACAAAACTAGAACCACCCCTGCGAAAGGCAATCCTTAACATTTCCTCTAGTTGCTTCTTTTCTTCACCTGCTACATGGGGTAGATATTTTTCACCCAGCACCCTTACCGCAGCAGCCTTTTGGTAAGGATCACTTTCCTTCTCTTTAATTATAGTAATCAACTCTTCTTTAGCGGCTGTCTGGAGTTGGCTATGAAACATCTCCAGTTGCATCTTATCTTCATATATCAGATATTGACCAGATGAATCGCTGACAAAAAACAGGTTTACTGCTAAGGCTAGGGAAAAAATAAACAACTTCATTTAATTATTTCCAAAGATACATCAATCGCTAATGGGGAATGGGTAAGCCTGCCTACGGAAATCATATCCGCTCCCGCCTGCGCAATCTGGTGAATATTTTCTAAGCTAACCTTTCCCGAAACCTCTAATTTTATATTTTTAAATCTGCGATCTTTTGTTCTTAATTTAACTGCCTTTTTTATATCCGAAAGTTTCATATTATCTAACATAATTATATCAGGCCGTGCCATTAATGTCTCAATGTATTCTTTTAAATTTTCCACCTCAATTTCAATCTTTTTATCGCCCGAACTTTTCCTTGCCTCTTTGACCAAACCAACAATCCCCAACTCCCGCAATCTGATCTCCTTGTGGTTATCCTTTATCAATACCATCTGATCTAAACCAAACCGGTGGTTGTAACCACCGCCGCATCTTACGGCGTATTTCTGCAGAAGCCGTAAATTGGGCAGGGTTTTACGGGTATCGGTTATCTTGGTTTTGAAAGGCCTAGTCAGCTCTACCGATGACCTGGTCTGAGTAGCGATTCCCGATAGGTGGCTTAAGAAATTAAGGGCAGTCCTTTCTGCGCTCAAGATTGCGCGTGCCTTGCCGTAAACAGTCGCCACTCTTACGCCAGCCTTTACCTTATCGCCATCTTTATGTCTAGTCATAAAACTGATATTTCTATCTAAAATCCGGAAGATATTCTTAACCACCTCCAGCCCGCAGATTACTCCTGATTCCTGGAATAAAATTACTGCCCTGACCTTTTTATCCTGGGGTATTAGGATATTAGTAGTCACATCCCCCCTGCCGATATCTTCGGCTAGGGCCTGTTTCAATATCTTTACAATCTGCTTATCCATTGTAGTTTATGCAGTTGGAGGCTTAGGGGATAATTTCTCCTTAACCATATCGCTAATCACCTTACCATCTGCCCGACCAGCGGTTTTAGCCGTAACCTCTTTCATTACCTTACCCATATCCTTTATAGAGGCTGCGCCGACCGCTGCAATAACTTCCTCGATTATCCCCTTAAGCTGTTCCAGACTTAACTCTTCCGGCAAATAGGTTTTTAAAATCTCCAGTTCTCTGGTCTCTTTATCCACCAGGTCCTGCCGATTGCCCGCCTTAAAGCCCTCAATGGAATCCTGATGTTGCTTGATAAGCTTTTTAATAATCGGGACAACATCTACGTCATCTAATTTGTCCTTGCGCTTCTCTATCCTTACATTCATAAATTGAGACCTCATAAAACTTAAGATAGATACCCTAATCGCATCCTTGGCCTTCATGGCCTCTTTGTAATCATTCATAATCTTATCTTCCAACATAATCCCTCCCTATCTTGCCTTAAGTTAATTGCCTGACTGCCTGTTTTAGTCTGGTGATGGTTTCTTTCAGCTCTTTTTCCTTTAATTTCTCACCTTCAACAATTTCTTTAGGCGCTTTTTTTAAGAAATCATTGTTCTTAAGCCTGACTATCAAACCCGAAAGTATTTTCTCTAGCTGCCCCATCTGCGATTCCAGTCGGGATTTCTCTTTGGCCACATCAATCAATTCAGATAGGGGAACAAAGAAATCAATCTTACCTACAACTCCGCTGGCACATTTCTCAGTCGGTTTGAGGTCCTTTTCTATAGATAGGGTTTCGAGTTTAGCTAAAGCCTTGATCAGGCTGCTATTTTCCTCAAGTAATTTTCTTATTCTTACCTCTTCTATCCGCAGGATTAAATCAACCTTTTTAACCGGATCGATATGCCACTGTGCCCTTACATTACGCACTGCGGTAATTAAATCCATCAAGATTTTCATTTGAGCTTCGCTGTGCCTATCGACCATTTGTTTTTGCAGATGCGGCCAAGGATGTACCATAATTGAACCGGCTTGGGGATTTATGCTCTGCCAAATCTCTTCAGTTATAAAGGGCATTATGGGATGGAGCATGCGCAAAGACTTTTCTAAAACCTTATAAACCACCACTTGCGTATTTTTATCTTCAAACCTGTCTTTTATTATCTCCAGATACCAATCGCAGAATTCATGCCAGATAAATTCATACAAAAGATTGGCTACTTCATTAAAACGATAATTTAATAATCCCTGATTAACCTTGTCCAGCGTGGTATAAAGCCGGGATAGAATCCAGCGTTCCGGCAGTGCCAAATTTTCCAGAAGGAAAATTTGGCACAGATCAACCCTTGGCAACTCTTTTAAATTCATTAAAATCAACCGCGTGGCATTCCAGATTTTATTGGCGAAATTTCTACCCTGTTCGAATCTCTCCTTGGACAAAAACACATCCTGACCCTGAGCGGTAATAGAAATTAAACTAAACCTCAGGGCATCGGCCCCATACTCATTTATAATTTCTAAGGGATCGATGATATTACCCAGGGATTTGGACATTTTTTTACCTTCGATGTCTCTAACCGTCCCGTGTATGTAAACATCCCTGAAAGGGATATCCTCCATAAATTCTATCCCTGCCATAATCATCCGCGCTACCCAGAAAAATATAATCTCAGGTGCGGTAACCAAAACTGAAGTGGGATAGAAATATTTTAAATCATTTTCGCTTTGTGCTTTTAGCTTTGCCTGCCTGCCGGCTAGGCAGGCGTCTTGCGCTTCAGATGGCCAATAAAAAGTGGCAAAAGGCCATAACCAGGAGGAAAACCAGGTATCCAAAACATCTTCATCTTGAGAAATATTATCAGAGCCACAATTCGGACACTTGTCTGGTTTTGTTTTTGAAACTATAACTCCGGGGTTTTGTTTAAGCTTTGTTTGGGATTTGGGATTTGGGATTTGGGATTTGCCTGCCTTGCAATCTTTACAGTAGTATACCGGCAAGCGGTGCCCCCACCAAATCTGCCTCGATATGCACCAGTCCTGGATATTCTCCATCCAGTTTAAATAAACCTTGGTCCAACGGTGCGGGTGGAATTTGATTTTGCCCTTTTTAACCGCTGCAATCGCCGGTTTGGATAACGGCTTCATCCTGACAAACCATTGTTTGGATAGATACGGCTCTATAATGGTATGGCAACGGTAACAGTGGCCGGCGGATAATTGATGCGGCTCAATTTTATCCAATAGCCCCTTTTCTTTCAGATCTTCTAAGATAACCTCCCGGGCCTCGAACCTGTCCATATCCCGATATTCACCGGCATTCTCATTCATCCGACCGTCAGGATACATTACATTGACGAATTCTAAGTTATGCTTTTTACCCAAGGCATAATCATTGGGATCGTGGGCCGGGGTGACCTTTACCGCACCGGTGCCGAATTTCATATCCACCATACTATCGGCAATAATCCTGATTTCTCGGTTTATCAAAGGCAAAATCAGGGCCTTGCCGATAAGTTTTTGATAGCGTTTATCTTTGGGGTTAACCGCTACCGCAGTGTCGCCTAACATTGTTTCTGGTCGCGTAGTTGCCACTACCGCAAATTTATCAGGATTATCCTTAAAAGGATATTTCAAATAATAAAGATTCCCTTGCAATTCATGATGAGGGGCCTCTTCGTCGGAAAGCGCCGTCTGGCAACGCGGACACCAATTGATAATATAACTACCTTGGTATATCAGTCCTTTTTCATACAGACTGATGAAAACCTCTAAGACGGCATCGGAATATTCTTCATCCATGGTAAAGCGGGTACGCTGCCAATCGCAAGAAGAGCCTAATTTTTTTAGCTGACGGATAATGGTTGAACCGTACTGCTCCCTCCATTGCCAAACCCTCTCAATGAATTTATCGCGCCCCAAATCCTGACGCTTTAAGCCATCCTTGGCAATGGATTTTTCCACCACATTCTGGGTGGCGATGCCGGCATGGTCGGTTCCCGGCATCCATAAGGCCTCTTCTCCTCTCATTCTGTGGAACCGAATCAGTATATCCTGGATGGAGTTGTTCAGTGCATGGCCCATGTGCAATATTCCGGTTACATTGGGCGGAGGGATAACTATGCAGAAAGGTTTTTTAGCAGGATTTGCTTTTGCGGAAAATAAATTATGCTCTTCCCAAAACTTATACCACTTATCTTCAGTTTCTTTTGGGCTATACTGCTTGGCAAGTTCATCTATCATTGTGCTTTGTCTTTCAGGAGTTTATACTCAATGCTATCCAATAGCGCCTTCCAGGAGGCCTCGATAATATTCTCGTGCACCCCGACGGTAACCCAGGAATCGTCTTCGTCCTGTGATTCGATCAATACCCTAACCCGGGCAGCGGTACCAGCAGTTTGGTCCAAAACCCGAACCTTAAAATCAGACAGATGCATCTTGGTAAGTTGCGGGTAAAATTCATTCAGGGCTTTTCTTAAGGCATTATCTAAGGCATTAACCGGGCCGTCACCGTCGGCAACGGTGAGTCGGCTCTGTTTATTTACCCTCAACCTGATGGTTGCCTCAGAGATAATCTTGTTATCCGGACGTTTCTCCACCACTACCTTGAAGCTGTCCAAATCAAAGAAGGGTTGGTATTTTTTTAGCGCCCGCTTCATAAATAACTCAAATGAAGCATCTGCTGCCTCAAATTGATAGCCTTGGTGTTCCAAATCCTGCAGCATTTTTAAGATCTTTTTAGCCTGCGGAGATTTCTTGTCCAAACCTATGTCCATCTCCTGCGCCTTTAAAACTAAAGGAGTTTTGCCGGCCAATTCCGAAACCAAAATCCTGCGTTTATTTCCTACGAGATGGGGATCGATATGCTCGTAGGTTTTGGGATTTTTGAGCATGGCGTCGATATGCACTCCGCCTTTATGGGCAAAGGCAGAATAACCTACAAAGGGTTGGTTATCCTGATGTTTGACATTGCTGATTTCGCTGATGTAATATGATGCCTCGGTTAAAGACTTAAACTGTTTATCAGAAACACAATCAATCTTCATTTTAGTCTTTAAAATTCCAATCAAAGTGCACAGATCGGCATTACCGCAGCGCTCGCCCAGCCCGTTAAAAGTACCCTGAATTTGACTGCAGCCAGATTCTATCCCAGCCAGGCTATTGGCAACTGCCAAGTCTAAATCATTGTGAGTATGGATTCCTAAGACGGTTTTGATTTTAGGCTTAACTTCGGAAACGATTCTTTTTAAATCCGAGGTTACGGTTCCGCCATTGGTATCGCACAAAATAATTGCATCGGCTCCGGCATCCTCGGCTGCCAACAAAGTCTTCAAGGCGTAAGCAGCATTATCCTTATAGGCATCAAAAAAATGTTCGGCGTCATAAAAAACCGTTTTATCCTTGGATCTCAGAAATTTAACGGAATCGGAAATCATCCGCAGGTTTTCCTCTAAGGTAGTTTTCAAGACATGGGTAACATGAAAATCCCAGCTTTTACCGAAAATAGTTACTACCTTAGTCCCGGCAGAAACCAGATTTTTCAGATTCTCGTCCAGCTCTGGATTAATCTGGGCCCGGCGGGTGGAACCAAAGCTTACCAAATGGGAGTTTTTTAACTTTATATTTTTCATATGGTTAAAAAACTCCCTGTCTTTAGGATTAGACCCTGGCCAACCGCCTTCGATATAGTGAATCCCTAATTCATCCAATTTCTTTGCGATTTTAACCTTATCTTCAACCGAAAAGGAAATCCCTTCGGTCTGCGAGCCGTCGCGTAAGGTAGTATCGTATAATTTAACCTCTTTCATAAATTACCCTTTCTTACCTAAACCAAACTTTTCGTGTAATGCCTTAACGGCAGTTTCTCCGTGTTTCTTCTGAATAATACAGGATATGCTGATTTCAGAAGTAGTGATCATCTCTATATTGATGTCATTATCTGCCAAGGTTTCAAACATCTTTGCCGCAGTTCCCGGATGAGACTTCATGCCCACGCCTACGATGGAAACCCGACAGATATCCGAATCTTTAAGCACCTCACCCGCCCCTATCTTCTTAGCCACCTTACGGGTAATCCTTATCGCCTTAGGCAAATAAATCTTTAGGACCGTAAAGGATATATCCGTTTGCCGGGTATGACTTACATTTTGCACTATCGTATCTACATTTACTCCGCCTATGGATAGGTCCTTAAATATCTTGGCTGCCACACCCGGTTTATCGGGGACATTACAAACAGTTATCTTAGCTTCGTTCTTATTTAAGGTAATCCCACTTACAACTACCTCTTCCATTTTTTCGGAATCCGCTACGATCATGGTTCCCTCCCGTTTGGAAAAACTTGACCGAACATGAATTTTTACATTATATCTTTTAGCGACCTCTATAGAACGTGCCTGCATTACCTGAGAACCCAAAGAGCTCAATTCCAGCATTTCATCGTAGGTAATGACGGGGATCTTGCGCGCTTTTGGCTCAATGCGCGGGTCGGTAGTAAATATCCCTTCTACGTCGGTATAAATCTCACAGGTCCTGGCATTCAAAGTCTTGGCTAAGGCTACTGCGGTTAAATCTGAACCGCCGCGGCCCAAAGTTGTGATATCTTCATTCTGGGTAATGCCTTGAAAACCGGCCACAATTACAATGCGGTTTTTCTTCAATTCCTCATGAATCCTTTTGGCATCTATTTTTAATATCCGAGCCTTGGTGTGCGAGGTATCGGTGAGAATTCCTACCTGACCACCGGTAAAGGATATTGCCTTATACCCCAATTTATGGATAGCCATGGCCAAAAGCGCGCAAGAAACCTGCTCTCCGGTAGACATCAACATATCCATCTCGCGTTCGGGAGGGCTACTGGTGATGGCATCGGCTAATTCAATAAGCTCGTCGGTAGTATCGCCCAATGCCGAAACTACCACTACCAGGGAATACCCCTTTTGTTTATAACTTACTACCCTCTTGGCCACCTCTTTAATCCTTTCCGGATTGGCAACGGAGGTGCCGCCGAATTTCTGCACGATTAAACCTTTAGGCATGCCTTTTTCTCCTTGAATGAAATAATAACTTCCACCAACATAAACGCAGCCAAAGCAATTAAAAGCAGGGAAATGCTGAACAAAATATAATCCTTCCCCTGCCAATAACGTAACAACTGATAGACAAGTGCTCCCATGGTGGTGATCAACATAAAAATAGCCGGAAAAAGCACATAACGTATTCTTTTGTTCTTACAAAATAACCATGAGCTTAAAACAATCAAAGTTAAAGCAGCCATCAACTGATTAGAGGCGCCAAATGCCGGCCAGATTTTATTCCATTTTCCGGAGATGGCTAAAGCGCCTCCGGCAATTATTACTAAAATTGTAGAAAGATAACGGTTCTTAATTTTAAATAATTCTTCAGCTATATACCTGCTTATCCTGGTTGCGGTATCCAGGGTGGTTAATATAAATGCATTTAAAATAGTGATGGCAATAAAACCACCGTAGCCGCCCAATAAAGGCTGGCTGATATTCTGATAACCCTGACTGAATAATCTTACCGGTCCCATTTCTTTAAGCATGGTTGACAATGCCGGACTTTTAATACCAGCGCAAATTGCCACCACTGCCAATAAGGCCACTATCCCTTCAGCCACCATACCGCCATAACCAATCCTTTTAGCATCCCGTTCGTTGGCAAGTTGCTTCGAGCTAGTGCCCGAGGCTACCAAGGAGTGAAAACCGGAGATTGCCCCGCAGGCAATGGTAACGAAAAGCATGGGCCAAAGCATCCCCTCGCTGGAATCGAATCTTACATAAGAAGGGGCGGTAAGATTAGGTCGCAGAATCAGAATTCCTAAATAACCAAAGCCCACGCCGGCAAAAAGCAAATAGCTGCTCAGATAATCCCTGGGTTGTAAAAGGATATTTACCGGCAATACCGAAGCAAAATAACAATACACCAATAAAACAATAGTCCAAATTAACATTGCATTCTTGTTCAATGCGATAGGAAATATATTCCCCAGGAAGATTAAACCTATTAATAAAGCCAATCCTAAGCCGGTACTTAAAACGATATTCACGCGTAAATTATAAAGCATGAAACCCAATAACATCGCCACCGGAATAATGCCGAGCGAAGGCAAAACTATCCTGGGTTCTTTAGTAAAGGTATCGGCGCAGAAATAAACAAAAACCGCCACGATTAAGATTAATGCCAACAATAGAAAAACGCTAAATATTATCCTTGCCCTTCGGGAAATCGCCTCATCGGCGATCTCGGCGATTGAGCTTCCTCCCTGCCTTACGGAAGTAATCAAGGTACCAAAGTCATGCACCCCGCCGAATAAAATGGTACCCAACACTATCCAAATTAAAGACGGAAACCACCCCCAAAGGATACAGGCAATTACCGGCCCGATTATCGGACCAGCTCCGGCAATAGAGGCAAAATGATGGCCGAACAACACCAGCCAATGGCGGGCAGGGACATAGTCCACCCCGTCATATTTGCTTACTGCTGGGGTCGGTCTCTTAGTATCAATCTGCCATAGATTCTCAAACCTCTTACAATAAAATCTATAGCCCCACCAGAACAAAACCAGCGAAATTAGAATAACGGCTAGAGAGCTCATAAAATCTGCACTTTTTTTAATGCCTCATAAAATATTCCAACAACTCAGAACCATTCTTAAAACTTAACTCAGCATCCTTTTCCTTACGATCGGTAAAACTAGTTGCTCCTGAAACTGTTATACCGCTGCCAAAAATTGCAAAAGGAACCGGGTCGCTTACATGGGTGCGCAAAGAAACCGGCGTGGCATGGTCGGGTAAAACCATAATCCTAAAATCTTTCTTGTTTTCAAGATGTTTTAAGATCGTTCCCACTACCTCCTTATCAAATCTCTCGATACAGGCAATTTTCATGCGCAGATCGCCGTTATGTCCGGCCTCATCAGTGGCCTCTACATGCACAAATACAAAATCTTTGTTACGCAAAGATTTTATGGCCGCCTCGGCCTTGCCTACATAATTGGTATCATAATAACCGGTTGCGCCCGGGACATCAATTACATCCAGGCCGATAGTCTTGCCCAGGCCTTTAATCAAATCCACCGCAGAAATTACCGAACCGGTAACCTTGAATTTCTCAGTGAATTTAGGTAAGGTGGGTTTTTTGCCCTGCCCCCAAAGCCAAATCATATTAGCGGGATTTTCCTTTAAGTCGATACGCACCTGGTTTATTTCATGCTGCGGCAATATCTCCAGCGATTTTTGCATCAAGGCGATTATTTTCTCTGCACCTTTGCCATTGGGTAAATTCTTTTGGATGCTCCAACCCATAATATCATGAGGCGGTTGGCATTTTATCCCGATCAAATCCTCCTCGGGGTCATCCTTAATCATCATTATATGCCGGTAACTTACCCCCGGATAAAATTTGATACCATCTGAACCTAATTCATGGTCGAGGAATTTTATTAAAACCGCTGCCTCCTTGCTGGTGATATGGCCGGCGCTGTAATCTAATAATTTATCGCCTTCGGCGGTAATCAAGTTACAGCGAAAGGCAATATCATCATCCTCCAACTTAATACCCAAATTTGCAGCCTCTAATGGGCCTCTGCCAGTATAATGCTGAAGTGGGTCATAGCCGAGGATAGAAAGATTAGCCACGTCTGAACCTGGGGTAACGCCCTGGGGAATGGTATTTACAAACCCCGTCTGGCCATTCTTAACCAGATAATCCATATTATCCTTGTGGCTTACCTCTAATGGCGTACGATCACCCAGCTCTTTAACCGGATAATCCGCCATTCCATCTGGTACAAGAATTATATATTTCATATTAGAACTTCACCTCGGGAACTGTTTTAGCTTTTTCTTCGGCTTTAAAATATTCCGTTGCCGGCTTATAGCCAAACATAGCAGCGACCAGATTGCCAGGCGCCATCCTAACGGTAATATTGTAATCCTGCACTGCCTGGTTATAGCGCATTCTTTCTACGGCAATACGGTTCTCCGTACCGGCTAATTCGTCCATAAGTTTTAGAAAGGTCTGATCTGCCTTTAGATTAGGGTAATTTTCTACGACTAAAAGTAACCTGGCCAGTGCGGCATCAACGGCTCCCGCAGCTTTTACTTTTTCGTCCACGGTGCCGGCATTAGCCCATTGCGAACGGGCCCTGGTAATTTCTTCAAATACCGTCTTTTCATGGGCCGCATAACCCTTTACCGTACTAACCAGATTAGGAATTAAATCATTTCTGCGTTGCAATTGGTTTTCTACTTGGGCCCATTTTGCAGTAATGGTCTCATGCTTGGCAACGATTCCGTTATATACCGAGACGAAAGACATCGCTATTAATATCAAAACTATCACTAAGCCAATCAGGAATTTCTTCCGATAGGATGCTATTTCTTGTTGTCGTTTCTTTCGTTCAGACGCTTGGTCTTTCTCGGCGATCTCTGCTCTGTAGCCAGCTGATTTGATGGCACTCTTGATCTTTTCTACATCCGCAAGAGAGGTGCTGAAGATCACTCGTGCTTTTTCTGCACCATAGTTCACACTCGCTTCTTTCACGCCTGAAACTTTTTTGAGCTTGCGTTCAATCAATCCGGCACAGCTTGCGCAGTGCATGCCGTAGAGATTAAAACTTACGCGCAGCTCTTCAGCAGGAACGT
>Ga0209824_10000454_pt1 | contig 25485 bp, 25 predicted proteins | sample VDWuncwatermetaG_FD_184124 | JGI IMG/M metagenome (GOLD analysis project Ga0209824, IMG submission 184124) | Wastewater microbial communities from Netherlands to study Microbial Dark Matter (Phase II) - VDW unchlorinated drinking water (SPAdes)... ...
CAACGAAGGTTCTTTCCTGAATGATATGCACAAAGACCTGAAAGCTGATTACATCATCGCCAACCCGCCATTTAATGACAGCGATTGGAGCGGCGACTTACTTCAAAATGATGCGCGCTGGAGCGTGTTAGGGCAAAAGCTACCGCCTCCGGCAAACAACGCGAACTATGCATGGATACAGCACTTCCTTTTTCACCTTGCGCCGACCGGACAGGCAGGCTTTGTATTGGCTAAGGGGTCGCTGACTACCAAAACCAATAACGAGGGCGAGATACGCAAGGCAATGGTTGAAAACGATCTGATTGACTGCATCGTAAACCTGCCTAAAAAGCTATTCCTCAATACTCAGATACCGGCGTGCCTCTGGTTTTTGCGCCGCAACAAACAGAAGCGCAAAGGAGAGATTCTTTTTATAGACGCCCGCAACATGGGCTATTTAATCAACCGCAGAAACAGGAACCTGTCTGATGAAGACATTGCCTTAATTGCAGGCACTTATCACAACTGGCGCGCTTCAACAGGCTCAACATCAGAGGAATATAAGGATGTGCAGGGCTTCTGCAAATCAGCAACACTTGACCAAGTGAAGGCATTGAACTATGTGCTGACCCCCGGCAGATACATCGGCCTGCCTGATGACGAGGAAGATTTCAATTTTCCTGAAAGGTTTAATGCCTTGAAAGCGGAATTGGAAAAGCAGATGGCAGAAGAAGCAGAATTGAATAAATCTATAATAAAAAATTTGAGCAAATTAGAAATTGCAGGAAAGTAAACTTAGATTTGCCTTAGTTTATTTTAAGGCGATAAAGTAAATTAAAACTGACATTTATTGCACAAAGTAAACTTAAATATTGACAAGTTTACTTTCATTAGCTAAAATAAACCAAATAAAATTTAAGTTTACTTTTTAGTCAAAGGGAGCAAAAATGGACATAGAAGCGTTTAAATCAGGACGCTTAGAAAAAGGCTTCAATTACAGTTACTTTGTGCCTGAGTTAATCAATCGCCAGTGGGAATGGAAAGACCCTCAACTCAGCACGCTGCTTGAAAAGGCATCTATCAGTCTGGGCGAGCTTAACTCCTATGCCCGCCTTGTGCCTAATATTGATCTCTTTATTCAATTGCATGTCACAAAAGAGGCTGTTATATCAAGCAGGATTGAGGGCACTCAAACAAACATAGATGAAGCCTTAATGCCTGAAGAAGAGATCAGCCCTGAAAGGCGGAATGACTGGCTGGAAGTTCGCAATTACTCTGCTGCCATGTCTGATGCAATAAAAGAATTAGAGCAACTCCCTCTTTCATCAAGATTGTTGTGTAAAGCCCATGAAAGGCTGCTCGCTGGCGTAAGAGGAGAGCATAAAATGCCGGGAGAATTTCGCACCAGTCAAAACTGGATCGGCGGGGCAAGCTTGAGTGATGCGGCGTTTATCCCTCCGGCTCATACATATGTAAATGAATTGATAGGAGACCTTGAGAAGTTCTTGCACAATGAAAACATACATGTACCTGCGCTGATACGCATAGGCATTGCCCATTACCAGTTTGAGACCATACATCCTTTTTTGGATGGCAACGGAAGAATAGGCAGACTGATGATTACGCTCTATCTGGTAAGCCAAAAAATATTGCATCAGCCTTTGCTTTACCTATCCGTTTTCTTTGAAAAGAACAAGAGTTTATATTATAACAACCTGGCGCGGGTGCGGGAAAAAAACGACCTTATGCACTGGTTAAAATACTTTTTGATAGGTGTGGATGAAACAGCCCGGCAAGCATCCAACACCCTCTCAGACATATTGAAATTGAAAGAGCAGTTCGAAAAAACGATACGCGGCGTAGCCGGCAGGCGTACCCATTCGGCGCTTGCTTTGCTCACACATCTGTTTAAAGAGCCTTTTATAAATGTAAAACTGGCTGAGGGAATTTGCGATCTGAGCACAAAGGCTGCTAATGATCTGGTAAACCTGTTTGTGCAACAGGGCATATTGAAGGAAATAAGCGGCAAAACCCGCTATCGCCTTTTCATCTTTGCCCCCTATGTGGATTTATTTAAATGAGAAACGAAATCATAAAGGTGAGTAATGGGTGAGTGGAAGGAGTATAAACTGGGGGAATTGACTTCTATTAACGCCAATAGCATTGATAGGAATTATCCCCATAAGCAAATTGAATATCTTGATACAGGCTCTATTACAAGAGGTAAAATCGAAAGTTTTCAATTCTTTGACTTACGAAATGCACCGAGTAGGGCTAAAAGACTTGTCAAAGACAATGACATCATTTATTCAACGGTACGTCCTATTCAAAGACATTATGGGATAATTAAAAATCCAAAAACAAACTTTGTGGTATCTACGGGGTTTGCTGTTTTGAGTTGTGATGAAAAAAAGGCAGATGCAAAATTTATTTACTATTTCCTAACCTCAGATGATGTTGTAAATTACTTGGATATGGTAGCTGACGGGTCAACTTCTGCATATCCATCTTTGACGCCGGACGTAATTACAGACATGGATATTCTCATCCCCTCTCTCCCCGAACAAAAATCCATCGCCTCTATCCTCGGCAGTTTGGACGACAAGATAGACCTGCTGCACCGCCAGAACAAAATCTTGGAGGCATTGGCGGAGACGCTGTTCAGGCAGTGGTTTGTGGAGGAGGCGGAGGAGGGGTGGGAGGAAAAGACTATTTCTGATGTTATTGAGGTCCGTGATGGAACTCATGATTCACCAAAACCCAAAGAAGCAGGTTACTTCTTAATCACTTCAAAACACTTAAAAGCTGAAGGAATTGACTTTAATAATGCTTATAAGATTTCTGAAGATGATTATATTTCTATTAATAAAAGAAGTAAGGTCAACAAGAATGATATTCTTTTCTCAATGATTGGTACGCTTGGACTTATATACTATGTTCAAGATGAACCGGACTATGCAATTAAGAATATTGGTCTTTTTAAAAGTTCACAAAAGCCTGAATTTGCAAAGTTCCTATATTTGCTATTGAAAAGTCCGTTGGGCAAGAGGTTTATATATGAAAGCGCTGATGGCTCCACTCAAGAGTATATTTCTCTTGGTAGTTTAAGAGATTTTGAATTCAAGTATCCGGGGAATACAATTCTAAAAGAATTTAATAAAACAGTGACACCTTTTTTTGAAAAAATATTTTCAAACAATACACAAATCCGCACCCTCACCCGCCTGCGCGATACGCTCTTGCCGAAGCTGATGAGCGGGGAGGTGAGGGTAAGGGAAGGAAAAGAAAAATAGGACGAATAGGACAAATATGAACGATAAGACAAATAACCCCAAGCCTGCCTTAATCCCCCCTCACGGCGGATACCGCAATCTGAAGTCTTATCAGACTGCGGAGATTGTTTATGACGCCACTGTGGTATTTTGCGACCGATTTATTGACAAGCGGTCGCGCACCCATGACCAGATGGTGCAGGCTGCGCGGAGAGCGGTAAGCAGAACATTGCCGAGGGTAGCATGGCGTCCGGAACTTCAAAAAAGACTGAACTGAAGCTGGTCGGCGTGGCGCGGGCAAGTCTTGAAGAACTGCTTTTGGATTATCAGGATTTTCTGCGGCAGAGGGGGCTGCAACTTTGGGAGAAAGAGCACCCTGAAGCCCTTGCTGTGCGCAAAATGGCGCACAGCAAAGATAGGTCGTATAGGACTCATAAGACCTATATTGAAAAAGCGCTTCCTGAAGTTGCAGCTAACACTCTCATCTGCCTGATTCATCAGGCGAACTATCTGCTGGACCAGCAACTCAGACAACTTGAAAAGCAGTTTCTGGAAGAGGGCGGTTTTACAGAGAGGCTCTATCAGGCGCGGACACAAGCCAGAAAAACAAAATGAACAAAATAACTGAAACCAACATAGAAGCCTTTGCAATAGAAACGCTCCAGTCCCAGGGCTGGGAGTATGTTCACGGTTTGTCTATTGCTCCGGGCGCAGAGCACGCGGAAAGGGAAAGTTTTGGGCAAATAATTCTGCCGCATCGTTTACGAAAAGGTGTTGCACGGTTAAATCCCAATATTCCGGCTGATGCGCAGGAGCAGGCTGTTCAAAAAGTCTTGCGGATTTATTCGCCTGACTTGCTGCATAATAACGAGACCTTTCACCGATTTTTAGTTGAGAAGGTAAAAATACCTTATCAGCAGGATGGGTATGAAAGAAGTTATGAGGTGAGCCTGATTGATTTTGACAATCCTTTGAATAATGAATTCTTAGCCGTCAATCAGTTCACAATCATTGAAAACAACCAGAACAAGCGTCCTGATATTTTGCTTTTTATCAACGGCATCCCTCTTGTGCTGATTGAGTTAAAAAATGCGGCGGATGAAAACGCCACCATAAGAAAAGCCTTTGACCAGATTCAAACTTACAAGGCTATTATACCGAGTCTTTTCACCTACAATGCTGTCTGTGTAATTTCCGACGGAATGGAATGTAAGGCAGGGAGTCTTTCTGCAGGATTCAGCCGTTATATGACATGGAAGTCCGCAGACGGCAAAATAGAGGCGTCACGGTTTATTCCACAGTTAGAGATTCTGATAAAAGGGATGTTGAACCCTGCTACATTATTAGACCTTGTCTGCAATTTTATCGTTTTTGAAAAATCAAAAAAAGAAGACCCTAAGACCGGTATTATAAGAGTTGAAACTGAAAAAAAACTGGCAGCCTATCACCAATACTATGCAGTCAATAATGCTGTTGAAAGCACGCTCAGCGCCGCCTCAGCAGACGGCAACCGAAAAGGCGGCGTTGTGTGGCACACACAGGGCAGCGGAAAATCCATTTCTATGGTTTTCTACACAGGCAAAATAGTATTGAGCCTTAACAACCCCACTGTTGTCGTTATAACAGACCGCAATGATCTGGATGACCAGTTGTTTGAAACCTTTGCAGCGTCAAAGCAATTGCTCAGGCAGGAGCCGGTGCAGGCAAAAGACCGTGGACATTTAAAAGAGCTTTTAAAGGTTGCGTCAGGCGGCATTGTGTTTACCACCATTCAGAAATTCCTGCCGGAAGCAGGCAGGGTGGAATACGACAGGCTTTCAGACAGAACAAATATAGTTGTTATCGCTGACGAAGCACACAGGACTCAGTACGGCTTTGAGGCAAAACTGATTGATGAAAAAGACAAAGAGACAAAAGAGGTTGTCGGCAAACGGATAGCATATGGCTTTGCCAAGTATATGAGAGACGCGCTGCCGAATGCTACATATATTGGTTTTACAGGCACGCCCATTGAGAGCACAGATATAAACACCCCTGCGGTATTCGGGCAGTATGTTGATATTTATGATATTTCAAAGTCAGTGGCAGATGGCGCAACAGTCAAGATTTATTACGAGAGCCGTCTGGCAAAGGTGAATCTGGATGAAGAAGGCAGACGCTTAATTGAGGAGTTTGATAAAGAGCTTGAAGAAGACGAGGAGATAACAGATAAGCAGAGAACCAAAGCCAAATGGACAAAACTTGAAGCTATTGTCGGCAATCAGCAAAGGGTAAAAAATTTAGCCAAGGATATTGTTACGCACTTTGAACAGCGGCAGGCTGTATTTGACGGCAAGGGGATGATTGTGGCTATGAGCAGAAGGATTGCTGTTGACCTCTACAACGAGATAATCAATCTGAGACCAGAGTGGCATAATGACGACCTGTCTAAAGGAGTAATCAAAGTTGTAATGACTGCATCCAGCGCGGATGGCCCTGTTATGCAAAAGCTGCACACTACAAAAGCAGAGCGCAAGACTTTATCTGATAAGATGAAAGACCCGGCAGACCCAATGAAGCTGGTTATTGTCAGGGATATGTGGCTTACAGGGTTTGATGCGCCATGTTTGCATACAATGTATATTGATAAGCCCATGAGAGGTCACACACTCATGCAGGCTATAGCAAGAGTGAACAGGGTGTTCAAAGACAAGCCGGGCGGATTAGTTGTAGATTATCTGGGTATTGCATCAGACCTCAAAAAGGCATTGTCTTTCTATTCCGATTCGGGCGGCAAGGGAGACCCGGCGGAAGGACAGGAAAAGGCTGTTGCAGCGATGCAGGAAAAGCTGGAAGTAGCGCGCCAGCTTTTCTTTGAAAAGAGCAAGACAAAAGAAGCCATTATTGTTTCAGAACCCGCTGCTTATTACGAAAACTATTCCGGGACAGGTTTTAATTACAAGCGTTTCTTCTCAGCATCCCCTAAAGAAAAGCTGTCCATCATCTTACAGGCAGAGGAACATATCTTAGGTTTGGAAGACGGCAAAAACCGATTTATCCGAGAGGTGACATTGCTGAGTCAGGCATTTGTCCTCTCTATACCGCATGAAAAGGCATTAGCGGTTAAAGAGGAAGTCGCATTCTTTCAGGCAGTGAAGGCGCGGCTTGTAAAGTTTATCGGCAGCGGCGCAGGCAGAACGGATATAGATATTGAAACAGCAATAAAGCAGATAGTTGACGAGGCATTGAGTTCCGAGCAGGTGATTGATATTTTTGATGCGGCAGGGATTAAAAAGCCGGAGATATCTATACTGTCAGATGAGTTTTTGCTTGAAATAAAGGGAATGAAGCATCAGAACCTTGCCCTTGAATTGCTGAAAAAAATATTGAATGATGAAATCAAAATCCGTTCAAAAACCAATCTGGTGAAAGGCAAGGCCTTGCTTGAGATGCTTGAAACAGCAATCAAGAAATACAATAACGGATTGCTCACAACAGCGGAAATCATACAGTTCCTTGTTGATGAGGTCGCCAAAAAGATAAGAGAGCATGACGAAAGAGAAAAGCACTTAGGTTTATCAAAAGAAGAAATTGCTTTCTATGACGCCCTCGCTGAAAACAAATCAGCAGTAGAAGTCCTCGGTGATGAAAAACTGAGAATCATTGCGATTGAAGTAGCGGAAAAGATAAAGGCTAATGCAACGATAGATTGGACAATCCGGGAAAGCGCAAGGGCAAAGCTGATGGTGCTGGTAAAAAGAACATTAACCAAATACGGTTATCCTCCGGATATGCAGCAGAAGGCGGTTGATACTGTTTTGAAACAGGCGGAACTGCTGGCAGATTATTTTACCAAAAACAAATAGAATGTCAGGCTTTACCATTCCGCAGGCGCTGCCTGCCAAATCTGAAATGCCTTTTTAACTAAGCTGGCCATGTCGCCCCCCCACGCAGGGGCGTGGATTGAAATGATACGAGACCATATTGCTGCCAACCTGAGCATAGAAAAGGATGATTTTAATTATGTCCCTTTTGCGCAGGAAGGCGGCATTGGAAAGGTCTATCAATTATTCGGCGAGTAGTTGTGGCCTTTGCTTGATGAAATGAATGAGGCGCTGGCAGCGTGAGGACGATTTTTCTTGCACTGCCATGTTCATTAGTATATATTAATGATATATATTATTAAGTGGGGGGTGATGTATGAAAACTGCAAAACTTTTTCAGAATGGCCAAAGCCAGGCTGTCCGTCTTCCTAAGGAGTTCCGGTTTGATGATGACCATGTGTTTATCAAAAAGTCCGGCAATGTCGTTATGCTGATCCCGGCGAAAGGCTCGTGGGATTCGCTAATGGAGAGCCTCGACAAGTTCAGTCCAGACTTTATGGCAGAACGGAAGCAGCCAAGGACACAGAAAAGGGAGTCTTTTTGATGAAATACATGCTTGATACCAACATTTGCATCTATCTAATCAAGAAAAAATCCGAGAAAGTCCTTCGACATTTCAAGACACGTTCCATTGGAGACATCGGGATATCGTCTATTACCCTTGCTGAACTCAGGTATGGGGTAGAGAAAAGCCAGCAGGTTCAAAAAAACAGGGAGGCTCTGTATGAATTCCTCTTGCCATTAGAGATCGCGGACTTTGATGATGAAGCGACTGTGTCCTATGGAACAGTCCGTGTTGCTCTTGAAAAGGCCGGAACACCAGTTGGGTCAATGGATATGCTTATAGGTACACATGCGCTGAGTCTCGGGGCGACATTAGTGACAAATAATGTCCGTGAGTTTAAGCAGATAAAAGGTCTAAATATTGCTGACTGGAGCGTTTAGAATCCAATGATTTGGAATTACAGGGTCATAGAACATGATAGATTTTTTGACTTAAATATGCAGAGTGTACCTTCCTGAGCCTGATGTCATCGCCCGCGAGATAGCAGAAGACCTTGAAACAGCATTGGGACAATTCAGGCTTATTGCCGAGGATTTGGGAGAAGAATAAACCCGCCGCCCCCGCGCGGGGGCGTGGATTGAAACTGGTTATGCTTTTGCAATAACCTGCTTTGCCTAACCTGCTTTAACTGAGTGTTTTTTAAACCACCTTGCTATTTTTTCAATTTCTATTTTTGTGGAAGCAGTTTCTAAAGTAAACTGTTCAAGCTCCTTGTTTGAGGCTGTGATTTGAAAGCCGTTGCGGAGAAGGAATATTGATGAAGATGTGATTGCAGTCCTTTTGTTGCCGTCTATAAATGGATGGTTCTTGATAAGCGAGTGCATGAGGGCAGCGGCTTTGGTAAAAATATCAGGATAGAGGTCGTCGCCGCCGAATGCAGCCATTGGCCGTGCTATTGCCGATTGCAGCAAGCCAATATCCCTGATGCCGTGGCTGCCGCCAGTCTCTTCTATTAAGCGATAATGCATAAAAAGCGCCTGCTCAGGAGTCAGATAATTCATTTTTTAGCCAGCGCATTGAGGGCAGGTTTATATTGTTTAACAAAATCCTTGACCTGTGCTGCGAATTCAGGGTCTATTGCTTTATACTCTGTTTTTGCTTTAGCTGGTTCAATAATAATATTGCTGGTTTCTTCGTTTAGTTTTATTTCAACCTGAGAACCAGTGGTCAGGTGAAGTTTTTCCAATATCTCTTTTGGGATTAAAACCCCTTGACTGTTGCCAATATGGCATATTTTTCGCAACACAATAAACCTCCTCATTAAACAGTCATCCCTCTCTCTCCCATGAAAAAGGAAGGGGGCAAGTGGATGTTATTACAATGTTATAACATATATATGGAAATGTCAATACATATGTGCTTTACAGGCAAGCGCACGGACTCGAAAATTCCTACTCCCTGTGCTTTGGCCTTTTGCCTGCGGCAAGGATTCTTTTGCGTATGCGGATGCTTTGGGGCGTAGCCTCAACAAGCTCGTCCTCTTTAATAAATTCTATAGCCTGCTCAAGGCCCATAGGCCTTGGAGGCACAAGCCTCATGGCATCATCAGTGCCTGACGCCCTTATGTTTGTAAGCTTCTTTTCCTTTACAACATTCACATCAAGGTCATTCTCACGGGAATTCTCGCCGATTACCATGCCCTCATACACAGATGTATTCTCTTTAATAAAAAGCTCGCCCCTCGGCTGTAAATGAAACAGGGCGTATGTAGTTGTCTTGCCTGTCCTGTCTGAAACCAATGCGCCTGTTGCGCGTTTTGTTATTTGACCATGCCATGGCTCGTACCCGTCAAATAGGTGGTTTAATAATCCTGTGCCTCTCGTGTCTGTCAAGAATTCAGAGCGGAAGCCTATCAAGCCCCTTGAAGGGATGCGGAATTCAAGACGCACCCTGCCGTGGCCGTTATTCTGCATCTTTAACATCCTGCCTTTTCTCATACCGAGCTTCTGCGTAACAACGCCGATAAACTCCTCAGGGCAGTCAATTACAAGAAGCTCCATAGGCTCATTCAAGGCGCCGTTTATCTGCTTTGTAATGGTCTCTGGCATTGACACTGAAAGCTCATACCCCTCGCGGCGCATCATCTCAATCAAGATTGCAAGCTGAAGCTCTCCCCTTCCCATTACCTTGAATGAATCAGTTGTCTCCATTGATTCAATACGGATGGCAACATTATATAAAAGCTCCTTTTCAAGCCTCTCTTTCAGGTTCCTTGATGTAACAAATTTGCCTTCCTTGCCTGCAAACGGCGATGTGTTTACTGAAAAAACCATAGAGATAGTCGGCTCATCAACTGCAATCCTCGGAAGCGGTTTTGGATTATCTGCATCAGTAATAGTATCGCCGATGTTTATACCTTCAATACCTGCGAGCGCCACAATATCGCCAACTACTGCCTTTTCAATATCTACACGTTTTAATCCTCTGAAACCGTATAGAGATGTTGCCTTTGCCTTTATCACATCTCCCTTTTGATTCACAAAACCAATGGCATCGCCGATCTTAACAGCGCCGGAGAATATCCTGCCAATAGCAAGCCTTCCAACATAATCATTGTAATCAATATTTGCAACAAGGATCTGAAGCACTGCATTTTCATCCCCTTCTGGCGGAAGTATAGTCTTTAATACTGATTCAAAAAGGCACTGCAAATCCTTTGCCTCATCTTCAAGTTTAAGCTTTGCAATCCCCTCCCTTGCATTTGTATAAATAATTGGGAAATCAAGCTGCTCTTCCTGTGCATCTAAATCTATAAAAAGGTCATAGACCTCATTTACAACCTCGCTTATACGGGCATCCGGCCTGTCAATCTTGTTTATCACAAGCACAGGAGGCAGATTAAGCTCAAGGGCCTTCTTTAAGACAAACCGCGTCTGCGGAAGCGGGCCTTCGGATGCGTCAACAAGCAGAAGCACGCCGTCAACCATCTTTAATGTCCGCTCCACCTCGCCGCCGAAGTCAGCATGGCCTGGCGTATCAACAATATTTATTTTTACGCCTTTATATTCAACAGCAGTGTTCTTTGCCATAATGGTAATGCCGCGCTCCCTTTCCAGGTCAATATTATCCATTACCCTTTCCTGAACCTGCTGATTATCCCTGAATATGCCTCCCTGCTTGAGCATGGCATCTACAAGTGTGGTCTTGCCATGGTCAACATGGGCAATAATAGCGATGTTTCTGATATCTTCTCTCTTCATTTATACTCCTCTATATTTAGCAATAAAAAAGGGCGAACCACAAAAAGGACTTGGCCCGCCCTTTGTCCTTGAACTGTTGATATAATAACACATCTTTATGAAAATTTGCAATGCCTAAAAAACTTCTTAACATTTAAGCCTATATTTTGTATAATCTGAAAAATCGCTATTGTCTTTACTGCCAATAAAAAGGGTTATCAATATGAAAATGTATGCTGCAAAGAAGTATATACCTTTTTATACATTTCTTCTTTTTCTTATCATCTTTATCAGCGCCTGCGCCAAAAATCCTGTTACTGGCGAAAGGGAGCTTGTGCTCATATCTGAGGAAGATGAATTAAGCATCGGCGTTAAAAACTACCCTATAACAACACAGATGAATAACGGCCTGTTTAAAGACGATGAGCTTCAGGCTTATGTAAATGCCGTTGGAAAGAGGCTTGGCGCCGAAAGCCACAGGCCGAACCTGCCCTATGAGTTTAATGTTGTCAATGCATCTGAGCTTAATGCCTTTGCGCTGCCAGGAGGAAAGATAAGCATAACAAGGGGGCTCTTAATAAATTTGGAAAATGAGGACCAGCTTGCAGGCATACTTGGCCATGAGATAGGACATGCAACTGCAAGGCATTCTGCAAAGCATATAAGCAGAACCGTCCTGACTCAGGCAGTCCTTGTCAGCATTGAGGCTGTTTTGGCTGCGAAGGATATAAAAAACAGGGAACTTTACAGCCTCGGCTCTACCTTTGCTGCTACCCTTATGCTCATGAAATACAGCAGGGATCAGGAGAGGCAGTCTGACCATCTCGGCCTTGATTACATGAATAAGACAGGCTATAATCCAACAGGCCTTAAACAATCCATGGAAATATTGCAGAAGGCGCATAGGAAGGAGCCCTCCAAGCTTGAGAACCTCTTTATGACACACCCATTGACAACAGAGAGGATAGACGCTATCAGCAAAGAATTGAATACCACATATAAAGATACTGTTATTAGAGAATTAAAGGCAGACGAATTTAACAGAAAGACCGCGCATCTGAAGAACCTAAAGAATGCCTATGCCCATTATGACAGGGGTGATGAGGCAATGGGAAAGAAAGATTATAAAACTGCTGAAGGCGAGTATAACAAGGCGATTTGGCTTCATAAAGATGCAATCTTTTACTCAGGACTCGCATTTGCCTTGCTTAAACAGGATAGGGCAGGGGATGCAAAGACTGCGATAGACGCATCCATTAAGATAGAACCGAATCTCTTTGGCTCAAGATTTTTGTCAGGCATTATCAGTTATAAAACTGAGAAATATCAGGCATCCCTTGACCATATGCTTGCTGCTGACAAACTCATTCCTGATGTGCCTCAGACAAAACTCTATATTGCAAGATGCTATGAAAAACTAAACAACAAAGAAAAGTCTGCAGCATATTATAAAGAGACTTTAAAGCTTGACCCAAATGGCGATGCAGGAAAAGAGGCAAGGGAAAAATTGATAAAGCTGGGTGTAATTAAATAGCTTAAAAAATTGGCTCCCCGGGCCGGACTCGAACCAGCGACAAGGTGGTTACAAGTACCCCTTATGTTTCCATAAGGCTTGGACTATCTCATCACCCTCTTTACCCTTTACAGTAAAGTTAGGGTGTCGGGCGCTATAGAGGGTTATTGGTTGGGCTCCTCACCTCATAGTCTCTGCACGTTTCCGCTTACCACTACCCTTCAGCGGACTTCGCTCAGGATTACCATACCTTTTCAGGCTTTAGGCTTCCCTGAATTCACCCGATTTTGCAACCACGGTTTCCCGTGGAAGCTGCAAACTTGAATGAACCTCACGATGACAATTTGCACAGAGAAGAATACACTTATCAAGTTCTTCTTTGATTCTGGCCCAGCTTCTTGTATAACCCTTATCTGAGATGCCAAAATCCTTTCCGTCAGAGTTCAAATGATGAAATTCAAGAGCTTCGTAGCATTTATCATAACCACAATTGCTACATTTTGCACCCTTATACTTGATTGCCATTTCACGAATCTTTTTCCTGCGCTTTTGAACGGCATTTATCAAGTAAACTCTACGGTCTGTATATTTTCTCTTATCTTTCTTGAGGCCCACTCGTTTTTACAGCCACCTGCTCTACCGACTGAGCTACCGGGGAGTATTGAAGTTATTTAATTTTAAAATTATTCTAAACTATCTAAAACTATTCGTCAAGAAAAATGTTTATTATCTTCCGGCCTTTTTCAGCTCCATCAATACCTGTTTTGCAACCTCTTTCAATGTATCAAAGACACCCCTTCCGTCCTTTGCTACTCCCTCAAACCAGGGCACATTTTTTGGATTAAGAACCCTGTTCATCTCCTCAACTGGCACAACATTCGGGAGGTCTCTTTTGTTATACTGAATGCAGAATGAGATTGCATCTAAATTATATCCCTGCTCTGTAAGATTTGTCCTGAGATTCTCAAGACTCTCTATGTTCGCCTCCATCCTCTCTACCTGTGAATCCGCCACAAACACAACGCCGTCTACACCCTTTAATATAAGCTTTCTGCTTGCATCATAGAATACCTGGCCTGGAACTGTATATAAATGAAAACGGGTCTTAAATCCCCTTATCATCCCCAGCGCTAACGGCAGAAAATCAAAGAACAACGTCCTCTCTGTCTCGGTTGCAAGGGATATCATCTTACCCTTTGCATCCGGGGATGTCTTTTTATATATATATTGAAGATTTGTTGTCTTGCCGCCTAAACCAGGGCCGTAATAAACAATCTTACAGTTTATCTCTCGTGCGGAGTAATTTATGAATGACATTAACCGTTTCTTCCTTCCATCTTTCCAGTTTTAGCTGAATAGCTTATCAATATCCTCTTCTGTAATCTCGGCAAATGGTGATTTAGCCTCACCCTTTACACCCTTCTCCTTCTCAACTTTCAGAAGAATGCGATTAAATATATTTGACAATGCCTCTGCGCTCTTTTTAACCCGCAGCCTTACAAGACCTAAGGATGACCTCTGGTCAAAAATAACAACAAGTATGACCCTCTGGCTGATTATTGATATATGGATATTATCCCTCTCGCCTTCATGAAATAGGATAGAGAACTCTTTTTCTCCAATCAGTTTCGCCATGCCGCCTGTAGCTGCAATATTTCCTGCTGTAAGAGAGGCCAAGGATGTGGTGTCAAGATTCTCGGTTTCCCCAACCGTTGTTATAAGCTGTCCGTTTTTATCCACAAGGAATGTCAGTTTGGCATTTGCCTGCTCATGGAGTTTAGAGAGCTCCTCGTCAATCTGCTTGAACTCCTCTTCATACATCACCAAATCTGAACCAGCCATCTTCTCCTTGCTCCTTATAAGTGTTTAACTTCAAATATAGCACACAATATCAATAATTTCAAGGAGATTACCCCTTTTATAGCCCTGACAGCTTCTGAAGGCTCTCCCATTCCTTATCTATATCTTGTTGAATTTGCTTAAGAAGCTCTGCATTTTCAGGCTTAAAAAGGTGCCTGAATCTTCCCTGCGGTTTTAACCATGCCTCAATTGGCAGCTTCTCTTTTGGTTTATAATTTATGGTATATTTGCCGTTTTCTACCTCATATAACGGCCAGAAACAGGTATCAACAGCAATCTTTGACAATCCTATTGTATCCTTTGCCTCTGACTTCCAGCCAGGGGGGCATGGAGATACAACATTCAAAAATGACGGGCCGTCAACAGAAAATGCCTTTTCTGCCTTTTTTGCCAAATCAAGCCAGTTGTGCGGAGATGCCTGAGCAACATAAGGGATATTGTGGGCAACAACAATCTTTGTCAAATCCTTCCTCTTTTGCAGTTTACCCTGAATCACAAGACCTGCAGGGCTTGTGGTTGTTGATGCGCCAAAGGGCGTGGAGCTGGAGCGCTGCACGCCTGTATTCATATAAGCGCCATTGTCATAGCATACATATAAAAACCTGTGCCCCCTTTCCAACGCGCCGGATAAGGATTGAAAACCTATATCATATGTCCCGCCGTCGCCGCCAAAGGCAACAAAGTTTATCTTTTTATTTATCTTTCCCTTTTTCCTTAATGCCCTGTACATTGTCTCAATGCCAGAGGCTGTTGCAGCAGCATTCTCAAAGGCGCTGTGCATCCATGGCGCCCTCCATGCTGTATAAGGGAATATTGTAGACGCAACCTCAAGGCACCCTGTTGCATTTGCAAGGACAACAGGCGCATCTGATGCCCTTAATACAAGATTTACAATAATAGGGGCGCCGCAGCCAAGGCACATCCTGTGCCCGCCTTCCATAATAGGCTCTTTTTGTATTAGATCCTTAAGCTTTACCATATGCTGCCTCCTCTCCGCGGACAGTGATATATTCGGATATAGTCCGTATCTTGCCTGTATTCTTGATATCCCTCAATTCGCGGTATACCATCTCTATGTCAGGCAGCATCAAATCCCTGCCGCCCAGACCAAATATCTTATTAATCATTACAGGCTGTTTCTTATTATTATACAGTGCGGACTTAAACTCCATAAATAAAGGCCCGCCCTCTGCGCCTGTTGAATCTGCCCTGTCCATTACAGCAACTGCCTTTACATTTGAAAGCGCATCAGCTAATTCAGCATATGGAAATGGCCTGAATATCCTCGGCCTTAGCAAACCTACCTTTTCGCCCTTTGCCCTCATTGCATCAACTACTGTCTTTACAGTTCCTGCTGCAGAGCTCAATATAACAATTGCAATCTCTGCATCATCCATATAATACTCCTCAAAATATCCAAAGCCCCTGCCGGATATTTTTTTATACTCCCTTGCAACATCTAAAATCACCTTCCTTGAATTCTTCATTGCCTCTGCCTGCGCCCTTTTGTGCTCCATAAAATAGTCCTGAAGGTCTAATGCGCCATAGGTTACAGGATGCTCAACATCAAGGAGCGGATAGGTTGCCTTATACTCGCCTACAAAATCCCTCACAGTCTTATCATCCAAAAGTTCAAGGGAGTCTATGGCATGGCTTGTTATAAAACCATCCATGCATGACATCACAGGAAGCCTCACATCCATATGCTCGGCAATCCTTACTGTTTGTATCTGATTGTCATATGCCTCCTGCGCATTCTCTGCATATATCTGAATCCAGCCTGAATCCCTTGCGCCCATTGAATCGCTGTGGTCGCCGTGGATATTAATCGGCGCGCTCAATGCCCTGTTAACACATGCAAGCGTTATAGGAAACCTCATGCCTGCTGCTATGTATAACATCTCCCACATCAATGCAAGGCCCTGCGATGATGTTGATGTCATCACCCTGCCGCCTGCTGCTGCAGCGCCAATGCACGCGCTCATTGCGCTGTGCTCGCTCTCAGTCGTAATCAGCTCTGTATCAACAAGGCCGTCTGCAACATACTCAGAGAACTGCTCCATCACCTGCGTTGCCGGTGTAATCGGATACGCAGCGCAGACATCAGGATTTATCTGCTTCATTGCAGTTGCAACTGCAATGTTTCCTGTTAATGCAACTAATTTACCCATTTTATGCTCCTTTCGTTTCTAATAATTTCTTAAACGGCAAAGTAAAAAGCTCCCGATGCAAGGCGGAGCGAGGACTCGCACCGCAGCATACATGTTAGTATGTAAGGATGCGAGGCCGAAGCGACAACACAGCAGATGGACTTTTTACGAAGCCGTCATTTTCCTTCCTTTGCCTTTGCCTCTTCTACCATTGCTATAGCCTTCACATTGTCAGGACACTCTACAGCGCAGATACCGCATCCCTTGCAATGCTCATAATCAAAGTGATTCACCTTTCCCTCAACAAGGCAGACTGCTGAATCAGGGCAGAATATCCAGCACCTCATGCAGTTTGTGCATTTATCCAAGTCAATTACAGGCCTGAATGTCCTCCAGTCGCCTGTTGCATAATTTTTTGTATTTGCTGCCTCTAAGATAAGCCCGCCGATAGGCAATTCCTTCCATCCCTTTTTCATTCTCCCTTTACCTCCTCGTATGCCCTTTTTACAGCCTCAAGGTTCTTCTGTGTTATCTTTTCAGGGAATTTTTTTTCAAAGTCCTCCTTAACATCATCAAGCACCCTTTTAATATCAACTATGCCTGACACCTTTGCCAGGGCGCCGAGCATGGCTGTATTTGGAATAGGTTTGCCAATTGTCTCAAGGCTTATCTTTGTAGCGTCAATGGTGTAAATCCTGCCGCCTTTTAATTTTATCTTATTGCGGACTGCTGCCGGGTCATCCTTTGTATTGACTAAAAATACCGCCTTTTCATCTGTCCCTTCTGTAAAATCAGTTGTCCCAACCAATGTCGGGTCAACCACCACAACTATACTTGGATTTGTAACGCCGCAGTGTATTGTGAGCCTTTTGCCGCTGATTCGGTTATATGCCTTTACAGGCGCGCCTGTCCTTTCAGGCCCGAATTCAGGAAATGCCTGAACATATTTTCCGCCTACCATTGCCGATTGGGCAAAGAGTTTGGCTGCTGTAACTGTTCCCTGGCCGCCTCTCCCATGCCATCGTATCTCAGTTGCATCATACATTGTTATAATCCTCCTTCATTATCATTATCTATTAATATAATCTCTTAAAGCTGTTCAAAAAACTCCAGATGCAAGGCGGAGCGGGGACTCGCACCGCAGCATACAAAGTCGTATGTGAGGATGCGAGGCCGAAGCGACAACGCAGCAGATGGACTTTTTCAACAGCCTTATTGCATGTCCCGTCTTCCTTCAAGAGACTTTATCAATGTAACCTCATCTGCATACTCTAAATCACTGCCAACAGGAACGCCATAGGCAATCCTTGTTGCCTTTATGCCGGCAGACTTGATAAGCCTTGAAAGATATATTGCAGTTGCCTCGCCTTCAATCGTAGGATTTGTGGCGATTATTACCTCCTCAACGCCATGACCGTTGCTGAGCCTCTGCATAAGACCCTCTATTTTTATATCCTTTGGCCCTATTCCGTCTAAAGGTGAAAGTGCTCCTATCAAAACATGATAAAGCCCTTTATACTCCTTGGTCTTCTCAATGGCTAAAAGGTTGCTCGGCTCTTCTATAACTAAAATCTTTTTTCTGTCCCGCATCGGGTCAGAGCAGATTTCGCATACCTCATCTTCAGTAATATTATTGCACACAGAGCAGAACCTGCTTTTATCTTTTAAATCTACAATTGCCCTTGCAATCCCCCTTGCCTCAGAATCATCCATCTTTAACAAAAAGAAGGCGAGCCTCTGCGCAGTCTTCTGGCCTATGCCAGGAAACCTCATCAGCTCTTCTATCAATCTGTTAAGCACGCCTGCCTGAGCCATCTATTATCCTAAAACAGACCCGGAATATTTATGCCCATTGTAAGCTGTTTCATCTCCTCTGACATCATCTCCTTGGACTTTCTCAACGCCTCGTTCACTGCTGCCAATATCAAATCCTGAAGCATATCTGCGTCATTTGAATTTATAACAGAGGGATCTATCTTTATAGAAATAATCTCCTGCTTCCCATTTGCAGCTACAGTTACCACGCCGCCGCCTGCAGACGCCTCCACTGTCTTTACGCCTACCTCTTCCTGAATCTTCTTCAGCCTCTCCTGCATCTGCATTGCCTGTTTCATCATATCGCCAAGCATCTTTTTTGACATCTCCTATCTCTCCTCTATCTTCCGCACACCTAACAGCTTTCCGCCGAATATATCCAGCGCATCTTTTACAAGGGGGTTTATATCCACCCCTGCGCCATTCCTTATGCCGCTGTTTCTGCTATCAGCATTTGCTGAAATTTTAACAAATTTCAAGTGTATTTCCCTATGACAAATATCATTTATAAGGTTTTTTAATACCTTTTTATTATCTTCCCTCTCTATTAGCTCTATCAAAAATGATGACCTGTCGCTAAACCCGATTATAAGCTCCTTTTCAGAGCTTCTGACTAATTCCCCCTGCTCAAGGTATGAGCCTATATTCGGCTTCTTCTCCTTTACCCTGTTTATCAATTCATCCCAGTTTACATAAGAGCCATTTCCATTACCTTCTGTGTTTGCCTCTCTTTTATCCTGCGGCTCTTGCAGACTCTCGTCCTCTCTTTTTTGAGAATCTGTTTTCTGGCTTATGACTTCTGTATTCTGTATTCTTTCCTCTGCCTTTATTCTGTTTTCTGGCTTATGACCTCTGTATTCTCCCATACCTTCAGTATTACCCGAAGGGCTGCTAACCAATTCAATAAGTTTATCTATGCTCTTAAAGGAAGGAACATGCACTGCCTTTACAGCAGCCATCTCTAAAGACATCCATGGATATGGAGACCACCTTATCTCCTTATGCACATTTGAAAATATGGAAAAGAAAAGCTGCGCCTCTTCCATTGAAAGGCCTTCTGCAAGCCTTTTTATCTCATCTACTGCATCCCTTGAAAGCTCAATCAATTCTTCAGGAGAACTTGACACCTTTACAATCATTATATTTCTTATATGCTCAATAAGGTTATTGCAGAACTGTCTTACATCATATCCGCAGTCCTGAGCCTCCCTTATTATCTTAATAATGCCTGCAGAATCTTTATTCTTTAATCTATCAATAAATGCAAGCATAATATCCTTATTTATAACACCGAGGACATCTGCAATCTCCTTCTCATCCACCTTTTTGCCGCAGAAGGATATAACCTGATCAAGGATGCTTAGAGAATCCCTCATGCTGCCGTCTGCCGCCTTTGCAATAATTGACAGGCCGTTGTCATTTATATCAATGCCGTCTTTTTCTGCAATAAGGCGGATCCTGTCAACAATCTCTATCAGAGTAAGCCTCTTGAAGTTAAAATGCTGGCAGCGGGAAAGCACTGTTGACGGTATCTCATGGACCTCTGTTGTAGCAAAGACAAAAATCACATGGGATGGCGGCTCTTCAAGTGTCTTTAGAAGGGCGTTAAATGCCGAGTTTGAAAGCATGTGCACCTCATCAATAATATACACCTTATATTTGCCGTGCATGGGCGCATATTTCACATTTTCCCTCAACTCACGCACATCATCAACGCCAGTGTTTGAAGCTCCGTCAATTTCGAGGACATCAGTGGAGAGTCCGGAGGTAATTTCCCTGCAGGGGTCGCAGTTGTTGCAAGGCTCTGGTGTGGGGCCATTGACACAGTTTAATGCCTTTGCAAGTATGCGGGCGGTGGTGGTCTTTCCCACTCCCCTTGAGCCGGAAAAAATATAGGCATGGGCAATGCGGTTATTCTTAATGGCGTTCTGCAAGGTTCTTGTTACATGGCCCTGGCCGATTATGTCTTCAAATCTCTGGGGACGCCATTTTCTTGCTGAAACCTGATATTCCATCTTCTTTCGCCTTTCATATCGGAGGTCAGGCTGCCTGCGGCACACATTTGAATTACTTACCGCTGCTTCCTTCCGGATCTGACGGGGTTTGTAACCTCCTGTTGCGCAAGGCCCGACCTCCGGTATCAAAGGATACAAAGATGCTTCGCATTTTTGTATCACTGACAGCTTATGGCTAATAGCTATCAGGCATTAGTGAAAATTGCCTTGCAATTTTCTTGGCGGAGAGAGAGGGATTTGAACCCCCGATGGGTTTCCCCACACCTGATTTCGAGTCAGGCGCCTTCAGCCAGCTCGGCCATCTCTCCCGAATATCACAGAATCGGTGAAGCGGGGAATGGGGGAAACGGAGAAAAAACTGTATGAGCTCTTTCCCCGATTCCCCGTTTCTCCCCTTCACCGTTTCCTGCTTTTCCTAACGGTTTAAACCGTGCCTACAAAGAACGCTTATTCCTTAACTCTTTAAAAAACCCTTTTAGTATAGCCCCGCACTCCTTTTCTAATACGCCTGTTGTAATCTCCATCTGATGATTCAGCCTCTTATCCTGAAGTATATTATAAAGTGTACCGCATGCGCCTGCCTTTGGATCTGCACAGCCAAAAACGAGTCTGTCAATCCTTGCAAGAACCATTGCGCCTGCACACATGGCGCAGGGTTCTAATGTAACATATAATGTTATGCCTGAAAGCCTCCACCTGTTCAGCTTCTTCGCTGCCTTTTTTAAGGCTATTACTTCAGCATGCGCTGTTGGGTCATTCCATATTTCTCTTTTGTTTCTTGCTTTGGCAATAACCTTTCCATTTAATACAGCCACAGCGCCAATAGGGGTCTCGCCTTCTTCTGCCGCCTTTTCCGCTTCGTTCAAGGCAATCTGCATAAACCTTTCATCATCTTCAACCATGGCAAATTTTTGGCGCGCCCAGAGGGAGTCGAACCCCCAGCCTACAGATTCGTAGTCTGTTGCTCTATCCAGTTGAGCTATGGGCGCGGGAATACTTACGACTGCCTTACACCCTCTTTTAAGGTAATGCCAAATCTGTTGTGCATAAAGGGATGCATTGTTGGAAATTTAGAGAAGACCCATCCCTTAAATATCACCTTTCCATTTTCTGTTACAGTTAAATATATACCCGGGTTATCCGGATTATTGGACTTTGATGTATATGTCTTGTCATCCATTGTAAATGATGGAAGAAAGTCCCCTGTCTTTATTACAATCTTGGAATCAGGTATTGTAAATTCACTGTTTAATTTCAGCTCGTGGTCCTTTTTGATATTTCCCTTTTTGTCCTCAATAGTCAATATTGCCCCGCGCCATTTCCCCTTTACAGAATCAGGAATAACTATTACAGATTCTTTCTCCTGCTGCTTTGAGGCAGCGCCGTGCGGATCTGCACCGCCTTCAGGCATTACCATTCCAGGACCCGGCACCCCGTGCCCTGTGTACACACCTTCCTGCCCCTGTTGAGCAGGAATCTGTGTTTTAGTTTCCGCCTTCTTTTCCTCTTTCTTGCCGCAGGCTGCAACTGTAAAAACAATTACAAGAATTGACGCATATATTAACAACCTCTTCATCATAAAATATTCCTCCTAAATTTAACTAATAACTTTTTATTGTTGTGTTATTAGTTATAAGTTATGGGTTATAAGTTGTATTTATGGCGGAGAGAGAGGGGTTCGAACCCTCGAGAGAGCTTTTGGCCCCCTACACGATTTCCAGTCGTGCTCCTTCAACCACTCGGACATCTCTCCCAAATACCATACGAATCGGTGAAACAGGGACGGGGTGAATCGGAGAAAAAACCATAATGGATCTTTCCCCAATTCCCCGTTTCCCCCTTTCACCGTTTCCTGCTTTTTCTTGGCGGAGAGGCAGGGATTCGAACCCTGGGTGGAGTTTTACCCCCACAGCCGCTTAGCAGGCGGCTGCCTTCAGCCAACTCGGCCACCTCTCCATAAAAATCATAGAATCGGTGAAACAGGGACGGGGTGAATCGGAGAAAAAACCATAATGGATCTTTCCCCGATTCCCCGTTTCCCCCTTTCACCGTTTCCTGCTTTTCTTGGCGGAGGGTGAGGGACTCGAACCCCCAAGGGCAAAGCCCTCTGGTTTTCAAGACCAGTGCCTTACCAGTTAGGCTAACCCTCCAATAACTACAGTGAACAGTCGTTAGTGAATAGATGTCAGTTAAGACCTTTCTATTCACTATTCACTTTTTATCCGTTCCATTCCCCCCATATAATGCCTTAGCGCTTCTGGTACTATTACTGTGCCGTCCTCTTGCTGATAATTCTCCAAGATGGCAACCAATGTCCTTCCAACTGCAAGCCCTGAGCCGTTTAATGTATGCACATATTCAGGCTTTGCCTTTGGCTCGCGCCTGAATCTTATATTTGCCCTTCTTGCCTGAAAATCAGCAAAATTACTGCATGAGGATATCTCCCTGTATTTATTCTGCCCTGGGAGCCACACCTCTATATCATAAGTCTTTGCCGCAGCAAAGCCCATGTCGCCTGTGCATAAGACAATCACCCTGTAAGGAAGGTTCAGCCTTTTAAGCGCCTCTTCTGCATTTAATAGGAGAGATTCAAGTTCATTATATGAATCCTCTGGCCTGGCAAACTTTACTAATTCTACCTTATTAAACTGGTGCTGTCTTATTAAGCCCCTTGTGTCTTTTCCATAAGAACCTGCCTCTCGCCTGAAGCATGGCGTATAAGCGGTATAATATATAGGAAGTTTATCCCCCTCTAATATCTCGTCGCGGTGTATATTTGTTACAGGCACCTCTGCTGTTGGTATAAGAAAGTAGTCATCCCCTTCAACCTTAAAAAGCTCCTTCTCAAACTTCGGAAGCTGGCCTGTGCCTGTCATGCTTGCCCTGTTTACCATAAAGGGAGGCAGCACCTCTTTGTACCGATGCTCCCTTGTATGGAGATTGAGCATAAAACTTATCAAAGAACGTTCAAGTAACGCGCCAGCGCCTTTATACAGGACAAACCTTGCGCCTGTTATCTTTCCTGCCCTCTCAAAATCTATTATATCAAGCGCTTCGCCAATATCCCAATGCGCCTTTGGCTCAAAGGAAAACTTTGCAGGCTCACCCCATTTTTTGATTTCTACATTCCCTGTTTCATCAGGCCCTACAGGCACAGATGCATCAGGGAGATTTGGGATTAGAAGGAGTATCTCAGCAATAGAATCCTCACACCTCTTTATCCTCTCATCAAGCTCCTTAATCTCATAGGAGATGCCCTTCATCTCCTCTCTTTTATCTTCTGCAACATCCTCCTTGCCTTCGCGCTTTAGCCTTCCAATCTCATCCGAGACCTTATTCTTCTTTGCCTTTAACTCATCAGCCTTCTTTGAAAATTCCTTTCTCTTGTCATCATAGCGGATAAGGTCTTCTGGGTCTAAATCAACACCCCGCTTCTTGATCTCGCTTACTACCTTTTCTCTGTTTTCCCTTACAAATTTTAGGTCAAGCATTGAAATGAGATATTATCATTTTTTTATTATTATAGTCAATCCAAAAAACTCTTTTAAGGTTAATCATTCAGAGAGCTTCTGTTGCCGAGAATATTTTTTTAGCTGCATAGAATCATAGTGGTTTGGAGATTTCTAAGGAATTTCCCCTCTATCAAGAGGGGATTAAGGGGTGTGTTACCCCTCTTTCCTAAAGAGGGGTATGGGGAGATTTTTAAATTAACATCAAAAATCCAGCGGGCTTTTTGCCTCTTTTACGGTTCTGCTCGGCACGCAGTGTGTGTAAATCATCGTTGTCCTCACATCGCTGTGGCCGAGCAATTCCTGAATTGTGCGGATGTCATAATTGGCCTGCAAAAGATGGGTGGCAAAGCTGTGGCGGAAGGTATGGGAAGATACCCTTTTAATGATCTGTGTTTTTATTACAGCCCGCCGGATTGCCTTATTCACATGGGTTTCATGAAGATGATACCGCCTGTATTTACCCTCATCTGGAACAAAAGTCAATGTCTTTGCCGGAAAGAACCACTGCCAGATAAGCTCCTTCCCAATACCTTGATGCTTCTTTTCCAGAAGCCCGTCTATAAATGCGCCGGCATAACCTCCATTAATATCCTTTTGATGCAATTCCTTCACCTTTTCAAGATGGGCGTTCAACTCAGGCAATATTGCCTGCGGCAAAGGGACAGTCCTATCCTTCTTCCCCTTGCCTTTATGCACAGTCAATATCCCTGCGTCTAAATTGAAATTATGAATCCTTAGCTTCATGCATTCAAAGAGGCGCAGCCCGCATCCGTACAAAAGTTTGACCACAAGATTATAGGGATATTTAAGATTGTTTATCACGAAATCAACTTCCTTTCTTGACAGCACAACAGGTATATATTTCGTCCTCTTAGCCCTCACATTATCGCTCTGGTCGCCAAAATCCGTTTTTAATACATGCCTGTAAAAAAATAAAAGTGCGTTAAATGCCTGGTTCTGGGAAGAAGCCGAGACACGGCATTTCACTGCCAGAAAGCGAATAAACTCCTTAACATCATTAGAATTCAACTCAGAAGGCCTCTTGTTCTTTGTAAAAGCCTTAAATTTCTTCACCCAGACAGAATATGATCTCAATGTCTTTGGGGAGTAATGTCTTACCTTTATCTCCGCAAACAGGTCTGAATATGCCTTGTCCCACTCATTCCCTTTGCTCCCCTCGCTCATCAAGTGAGAAGTCCAATTAGAATCTGTGCCGGATTTAATATTCCCTTCGCCCCGTATCTGGATATGACCAGCGTCTGCCCCCGAATAGTTTATCGGAGAATGAGGGGTGGGTTGCAGCATCTCGTAATAAAGAGACACCGCCTGCGCCGCCTCCTCTTGCATCGCAGGAGATTGATTTTTCTCATGCAATTTGACCATAAAATGTTTAAGTGACTCCTTGTCTGCATAAGGGTGACAATATTTATGGCAGAAATCAAGGTAATACCTTAACCACTTTTTATAATTATTATGAACGGAAACTGAAACCGATTTTTTATTCAGCAGTACACTATATTTTGTGAATAAAGCGGCAGGGATATTTAGCATGAATACTTATCCTGTTTTCTCAATATCACTCATATTGTGATGCTAACAGGTTAGAATTATATTTACAATGACACCATAAGTCAATGTGGTAGCAATATAAATCTGTCAGGGTATAACTGCAACATGATAATGTCAGGGTATGGAAAAGATGACCTTGACAATGAAAGAACTAAAGAGAGTAGAAGTGGTTCAAAAGACAGTATCACAAGAG
>Ga0209824_10000455_pt1 | contig 25461 bp, 21 predicted proteins | sample VDWuncwatermetaG_FD_184124 | JGI IMG/M metagenome (GOLD analysis project Ga0209824, IMG submission 184124) | Wastewater microbial communities from Netherlands to study Microbial Dark Matter (Phase II) - VDW unchlorinated drinking water (SPAdes)... ...
CCATCAAGCGCATTTTGCCAACATTAAGATCGCGCAATATTTGCGCGCCAATGCCATAGCTGCGCGGATCCCATTGCGCGACATGATGTGTTTCGGCGGTAGCCACCGCACGCGCCAGCAAGTCCGCAGAGGTTTCGTCGCGGTGTAATAACACCAGCACGCCGCTGTCAGCCTGGCTGATTTTTAGCAACGCATCATGCACGCTGGTGGAATGGGTGAGGCTGTAATGTTCAATAAAATCCAGCACCGAAAGCGGCTCATGCACGCGCACCAAGGTTTCTTTCTGCGGCTGAATATCGCCTTTAACCAAGGCCAGATGGGTGTGCTGCGTGGTTTTATCAACATAGCTGATTAAATCCAGCACGCCATACGCGGTCTGTACCGTGCGCCGCGCCACGCGCTCCACCAATTTTTCATGCTGGCTGCGATGTTGAATTAAGTCAGCGATGGTGCCAATTTTTAGTCCGTGCAATTGAGCAAACACCAATAAATCCGGCAGCCGCGCCATCTCGCCATCATCTTTAAGTATCTCGCAAATCACCGCCACAGGCGTGACTCCGGCCAGTGCAGCCAAATCACAACTGGCCTCGGTGTGCCCCGCACGCACCAACACGCCGCCATTTTTTGCGCGCAACGGAAAAATATGGCCGGGCTGCACAATGTCGTGCGGCTGGGCATTTTTATGCGCTGCCACTTGTATGGTGCGGGCGCGGTCTGCGGCAGAAATACCGGTGGTTACACCGCTCGCCGCCTCAATCGAAACCGTAAAATTGGTACCCAACGGCGAGCCGTTGTCGCGCACCATGAGCGGCAAATTAAGCTGTTTACAATGCGTCTCGGTCATTGGCAAACACACCAAACCGCGTGCGTGTTTGACCATGAAATTAATCGCTTCGGGCGTAACAAATTCCGCCGCCATCACCAGATCGCCTTCGTTTTCGCGATCTTCTTCGTCGACCAAAATGACCATGCGTCCCGCGCGAATTTCGGCGATGATTTCTTGTATGGGTGCGATGCCTGTCATGTTCTTTATTCCAAAATTATTTCTGAAAACGCTGCACAGTGCCTATGCGGGTGAATTCACCCGCAAGGGGTAGGCCGATGGGTTCCCGGCTGCTATGCAGCCACCCATTCGCACGCTGTGTTGCACTGTGCTCGGAATCCGGGGTCGCGAAGCGACAGATAAGGCATACACTGCGGTTCCTGCGCGCCGTGCGCCTTGCCCTTCATCCCGCTCGCCGACTGTGCAGCGTTTCCTACTCTGCCTGCATCGCCAACATGCGCTCAACATAGCGCGCGATTAAATCGATTTCCAAATTTACTTGCCCGCCCGCCCGCAATTCGTGCAGCGTTGTCGCAGCCAGTGTGTGGGGAATTAAATTCACGCTAAACACGGTGCCTGCTGCTGCATGATCAGCCACTTCATTGATTGTTAGACTGACACCGTTGAGGGTAATCGAACCTTTCACGGCAATAAATTTTGCCAAGGTATGCGGTGCGTTCACGCTTAGTTTCCAGCTTTCTCCCAAGTCTGTAAATGCTACAACCTCACCCACCCCATCAACATGCCCGCTTACCAAATGGCCATCCAGCCTGTCTGCTAGTCGTAAGGCTTTTTCCAAATTAACGTGTGCGCCCTGTGTGTTTAACCCTACGGTGCAATTCAATGTTTCGCGTGACACGTCCACCGTGAATTCTTTTCCATCTACATTCACCACGGTCAAACACACACCGTTCACCGCAATACTGTCACCCAAACGCACATCGCCCATGCCCAACACATTCGTCGATATAGTCAGGCGCAAACCGCCTTCCCTATTTTGTGCGGCAGCAATGCGGCCTACTTCGGTGATGATTCCGCTAAACATGATTGCCTTTCTGCAAGCGTGCAATCACGCGTAAATCCTTACCAACATTTCGCACATCGCGCCATTCCAAATTTATCCGCTGATCCAATGTGGTCAGCTCACCAAGCTGCGCGACTCCGCGCGCCATGTCGCCCAGCAATTGCGGCGCAATGTATAGGATAAGCTCATCAACTAACCCCGCGCGCAAAAACGCGCCGTTCAAAACGCTGCCCGCTTCCAACAGCACTTCATTACAGCCGCGTGCTGCAAGATCATGCAATGTGGCCAGCAAATCGACACGCCCGGTTGCATCGGGCAGTACTACAATTTGCGCGCCTAATTTTTGTACTGCGGCAATTTTTTCAACGTCATGCGTAGCCGTGTAAATCAAAACATTTCCCGCTTCTTTATCAAATGAAACAGGATGTAAAATTTTTGCGGTCAGCGGTATTCTTAATTTGCTATCCAACACCACGCGCAAAGGTTGGCGTATTCGGGGTGAACCCTCGGACGCAACGCGTACATTCAGTTGCGGATCATCCTCCAGCAGCGTGTCAATGCCGGTTAACACGGCACAAGAACGTGCCCGCCAATGTTGCACATCACGCCGCGAATCCGCGCTGGTAATCCACTGGCTCGCCCCATTCTGCAGTGCTGTGCCGCCATCCACACTCATGGCGATTTTGCTGCGCAACCAAGGTCGGTTTAATGTCATGCGCGAAAAAAAACCGTTGTTTAATTCACGCGCCGCGCTTTCCATTAAGCCCACTTCAACTTCGATTCCCGCTGCGCGCAATCGCGCAATTCCCGCGCCAGCAACATGCGGATTGGGGTCTTGCACCGCCACCACCACTCGCTCCACACCTGCGCTGATCAAAGCATCCGCACAGGGCGGGGTGCGCCCATGATGGCTGCAGGGTTCTAAAGTAACGTAAGCCGTTGCACCATGTGCCGCCTCTTTTGCCTCGCGTAGCGCATGAACTTCAGCGTGCGCTTCGCCCGCAACTTGATGCCAACCTTGCCCGATAATTTTGCCATCTTTTACCAGCACGCAGCCTACGCGCGGATTGGGGCTGGTCGTGTATAACCCGCGCTCGGCCAAGCGCAGCGCACGCGCCATCCATTCACTGTCAGCTTCGATAAACATAGTTAATGGTTAGGCGTTTTGCGACGATCCGGCGTTTTGCGAACCGCCTCCACTGCCTCGGCAAAATCGCTTACATCAGTAAAGCTTTTATAAACTGAGGCAAAGCGGATATAGGCGACTTTGTCTAGCTTCAACAATGCCTTCATCACCATTTCACCAATCTGACGCGAGCTAATTTCACGTTCGCCCAGCGCAAATATTTTCTGCTTCACTTCGTCTATAGCCGCATCGACCAGCTCGGTAGACACGGGGCGTTTATGCAATGCACGCGAGAAACTAGTGCGTAATTTTTCCGCGCTGAATTCAGAACGCATCCCATTTTGCTTGACGATTTGCGGCATACGCATTTCTACCGTCTCGTAGGTCGTGAAACGTTTTTCGCATGACAGACAACGACGGCGGCGGCGGATCACCGTTCCTTCCTCGCTCTCGCGGGTGTCGGCCACTTGCGTATCAGGGCCTTTGCAAAATGGGCATTTCATTTAAGGAACCTCTAATTAAGTCCCACATGGCCACGCACTCGGCCTAGCGGGATGGAATGCAAGGAAGGCAACAACGCGAAGGGTTATTCCCTTCGCTAGGAGCCTGACACCGCAGACTGCCCGCCAAGCCAGTGCCTGGAGGGTTGCGGCAAAAACAGGTGCTCGCGGTGTTGCGCGCCCAAGCTTTGTAGAACAACCTCGGCTTCGTAGAATCACTACGACCTACGTCGCGCGCCTTGCGATCATCCCGTTTTTGTCAGCAACGTGGCTCATGGCGGGCTTGATCAGAGGTTCCCTAATGCTCACCTCAATCACTTGCACGCTTACCACCATACACTGGAAATTTAGCGCACATTTGTCCAACTGTTTTAACCACCCGCGCAATGACTTCCGCATCATTGGGCGCATCCAGCACATCTGCAATTAAGTTGGCCAGTTGCTCGGCTTCAAGTTCTTTAAAACCGCGTGTGGTCATGGCAGGGCTGCCAATACGGATGCCGCTGGTGACGAAGGGTTTTTGCGGATCATTCGGAATGGCATTTTTATTGACGGTAATATGCGCGCGACCCAACGCAGCCTCGGCCTCTTTACCCGTTAAATTTTTCGGCTGCAAATCGACCAAAAACATGTGGCAATCGGTGTGTCCCGACACGATGCGCACGCCGCGTTCTCGCAGTACACGAGCCATCACGCGAGCGTTTTCAATTACCTGCATTTGATACACTTTAAACTCTTTGCTGGCCGCCTCTTTAAAGGATACAGCCTTGGCCGCGATGACATGCATCAAAGGGCCGCCTTGCAGCGACGGGAAAATAGCCGAGTTCAACACCTTTTCAAACTCGGCTTTAGCCAGAATAATTCCCCCACGTGGCCCGCGTAAAGTCTTGTGCGTGGTACTGGTGACGAAATCTGCAATACCAACCGGGTTAGGGTAATAGCCCGCTGCAATGAGCCCCGCATAGTGCGCCATATCGACAAATAAATATGCGCCCACACTGTCTGCAATCGCGCGGAAACGCTTCCAGTCGATGACCAGCGAATACGCAGATGCGCCCGCCACGATCATTTTAGGCTTGTGTTCCTTGGCTAATTTTTCAACTTCTTTGTAATCAATTTCTTCATTGGCATTCAAGCCATACGAAATCGCGTTATACAGTTTGCCGCTGATATTGACTGACGCGCCATGCGTTAAATGCCCACCATGCGCCAGCGACATACCCAAAATGGTGTCGCCCGGTTTCAGCACCGAGGTGTACACCGCTTGATTGGCCTGCGAACCGGAATGCGGTTGCACATTGGCGTATTCTGCGCCAAACAAGGCTTTCACTCGATCAATCGCGATCTGCTCGACCACATCCACGTGTTCACAGCCGCCGTAATAGCGTTTACCGGGATACCCCTCCGCATATTTGTTGGTGAGCTGGCTGCCTTGCGCCTCCATCACCGCTGGGCTGGTGTAATTTTCAGATGCGATTAACTCGATGTGATCTTCTTGACGGCGATTTTCATGCTGAATGGCCGCGCTAATTTCTGGATCAACTTGTGCAATGTGGAGGTTACGAGCGAACATAATTTATAGCTCCGAAGGAAAAGTTTAAGGAAGTTAATGGTTGAAGACCGCACGCGCTGAATAGAACTTTTTGCGCGCCGTTTCAAGGAATGAATATTACCATTGCGGGGGCTGTTTGCGGTTACCGCCTAATTGGGATAGGCGTGGTTCAATATTCAGGGCATCTCTAAAAATCCAACTTCCGTTGCCATACTGTGTTGCTCATAAAAAACCACTTCTAACATATCAAACATATGCGTCGTCGCAATTTTTTATTCGCGCCTTGTCTGGCTTAGCAATTTTAATTTTTAGAGGTGCCCTTCAACTTTCTTGCGTGCGTTTCACGAGCAAGGAATGCAAGCGACGGCTGTCTGCACGCAAAACGGTAAATGTAAAATCACCGACCGTCAGGCTATCGCCGCGCTTGGGCAATTGCCCAGCGGCTTTAAGCACCATGCCGCCAATGGTGTCATATTCTTCATCGCTAAAATTTGTGCCCAGCGCGGCATTAAAATCTTCAATCTCAGTGGAAGCTTTTACACGCCAACTGTCCGCTCCATCTGCCACGATATTATCTTGATCTTCGTCGAAATCATATTCATCTTCGATGTCGCCGACAATCTGCTCCAGCACATCTTCGATGGTCACCATGCCGCACACGCCGCCATATTCATCCACCACGAGGGCAATGTGATTGCGGTTGCTACGAAAGTCGCGCAGTAAAATATTTAGGCGTTTAGATTCCGGCACAAATATGGCAGGGCGCAACATGTCGCGCACGTCAAATTCTTCGCCCGCGTAATAGCGCAATAAATCTTTGGCCAACAAAATACCCACAATATTGTCTTTGTCGCCATTCACTACAGGGAAACGCGAGTGCGCGGTTTCAATGACAAAGGGGATAAATTGTGCGGGGGGCTGGCTGATGTCGATGACATCCATTTGCGCGCGCGGGATCATAATTTCGCGCACTTGCCGTTCGGAAACTTGGATGACTCCTTCCATCATAGACAGCGCATCGGCATCCAGCAAATTACGCTCGTAGGCGGAATGTAGCAGGGCGATAAGTTGTTCGCGATCTTCTGGCTCGCGTAATAACATCGTGGAAAGTCGCTCAAAAAAACCAGGCTTGTTATTGTCTTCGTGATTCATTTTTTACTTACAAAACCTTTATTTTTATGCTTCATGATAGGGATTAGCATACCCTAGTTTAGCCATCAATATCGTTTCTAGCGATTCCATTTTTGCAGCATCTGGCTCATTTTCGTGGTCGTAGCCTTGCAAATGCAGCGTGGCGTGTAGTGTTAAATGCGCGTAGTGCGCGAGCATGTTTTTTTTCTGGGTGCGCGCTTCTTGCGCCACAACAGGCGCGCATATGACAACATCGCCGTACAAAATATCGGCCTCTTCATTGACAAAAGTCAGCACATTGGTGGCGTAATTTTTACCGCGAAATTGTTGATTCAGCGCGCGCCCCTCCCCTTCATCTACAATCCGCAGCGTCATCGCCAAATCGCGTTGTATCGCCAACTTTACCCAACGACGCAGTTGGGCGCGAGTCGGCACATGCGCGTCATCACTTGCATACTGCACAGCCAAGGAAAGTTTATACGCCCCGCTCATGCTGCACTCGTCGTGCGTTCACCACGCAAAGTATATTGCCACGCGCCGGTTATTTTAACATCCACAAACCGTCCGATCATGCCCGGCGATCCGGCAAAATTCACTAGGCGATTATTGTCCAGCCGCCCCGCCACTTCATTTGCGTCCTTACGCGACACACTTTCTACCAACACTTTTTGCACGCTACCTTGCAGGCTGTGATTGAGTATTTTCGATTGCTCGCCCAACAAATCTTGCAAGTGTTGCAAGCGCGCCGCTTTAATTTCATGCGGTACCTCGTCACTTAGTTGCGCGGCGGGCGTGCCAGGGCGCGGACTATATAAAAAGCTGTAACCGCTATCAAATCCAACCTCTCTCACCAGATGCATGGTGGCTTCAAAATCACGCTCGGTCTCGCCAGGGAAGCCCACGATAAAATCTGAAGTCACCACCAAATCGGGGCGTGCTTGACGCAATTTCTTGATAGTCGATTTATATTCCAGCGCGGTGTGACCGCGTTTCATGGCCGCTAAAATTCGATCTGAACCAGACTGCACGGGCAAGTGCAAATGGCTGGAAAGTTTGGGCGTACGCGCATACATATCAATCAGCCGTTGCGACATATCTTTGGGGTGCGAAGTGGTGAAACGCAGCCGCTGCAAGCCCTGCATCGTCACCAGCGATTGAATCAAATATGCCATATCTATTTGTTCGTCTTGGCCTAATGTCCCCGCATAGGCGTTCACATTTTGCCCCAGCAAGGTAATTTCGCTCACCCCTTGCGTGACTAAAGTTTGCACGTCATGTAGTACATCAGCCAGGGGGCGAGACACCTCTTCGCCACGGGTGTAAGGCACCACACAAAATGAACAGTACTTGCTGCACCCTTCCATGATCGACACAAACGCAGAAGCCTTGCTCGTATGGCCATTTTTTTGACTGAGCACCACCTCTGGCAGATGGTCGAATTTTTCAATCTCAGGAAAACTGATGTCCACCTGCGGTTGGCCGCTGGCACGTCGCGCCGCCATTAACTGTGGTAAACGATGCAAAGTTTGCGGGCCAAACACCAAATCAACATAAGGTGCACGCTTGACGATAACGTCACCTTCTTGGCTGGCGACGCATCCACCCACGGCGATGAGTAAGTCAGGCTTTGCCTCTTTCAACGGACGAATACGCCCTAAATCTGAAAACACTTTCTCTTGCGCTTTTTCGCGCACCGAGCAGGTATTAAATAAAATTAAATCCGCTTCTTCGGGATGCTCGGTTTGCTCCATGCCTTCGACTGCACGCAGCACATCAGCCATTTTGTCCGAGTCATACTCGTTCATCTGGCAACCAAACGTTTTAATGTAGAATTTTTTTACCACGACACTTACCTAAAAACAACAGAACAAGCATTCTAACAAAAACAAACCCCGCACTAGGCGGGGTCTGTTATTACATCAACATAATCGTTGCCGATTATTACATCATGCCGCCCATGCCACCCATGCCGCCCATATCGCCGCCACCGCCACCACCCATTGCTGGCTTGTCTTCTGGCAACTCGGCCACCATGCATGCGGTAGTCAACATCAGGCCTGCAATAGACGCTGCATTTTGCAATGCCACGCGCGTAACTTTAGTAGGATCAACCACACCCATTGCCAGCATGTCGCCATACTCGCCGCTAGCCGCGTTATAACCAAAGCTCGCTTTGCCTTCCAACACTTTGTTGACTACTACTGAAGGCTCTTCGCCCGCATTTTCGACGATGGCACGCAAAGGTGCTTCCAACGCACGCAAGACTATCGTGATGCCCGCATCTTGATCGTGGTTATCACCCTTCAATTTTGTTATCGCTGCCTTGGCGCGCAACAGTGCTACGCCGCCGCCAGGAACGATGCCTTCTTCAACTGCGGCACGGGTTGCATGTAGCGCGTCTTCCACACGCGCTTTTTTCTCTTTCATCTCAACTTCCGTAGACGCGCCGACTTTGATTACCGCAACGCCGCCTGCCAACTTCGCTTTGCGCTCTTGCAGTTTTTCTTTGTCGTACTCGCTGGTTGCTTCTTCGAGCTGCTTGTTGATTTGCGACACGCGACCTTGAATGGCTTCTTCTTTACCTGCGCCATCAATAATTGTGGTGTTTTCTTTACCCACTTCGATGCGCTTGGCTTGACCCAATTCGGCCAGCGTTGCTTTCTCTAAAGACAAGCCCACTTCTTCAGCAATGACCGTACCACCGGTCAAAATCGCAATGTCTTCCAGCATAGACTTACGACGATCCCCAAAGCCTGGCGCCTTAACTGCGACGGTTTTCAGAATGCCGCGAATATTATTCACCACCAACGTAGCCAGCGCTTCGCCATCCACATCTTCGGCAATAATCAACAGCGGACGACCCGCTTTAGCAACTTGCTCCAGCAAGGGTAGCAACTCACGAATGTTGGAGATTTTTTTATCGTGCAACAGGATAAACGGGTTATCCATCGCCGCGATTTGCTTCTCTTGATTGTTGATGAAATAGGGTGACAAGTAGCCGCGATCAAACAACATCCCTTCAACGATGTCCAACTCGTCTTCCAAGCCCGTGCCATCTTCGATGGTAATCACGCCTTCTTTGCCCACTTTGGTCATCGCTTCAGCAATTTTCTCGCCGACGACGCTGTCCGAGTTAGCGGAAATGCTGCCCACTTGAGCGATTTCTTTGCTGGTGGTGCAAGGCTTAGAAATTTTCTTGAGTTCGGCCACCACCGCAATCACTGCCTTGTCGATTCCGCGCTTCAAATCCATCGGATTCATACCTGCCGCGACAAACTTCATGCCTTCTTGCACAATAGATTGCGCCAGCACGGTTGCCGTCGTTGTGCCGTCGCCCGCCACATCAGAAGTTTTGGAAGCAACTTCCTTAACCATCTGTGCGCCCATGTTTTCAAACTTGTCTTTGAGTTCGATTTCTTTCGCGACGGACACGCCGTCTTTAGTGATTGTCGGCGAACCGTACGAACGATCCAATACCACATTGCGGCCTTTAGGTCCCAATGTCACTTTAACCGCGTTAGCCAAAATATTGACACCAACCACCATCTTGCTGCGTGCTGCGTCGTGAAATTTCACATCTTTTGCTGCCATGTTTATTCTCCTAAAATTCGTTAATTTGATTGTTCCAATTACTGTTGGAAGATGCGCTCACCTGATTCCAGAAAGCAATTGAGCCGAGAACACGAAGCCGAGGAAAGGCGCGACGCAGATAGTACATTTGAGTACGGCAAGGCGCGGTTGACAAAGGCGACAAAGTTATCGGTTCTATTGCACACTGGAATTATTTTTCAATCACGCCAATGATGTCATCTTCACGCATCGTCATATATTCCTGACCATCCATTTTGAAGGTTTGTCCCGCATATTTACCGAACAACACTTTATCGCCGACCTTAACGCTCATCGCCTGTAGCTTGCCATCATCGGTCAACTTGCCCTTGCCTACCGCGATAATCTCGCCTTGATCTGGCTTCTCGGTTGCTGCATCTGGAATCACAATACCGGACGCAGTCTTACGTTCCTCTTCCAAGCGTTTAACAATCACGCGATCACCCAATGGCCGAACTTTCATACTCTTCTCCTAATAAACAAATGGTTAAAATAAATACCGCAATCTGCAGCCAAACTACAGCCCAGCGTTAGCACTCGATTGCGCGGACTGCTAAGTATGGGGCTAGGGGGGCTTTATTTCAAGAGCCATATTGAAATTTTCCCTAGCAGCCTGTCGGACTTCAAGAATCGAAGCGAAAATTGAGATGAGCGAGGGCAGATTTTGACGATTTTGAGAGCCAATAGTCACTCTATTGGTCGAAAAAGCGGTGAAATATGCACCGGTCATGTCAATTTGCAGCCGATTTCCTTGAAGTCCGACAGGCTGCTAGCATGAGGGTGGGGGGCAACACTATTGTCGCCAACACCTTTGATGGTGTACAAAGCAAGCTGGCTTACTTTTCCAAGCTCCCATGAGCAACTCAAACTCCCCAATGTCGAATACCACCATATCGAACGCTAGCCTACTACACCGCTCCCATACCGCCGTGTGGCATCCTTGCACGCAGATGAAGCGGCACGAAACGCTGCCGCTGGTTCCCATTCAACGCGGCGAGGGCGCATGGCTGGTCGATTTTAACGGCGAACGTTATTTGGATGCAGTCAGCTCGTGGTGGGTAAATTTGTTCGGGCATTGCAATCCGCGCATTAACGCCGCGATTATTGAGCAGCTTGGGCAACTAGAACACGTCATGCTGGCAGGTTTTACACATGAACCGGTGGTGCAGCTTTCCGAACGCTTGGCCAAGCTTGCGCCACCGGGTTTGGGGCATTGCTTTTATGCGTCGGATGGTGCATCGGCGGTTGAAATCGCCTTAAAAATGAGTGCTCACTACTGGCGCAACAGTGGCCTACCCAATAAAAATAATTTCATCAGCCTGCAAAATAGTTACCACGGCGAAACGCTGGGCGCGCTGTCGGTGACTGATATTCCACTGTTTAGAGAGGCTTATGGCGCGCTGCTCAAACAACATGCCACCGTACCCAGCCCGGATAGTCGTCTGGCGGAAGCGGGTGAGAGCGCGCATGACTTTGCCCTGCGTTGCGCCATGCAGTTAGAGGCTCATATGCAACAGCATCACGCCAGCATTGCCGCTTTTATTATCGAGCCGCTGGTTCAGGGCGCAGCGGGTATGGCCATGTATCACCCCGTGTATTTGGCACGCGCCCGTGAAATTTGTAACACTTACAATGTGCATCTCATTGCTGATGAAATCGCGGTCGGCATGGGCCGTACGGGAACGATGTTTGCGTGTGAGCAAGGATCGCCCCTCTCCCTAACCCTCTCCCCCCTAACCCTCTCCTCTGGGGAGCGAGGGAATAAAAGCAGCGGCATTACCCCCGATTTTTTATGCTTATCCAAAGGGATTACTGGCGGCTATTTACCGCTGTCAGTAGTCATGACGCGCGATGAAATTTACCAGGCGTTTTATGCGGATGATCCTGCTCGCGGATTTTTGCATTCGCATTCTTATACCGGCAACCCGCTGGCATGCCGCGCCGCGCTCGCCACGTTGCACATTTTTGAACAAGACAATGTGCTGGCTGAAAATAAAATTAAAACCGCTTATCTCAACCGCATCGCACAACCTTTGCGCGAACACCCGCGCGTTAAAAATTTCCGTAACGTGGGCATGATTTGGGCATTTGAGGTTGAAAATCAATATGCTGATTTTGCGCAACGTTGCTTTGCCCTCGCCCTACAGCAAGGGATACTACTGCGACCCATGGGCAATACTTTATACTTCATCCCACCTTATATTATGAGCGAGGCCGAGATGGCGCTATTAATATCCCGCACGTTATCCGTAATAGACAGCCTTGCCGCACCTTAAATACCGGAAGCTTGATATGCCATTGATACGCATTATTTTGATCACGCTGAGCCTGAGCAGCATCCCAATTTCTCATGCCGCGCCCGTGCCGCAGACGGTGCTCGACGCACTGAAGCGCGCAAACATTCCGCTCAGTAGCGTCGGCATTGTAGTGCGCGAGGCCAACACCTACACACCGCTCCTCAGCTACCAGGCGCATCAACCGATGAACCCGGCATCCACCATCAAACTACTCACCACTTACGCGGGGCTAGAATTGCTCGGCGCAGACTACACGTGGAAGACGGAAGCCTATGTGGATGGCACGCTGGAGCAAGACGTGCTGCATGGCAATTTAATATTGAAAGGCTATGGCAACCCCAAGCTGACTATTGAGCAACTGTGGTTGTGGATGTATGAGTTACGCAGTCGCGGCCTGCGCGAAATTCGCGGTGACTTGGTGCTGGATCGCAGCGCGTTTGCCCTTTCCCCGCACGACCCCGCGGCATTCGACAATGATCCGACGCGCCCCTACAACATTGGGCCGGACGCACTGTTGCTGAATTTTGGCGCGATACGTTTACGTTTTATGCCAGATGGCGATTCCATAAAAATCTATACGCTGCCGAAACTAGCGGGCTACACGCTGGATAACCGCCTCACTTTAATCCCCCCAGAAGACCTGATGGAAAATGTGCCTGCAAAAAAAATTGATTGCAGCGCGTTAGAAAAGATTATCACTGCAGAATTGCAAGGCAACGTTTTATTGCTGCAAGGGGATTATCCCCTTGCGTGCGGCGAGCGTGATTTGCACTTAAGCCCACTCACCCATCCCGATTATTTTTACGCGACCTTCCTCGCGCTGTGGAAAGAAATGGGCGGGAGCATTGCGGGCGGCGTTACCGAAAATGTAGTGCCCAGTACCGCCACCTTGTTTTCTACACATCGCTCGCCACCGCTGGCAGAAATCATTCGCGACATTAACAAATACAGTAATAACGTCATGGCACACCAAGTTTTTTTAAGCTTGGGTAATAATCACGCCGCCGAAGTAATCAATACCCCAAAATCAAATAACCCAGAAGCAAATAACCCAGAAGCAACCAACCCTTCCGCAACAGGCGATACCGCCAACACCCCGCCGCTTACTGCCCCGCCCGCCAGCATGGCGCGCAGCAAACTCGCATTGCGAAATTGGCTGGCACGCAAGCAACTTAATTTTTCAGAGCTACATTTAGAAAACGGCGCGGGACTTTCTCGCATCGCGCGCATCAGCCCCAACAGTTTGGCACTGTTACTCAACAGCGCGCAACGCAGCCCGATGTCGGCAGAATTTATTTCCTCGCTACCTATACTCGGCGTAGATGGCACGCTCCGAAAACGTTTGGCGAACACGACCTCTGCCAGCCATGGGCACCTCAAGACTGGCTCACTGGAGGGCGTGCAAGCCATCGCCGGGTATGTGCAAGCGTATAGCGGCAGGCAATGGATTGTGGTTTTTTTAATTAACCACCCCAATGCGAGCTATGGGCAACCAGCTCAGGATGCGCTGCTTGAATGGGTTCAGAGACGTTAACCGCACCTTGCTATAATTCGCGCTCTTTCTAAATACTCAAAATAATATGCACACACTCATTTGCGGCTCCCTGGCTTACGACACCATCATGGTGTTCCCCGACCACTTCAAAAAACACATTCTGCCGGAGCAAATACACATCCTGAATGTGGCTTTTCTCGTGCCGGAAATGCGCCGTGAATTCGGTGGCTGTGCGGGCAACATTGCGTACAACCTACATCTTTTGGGCGGGCATCCGCTCATCATGGCCACCGTGGGTGACGATTTTGGCCCGTATGCTACGCGCTTAAATAATCTCGGTTTATCGCAAAAATATATACGCTCCGTAGCAGGTAGTTTTACCGGGCAAGCCTTCATCACGACCGATTTGGGCGACAACCAAATCACCGCTTTTCACCCGGGCGCGATGAGCTTTTCCGAGCAAAATAAAGTAACGGATGCGCCGCAGGCAACACTGGGAATTGTCTCGCCCGATGGCCGCACTGGCATGATGCAACACGCACAAGAATTTCACGCGGCGGGCATCCCCTTCGTATTTGACCCCGGCCAAGGGTTGCCGATGTTTAGCGGTGAAGAATTATTACAGTTTGTGCAGCAAGCCGATTACGTTACCGTGAACGACTACGAAGCAAAATTATTACAAGACAAAACGGGCAAAACCATAGCCGAGTTAGCAAAACTCACCCGCGCTTTCATCATCACTTTAGGCGCGCAAGGCTCGGTCATTTATAGCGACGGCAAAGAAATCTCCATCCCCACCCCACGCGCCGAACAACTGCTCGACCCCACAGGCTGCGGCGATGCCTACCGCGCCGGCCTGCTACACGGCATCCAACAAGGCTGGGATTGGGAAACCAGCGGACGGCTCGCTGGACTGCTGGGCTCCATAAAAATCGCCAGTCGGGGTGGGCAAAATCACAAGCTCACACCAGATGAAATTGCCGCGCTGTTCAAAAAACATTTTGGGTATGCGATCGAGCTGGAGAATTGAAATGAATAGATATCCGCTCATATTTATTATATTTTCCACCCTTGTTCAAAGCCCTGTATTCGCGGCGACCGAGGTTACCTTGACTGAAGCAGAGATTGCTTTCTCTCTCCCAGAGGAGTGGGACACTAAGGGGGTTTTTCCACCTCGTACGACATCAAAAATGGACTCTTCCAACCCTCTCTTTGTCATATGGAAACGAAACACTATTGCCGACAATATTGGCAAACCTGTAACCCCAGGCATAAATATCGCGGTGTTTAAGGTTCCCCCCAATGCGGATGTTGTACTAGCCTCAAGCGCTTTGATGCATCAACGCAAGTGGCCATTCAAGGCTTTTCTAACTTCGACAAAAGATGGGCTTGTGCTTCCCAATTCAATGGGTTATCTCACCGAATTTTCGCCATATGACGGTTTGATTATAAAAATGTTCGTTATTCATTCCATTAACAATGGCAAGTTTATTGAAATCACGCTTTCTGCGACGGATGAAATTTTTCCGCAGATAGAGCAAGAGTTTCGCGCTATCTTGAAAAGTTTTCGGCTTATCACAAATGAAAAGCCCAGAACGCCCTACCCGATCACCTTCGAAAAAATTGAAGCTATAAAACCAGCAGGCATTACCCTCGTCTCGGTAATTGCCACTCACACTGGAGCTCGAATTGTGGCACTGGCAAGTGCAAATACGCATATTGCACGCTTGATGCGACAGCTAGAATCTCTCGGAAAGTCTCATGCCAACATTAATACCACGCTGCTAAGCGTAAAACCTGTGATGGTCTGCGGGCGACGGTTTAATCGTGCAGAACTTGAGATTGATGGTGATTCACTGAATCTTATTCCAGTGGATCCTGCTAGTGAGCGATCTTTGCGCATCTTGGATTCTGATGGAAAAGAATTTTTATGTTTGTTCTCTGATACCCGCTAACTCCCCCAAACAATGCACTTGAAATATTTTCCGATCTTCTAACCGCACTGCCGTCAGCGCGCCGCCCCACAAACAGCCCGTGTCCAAGGTAATAACATTCGGCATCACGCGCAAGCCCAATGCTGACCAGTGTCCGCAGACGATGGTGGTATCGACACTCTTGCGCGCGGGCACGTCAAACCACGGGTAATATCCGGCGGGCACATCCTGCAACTCGCCTTTGAATTTGAATTCCATTTCGCCTGTGGCGGTGCAAATTCGCAGCCGCGTAAAGGCATTGGTAACAACGCGCAGCCGCTCGTAGCCTGCCCAATCATCGCGCCAATGGTTGGGTTGATTGCCGTACATGTGCAGTAAAAAATCAGCGTAGTGATCACTTTGCAAAGCTATTTCTACTTCCCGCGCGAGTTGTTGCGCGAGCGTAATGGTCCAGCTGGGGAGCAAGCCCGCGTGTAGTAATGCAACATTATTTTCTACATGGATGAGGCGCTGTACTCTGAGCCAGGCCAATAACTCATCGCGATCTGGCGCGGCTAAAATGTCCTGCAAGGTGTCGCTGCGATGCAATTTTGCGACCCCTGCTGCAACCGCCAGCAGATGCAAATCATGGTTGCCCAGCACGACGATAGCGGCATCGCCTAGTGACTTCACCAGCCGCAATACGCCAAGTGTACCGGGGCCGCGATTGACTAAATCGCCCACAAACCACAAGCGGTCTGCGGCGGGATCGAAATGTATTTTGGCGAGCAGTTGCAAGAGCTCGGCGTGGCAGCCTTGTATGTCGCCTATCGCGTAGGTGGGCATGTCATTAAATTTCTATTTATATTATTCATAAGCAATTAAGAACTTCCATTCCAGAAAGCAATTGAGCCGAGAACGCGAAGCCGAGGAAAGGCGCGACGCAGATAGTACATTTGAGTACAGCAATAACCAGCGACACGCTATCGTTTTTTGATAGCGTAGTCGAATGGCTAGTTGTTTCATCTAGGCGCGCCTGATGAAGGCGACAGCGTGTGTTGTTGGGGCTTTAGCCCCTTAGTGTCAACTCCACACGCAGCTTGCTGCGTAGTGGATTGCCTGCCTTTGGTACAACCACGGCGTACCCTTTACGGGTGCAATGTTATCGGTTCTATTGCGAACTGGAATCGGGCAAATATTCCGGCACCCATCCCACCAGTGCCCGCTTCACCTCCGCATCGCTATGCGTCACGCTGGAATTCATCCAACTCAGCATGTCGTGCAGCCACACGGCTTGAACTTCACGCGCTTGAGCGATACGCAATTTTGGATGCGGGGTAGGCAGGGTATGTTCAGTGTCAGCCAACAATTCTTCGTATAACTTTTCGCCGGGACGCAGACCCGTAAATTCGATTTTTATGTCGTCTTCGCTCAAACCAGAAAGGCGGATAAGGTCTTTCGCGAGGTCTACAATTTTTACGGGCTCGCCCATATCCAGCACAAAAATTTCGCCGCCCGCGCCCATTAAACCCGCTTGCAAAACCAACTGTGCCGCCTCTGGAATAGACATAAAGTAGCGCGTGATGTCGGGGTGCGTAACGGTGATGGGCCCGCCGGCTGCAATCTGTTCGCGGAATTTTGGAATGACGCTGCCCGTACTACCCAGCACATTGCCAAAGCGCACCATAATAAATTGTGTGCCGTGTCGATTTTGAGATGCATGATTTTGAGATGATTGGTGCTGCAAACCTTGGCACACCATCTCGGCCAGGCGCTTGCTCGCGCCCATAACATTGGTGGGATTCACTGCCTTATCGGTCGAGACAAATACAAATTTTTCTACCCTATGCCGCTGTGCCGCAGAAGCGACAGTCCATGTGCCCAGCACGTTGTTGCGTATGGCCTGCCAGGCGTTGTGCTGCTCCATCAGCGGCACATGTTTGTAGGCGGCGGCGTGAAATACCACGGCGGGTTTATGCTCGGTAAATATTTGTTCCAGCCTTGCTGCATCGCCGACATCGCCGATCAAACACACGATGCGAACATCTGGAAATTGCGCGCTGAACTCCTGCTCCATTTTGTACAAAGCAAATTCGTTTCGCTCAAATAACATTAAAGTTCGCGGTTTGAATCGTGCAATTTGTCGACATAATTCTGAGCCTATCGAACCGCCCGCGCCCGTAACTAACACTACTTTATCGGCCAGCAATTGATGCAGCCCTTCGTTATCTAGCTTGACTGGGTCGCGCCCCAACAGATCATCTAGCTCGACTGGGCGCAGCTGCGAAATGGCGATACGGCCACTGAGTAAATCATCAAACGCGGGCACAGTCAGCACCTTGAGCGCGGCTTGATTGCATAGCTCCACAATGTGCTTGCGTAGCTGATGCGTGGCGGAGGGTATGGCGATAATCGCTTGCTTCACTTGCAAACGCGCTGCCCAATGCGGCAACGTATCCAGCGCACCGAGTACTTTTATTTCATTTAAAGAGCGTCCGTGTTTGGTTGCATCATCATCCAAAAAACCCACCAAGCGCCACTCACGGCTGCGTTCCAATTCTTTGGATAAAGCGACTGCCGCGTCGCCCGCACCTAAAATCAACACGGGCTCGCCCAATTCTTTCGCGCTGAAATCACTGCGCTCGCGCCATAACCGATAAGCAAAACGGCTGCCGCCCATCATCATCAACAGCAATACCGGGTTGATGACTAACACCGAACGCGGCACCACGGCACTGATCCGGAACATCCAAATCGTTAACGGAATCAACGCTGCGGCTGTGAGTAATGCCAGCGAGATACGACGCAAATCGGCCACACTGGCGTAACGCCACAGCCCGCGATATAAACCAAATTGCCAAAAAATAATGCCTTGCAGCGGCACAACCCAAGTGAGCGTGCGCAACATTTCATCTGTGAAATGGGGGGGCGGCTCAAAATTAAAGCGCAGCAAATAAGCAAACACCCAGGCCAATGTGGCCGCTGCTAAGTCGTGCAGCATCGCTAACATTGAACGGGGGTTGAAGGTATTCATACTTTAACTGTAGGTATCTCTAAAAATTTGGGGGCACGTCATTCCCGCCTGCGCGGGAATGACCGTTCGCAGAATTATCTAAGCTTGTTAGCGAGCTTTTAATTATGCTGCGGAATCATTTTGGCTGAGCTGAAAAATTTTCCAGCGACTGTCCACCACACGCATTAACGCTGCATACACGCCGCCCCAAAATAAAAATAGCAGCCCGACTGAGGTCGAGGATAAATGCAATGCCCACAACGCAGAAATGCCAACTGGCAACATCAGCGCGTAGCTAGTCCAAGCCAGTTTATCGTGCCCCCATCCCATTAAAATTAGCCGCTGATAATAATGTGCGCGATGCGCTACCCAAATTTTTTCGCGGCGCAGTGTACGTTTTACGAGCGTCACACTGGCATCCATGATGAATGGCGAAAAGACCAATAGCGGAAACCACGCTGGCCACATGCCTAATTGCCATCCCCATAACGCCATAGCTGCGGCTAAAAATCCTAAAGGGATAGAGCCGCAATCGCCCATGAATAATTTTGCCGGATGAAAGTTGTAGTTAATAAATCCGAGCGCGGCGACACCAATTGTAAAATTAAGCATGGCCTGTTGAATGTTCTCGTGCATCAACCCTGCCATGCCGTACATGAAAAACCCCATGGCCGTCATGCCGCCCGCTAAGCCATCCGCGCCATCCATAAAGTTGTACAAATTAATCATCCACACAACGCACAGCAACACTACAAATGCCAGCACCACATTTTGTGCCACGAGACCCGCACCAAAAACCAGTAGCGATGCAGCAATAATGTGCGTCAGCAAACGCCAATGTATCGGCACGCCTTTTAAATCATCGCGCAGCGACACCACAAATAAAATGAGCATCGGCGCCACGATCCACCACACCACCTCAGACCACATCACCGACCAGCCTGCGACAATGCCCAGCACTATCGCCATGCCACCGATGCGCGGCACAGGCAGGGTGTGCAGCGAGCGTTCGTTGGGCATATCTTGAATGGCTTCTTTGGCCTTATGCGTCAATATCGCGCTAATAATAACGAGCGTAATAACCACCGACATGATCGGGGCGTAATGGTATGACATGCTGTTCCTTCTTTTAAATTTTGGTTTTGTTTTGTACGGTGGCCTGCAACCCTTGTTGCAAAGTATAGGGCGGCTGCCAAGATAAATCGCGGCGGATTTTAGCACTATCCACTTGTAGAGAACCTAACAAACGCTCAATTTGAGTTGGCTTGCCAATCAGGCTGCCTGCAATTCGCAGCACGACAGGCGGGCAATAAAATACTCGCGAGGGAACATTCATCGCCACCGCTAATTGGCGTAATAAATTGGGTGTAGCAATATCCTCACCATCACTCACCAAGTAAGTTTGCCCCGCAGCAGCGGGATGAGTGGCGCAGGCGATCAATGCGCTCACCAGATTTTCCACGTAAACAAAGCTGCGTAGATTTTTGACGGCGGCAAAAGGGAGTGGGATGCCTTTGAAAACAATGTTTAACATTTGTGCAAAATTACCTTTTACACCTGAGCCATACACCAGCGGCGGACGCACGATGACAATCTCTAAACCCGTCTCCTGCGCGACGCGATGCAACGCTTGTTCCGCTTCGTATTTTGAAATACCGTAGGGGTCTTGTGGGGCAGGGGAGTCAGCTTCCGAAAAATGACTTACTCCCTCTCCCGCTAAGTGGGAGAGGGTTGGGGAGAGGGCGAGCATGGTAGCTTCACCGTTTACCTTAATCGAGCTGACATACACCAATCGCGTAACACCTGCCCCCGCCGCACAGCGCGCTAGATGTGCTGTGCCCGCTGTATTCACCATGCGAAATTCTGCCAGAGGATCGGCGGAATCATCATGCATCACATGCACGCGCGCAGCGAGATGAATGACGACATCAACGTTGGTTAAAGCAGCGGACCAATCGGTGCCACCATCAATATTGCCGACTTCAACCACTTTTATTTTGGTCGGCAATGGGCTGGGTGAACGCACCGCCGCCGTAACCGAATGCCCCTGTCGTAGCAGTTCGGCGCACAGAACTTGGCCGACAAAACCGCTTGCGCCAGTAATAAGGTATTTCATCGCGGACTATGCTCCTATCAGTATAAAATTACTGCATTAGCCGTCGCCAGCATATTTTCAGGAACGGTGGGGAACAAAAAAACCGCATCATGCTGGTTACATGCCACGTTAAATATTTCAAGTTTCGATGGCTGCTGCGCTGTGCATGATGAACAACTTGGGCGGTTGGACACAAGGCAATTTTATATCCATGCAAAGTGAGCCTCGCGCACAAATCTACGTCTTCGTAATACAAGAAATATCGCTCATCAAATCCGCCCAACGCCTTAAATGTCTCGCGATGAAACAGCATAAACATGCCCCCTACCCAATCAGGGAAAATGACTTCATCTTTCACCGCATAATCACCCCCCCGACAACCGCCAAAGGCCTTACATAATATTTTGAACGGCGTAGGAAAACGTCGTGCGCTGTCTTCTATTTCGCCCTGCTCACCCACAACCAAAGGTGCAGCCACGCCAATGGAGGTGTCTTGCAAACAATCCAACAACGCGGGGAAAATATTCTTGTGCAGCCGAATGTCTGGGTTCACCACGCAAAAAAATTGCCCGGATGATTTTGCAAATGCTTGATTGTGGTTGGCAGCAAAACCCAATGGAGCAGGATTGCGAATAACAATGATTGGGAAGGAAAATTCATCCACCTTGAATGGCAATGTTTCAGCCAAATTTAACGTGAGCAGCGCCTCCAGCGAATGAATCTTGCAGCACATCTCTATATCCGCCAGCAAGGTTTTAACCATAGCGGCCTGCAAGTGACTAACGATTGAGATCGAAATCGTTGGCGTTATTTTTGGCAAGCCGTTATACCAAACCTTCCCAGGACTTCACTAAAAGATGCACCGTCATATTTCCTTAAATTTTCCTATATATTGCAACTAAGCAATATTGTTTTACTGACCTCGATAAGCTTTCACTGGTAAAAAAAAATGGGGTAGAAAATAGGCTTTGCAACACCCATCTGTCATCCAGTCGCTTTAGAGATTCAGCATCATAAAAAATTTTATGATCCTCATCGGACTTATAGCCACGCTTTCCCGGTACTGCAATAACCAATCCGCCATTTGCTTTAGTAATCCGGTAACACTCATCGAGTGTTTGGCGCGGATTCTCGATATGCTCAAGCACGTTATCCAAAACACAGACATCTATTTCGCCATCTGGCAGCGGGAATGTACCATCGCTCTGAATAAGGGACACATTAAGTCCAGTAGCTTTACAGTATTCGACGGCTATGGGATTAATTTCTAAGCCTTGCACACGCTTTGAAAACGCACCCAACATCCCACTGCCAGTGCCTGAGCCTACCTCAACAATTCGATGCCCAAAACGACGCGCGCACAAATACAAAATGGGAGAGGAAACAAATTTTTTATACATGCGCCCAACAAAGCTAATCGTTTGTAGATGGGCGAAATAATCATCAAACTTAGTGGAATTGTCGGCCATTTGTGCTTTTAGTCGTTTGCTAAAAATGTAGGCATTATCAAAATATCTTGATTATTTTCTTGAATTTCCATGCAGCACTGTTTTAACAGCTTGCAGATATTGGCCACCATACCGTTCGTCCGGTTCAAGATAAGTGCCTTCACTCCACTCATTCCAAGCATTCAAAAAAATGAAATTTTCTGGGAGATTTCTTTGCGGCATCGACTCAACCAGTTTAGAAAACCAGTGAGCAAATTTTTCGGGCGTTGCCCCTTGATAAATGGTTGCCCGTTTTTTATATCGAGCAGTATTATCCCAATCGACAAAGGCTCCAGGAAACGTAGTCAGCTTTTGGTCTGGGCGAACCTCTACAGCCCGCTGCCAAGCAGCATCATAATCACGAAGCGTCATGTTAACTGGGGTTAGTTTTGCCCTTATCGAACGCAAAACATCTTGGCTAGACTGAGGCAGACTCCGCATCAACTTGCGTAATAGTGCGCGTAGTGGCAAGGGCGGCATTGCTTCTTTATCACGCAGCAATGATTCGATCGCATCAAAAGGTTGAAACTGAAATAAGGCATCGAAAGAATTTAAACACGCTTTATTTGTCAATTCGTATGGTTTTTGAAAAATAAAATACAAGCCTGGCAGCCCATCTTGCTGTGCAAGCTCGCGCCAGAATGCCAGCATCTCATCAATTTTATCGATGTACTGTGGGCGGTAAATGACGAACACGGGCTTACCATCAACTTTTATGGCTCTTGGATCAGTCCATGCTTTTATCAAATAGTCGTAATGCTTTTTCCAGCTTTCTTTTGTTGGCGGGTGTGTTTGCTGGATAAGAATGTGATGATTCCGCCCATCCCATCTTCTAGACCAAGTTTCATTTGCCCACGACAAACAAAATGGGAAATCAATATCCTTATTTTCCATGATTAAATTGGTAGGCGTTTCGAGTAATTGCTTGCCGTCAAACCAATAATGATAGTGACAAAACCCATGCACACCATGCCGCTTAGCAAGGTCGATCTGCCAACGTAGCGTTTCCAGCTTGGACTGATCATAATAATTTTTATTAAGCGGGATGCGCGGCTGGTAATGCCCTTCATATAAAGGCTGGCCGCTTTGAACATTATTCCAATCGGTAAAGCCCTTACCCCACCATTCATCGTTTTCTTTAATCGCATGTAGTTGCGGAAAATACATTGCAATTAATTTGATATTTTTTTGATGCGCGTGGTTAATTGCTGCTGAGATTTCTTGATAAACTCGATTCTGGTTATGCATTACAAACTTTCATAGCTTCTAATGGTTAATTTTATTGTTGGCATTATTGTGCGGATATAAAGCTTGGTCATTGCATCCCGATATCAAAGAACACACCGTTGCATTCAGCCAATATCGAATAAATAAAATGGTCTAACCCTTACCCAATAACTTACGCACGGACACATAAATTTCTCGGAGCGTCGAATATGCATTTGCGCTAACACGGGCTCGGAGAAATGCTCTAGCTTGGTCAGCAAAATCTACACTTTGTGGTGGAACCAACATATTCATCATGATAATTTCTTCCCCTTCTGTTTTATTAGAAACAGCCTTTACAACCACCTGATAAACCAACCCGAACGGGTTTTTTGCAAGTACATTTCGAAGCTCCTGCGGTGTGTTCGCCCAACGCTCTGCGAACTCTGTATTCTCAGGATTACGCACAACAAATTCTGCATGGATAATTTTCATGTCGGCATCTTCAAATAATTTTTGGATATTTTTAATACCAAAAAATCGGATATGGGTTCGGTCCAACAAGCCAACATCCCGATATTCAAAGTCTTCATCGAACAAACATGCCTGAATGACCGAATGCCCCGCATGCGGTAAAGAAACTACAATGCAACCATCCTCAATCAGCAAACTTTTCATTGCCTTTAACGTCGCTAAAGGATTATACAAATGCTCTAATACGTCTGCCGCAATGACCACTTCAAATTTGGCACTCTCTTTAAGCATATCCGGCCATGCAGGATTGTTTAAATCTGCCGAGTAAACATGTTCACAGTAAGCTGACAGCTTTTTAATGGCTTCACTATCAATCTCCAATGCGGTCACACGGCAATTATTCATTACTTGCAGTGGCTTGGTAATAGAGCCAGGGCCGGCACCAATCTCCAACACCCTTTTATTTTTGCCCACCATACGTACTACGCGGGCGGGTGCGGTATCTGCCTCAACGTTTACCTGATATTCATATTTGTGCCGCTCTTGATCCATACCCTTTAACCCTTTCATTTAACCCAAATGATCCATTAAGCCCGTCATTCCCGCGTAGGAGGGAATCCAGTCAAATAATGCTCCGCGAAGCGGACAAAACCCAAGTGCTACCCCACTGCGTGGGAGATATTTTAATCTACTGGATTCCCGCCTACGCGGGAATGACGCAGTTTTGTTCTAATGGATAATCTGGGTTTAAATTACTCAGCGCACAAAATTGCGGTGCCATTTCCATCATTTACGTATGGCTCGCGTCCAGAGAAAAGCTTTTTTCCCCAATAAACTTAATATAAAAAATTTACCCACGTATCGCCTAACATGATCTGGGGCAGCGATATATTGATGGGGGTTTAGCAAGTAAGGAAGAAACACTTTGATGCTAGCAAGATGGGCTCGACCATTGCCTGTTTCACCAAAATATCCCGCCAGGTAAATTTCCATCAATGACCATTTGGCGGTTCCCCAAGTTTTTAATGATTCATGTTTTACCTGCTTGCCAAAGATTTCATATATCCGACGCAAGCTCGCCAGCTCCAAATTACAAACCCCTGCAAGGTGTGCCAGTATGCACATTACATTTTCGGGGGATTGCCTGCTGGTAAATGCAGCATCGTGCTGACTGGCTGACGCGTCGTTAAGTGCGAGCATTCCGCGCATTTTCTGCGCGATAGACACTTCACTTGTATTAACTGCCTTTTGATCGTCGATTAATTGCTTAATTAATTCCAACATCCGATTGCTGGCAGAAATTTCTTGAATATCCAATGTTTTTATAATTTGCTTATCAGCCAGCTCAAGCGCAAGTTTTTTCGCCGCTGGGCTGGTGAGCAGCTTGTCTATACATAGCTCTAATTCCACTACGGTCGTTACACGATTTGCACTGATTTCCGTCAAAGTATCCTGCCAGTCCTTAAGTGGATAAACTGCGTTATTCAGGTAAATGACGGGCACTTTCAGCAGCATCGCTTCCAACGCGGCGGTGGTGCAATAGTTAATCATCAAACATATATCGCTGGCCTCTAGCACTTCATCCAATTTTACCTGTTCAAAAAACATCAGGTTAGGTCGTTTAGCATCTAGCAAGCGTCTGTATAGCTCGAAATAATCATAACTGGGATGCGCCTTAATAATAAATTGCAAATCTGGCCTTGCATCAATCAATGC
>Ga0209824_10000458_pt1 | contig 25362 bp, 29 predicted proteins | sample VDWuncwatermetaG_FD_184124 | JGI IMG/M metagenome (GOLD analysis project Ga0209824, IMG submission 184124) | Wastewater microbial communities from Netherlands to study Microbial Dark Matter (Phase II) - VDW unchlorinated drinking water (SPAdes)... ...
CGATTTGGGAAGAGTGCGCGTCGTGGCCATGGCACCTCCTCAATAAGGCAGGAACAACTGAATGATACCTCCGTCAGAATGAGCGAGGCAAGCCTGTTCGATTCGCACATCGTATCGCAGAGCCGACACAGCTATTCCAGCGGCTGCGACGAACGACGGAGGCCTGCGCCTCCTTCCAGCCAGTGGGCTTCACGCTGTAGAAACCGGAACGGTGGTTCTTGGAGAAGGGGCTACGCGAGCTTGAGGACTGAGAGTTGGGAGTCGCCCGGCGTGACCTGAAGAAAAACGAGTTGATCGCTAAAGTGAATCCCACATTGTCTAGAACTGATTCCAGAGCAGTTGATTCGTGACTTCGTGGTGAAAGAGAACTTCCGAAGCCTTCACTATCGTGCCAAGTTCTTTCGGAGATCGATCTGCCACTAACTGCTTGAAGCTAGAATATTTCTGCTTGCTGTCCTCGCCAAGGATATCGGCGATAAACTTCGATTCATTAAATAGCGAGATCGCGTCGTTGATACTAGTCGGGAGAAACCGTGCGCGGTCGCCCATCGTCTCTTTTTTTTCCAAACGTTCCCCTTCAAAACCAGTCTTGAGCATCGTGTACAGGACGAGGTAGGGGTTCGCATCGGGAGCGACTGAACGCAGTTCGATACGGGCCGTCTTTTCATTAGCCATCGGAATACGGATCATGGAGCCGCGATCGATCGCTGAGACCTTGATCTGGTTCGGTGCTTCAAAGTGCGGATCGAGGCGGCGGTACGCATTCACTGACGGGTTAAACACCAGGCAGATCTCTGGCGCATGATTCAAGAGTTTGAGAATGAAGTCCCAGGCCACATCAGAAAGCCCATCTTTCCCCTTCACGTCGTAGAAAATATTCTTGCCATTCTTGCTCAGAGAAAAGTTGGTGTGCATGCCGGATCCATTGATTCCGACGAAAGGCTTCGGAAGGAACGTGGCCGTGTGCCCCATGGATCGGGCCACCTGGCGGCAGATCAACTTGTACAGCTGCACGTGATCCGCAGCGCGCACCACATCGGCATAGGAAAAGTTCATTTCGAACTGTGACGGCGCGACCTCTGGATGATCTTTTTCATTCTTGAAGCCCAGGGCGCGCTGTGCCTCCGCCGACTTATCAATAAACTGACGGAGCGTGTCCAGCGGGAGTGAGTGATAGTACCCACCCGTTGAGATGAGCGTAAACCCGTTCTCACCGTACCGTTGCTCGGCATTCTGCCCTTCCACAAGAAAGCCTTCAATTTCACTGGCTGCGTTCGCTGTAATACCCTTCTTCCTGAGGCCCTCCGTATAGGATTTCAACATCCCGCGGAAGTCGCTGTGATACGGCGTCCGATCGCTGTTCAACACAGACGCAAAGAAAATCACCTTCCCTGCGCCAATCACATCGGCCGGAAGATATCGGATGGAGGACCAGTCGACGGCAAGACGCAGGTCCGACTCATGTTGTGGTGTGAACCCACGGATGGACGACCCGTCAAATGTCAGATTGCCCAACGACTCCAGCAGGTACTTCTTGTCGTAGTCGAGCATGTGAAGACGGCCCTCGATGTCTGAGAAACACAACGTCACGGCCTTGATGTGCTTCTCCTTTTTTAACCAGGTCGTATATTCCTGCTCGAGACTCTTTGCGCTGTCCGTCTTGGCGCGCTCCGCCGCCTTGAGATTCATTTCCTCGAGCTCGTCATACGGAATTTCGAGGAAACTCTTCAGGTCATCGGATTTAAGTTTAGCCATGGTCCTCATGAAGACGCTCTTTCTGAATTTCTGGAAATAGACCAGCGCCGAAACCCATTCCGTAGCGCATGTCGGTCGAGCTTGCTTGGTTCGTGCTCACCCATCTCTATCTCTACGGCTCATAGTTTTCAACAACCTGTGGCGGGCGAACTTCCGCGTCGTTCGGGTCAAGGCCGACCTCACGAAGGGCGCGTCGCTGGCGCAAGAGGTCCCAGCACTGATCGAGCTCAACCTGGACTTGCTCAAGCCGCTTGCGATCGGCTTTGGGATGTGCCCTTTGCTCGTGCAAACGATGTTCTTCTGCGACAAGGCGTTGAATATGATTGAGGACCGGCTGATCTTCGACTTGATCGTCCACCCTGAATCCTCCAGCGCAACGTGATCGGAACGGTCACGCTTTGATGTTACGCCCACCCGAAACTGCGGTCAACTGATGTTCTAGCCAACGTGTATTCCCCGGCGCGTTGCGAGAGGTCCGGCACGAAATGGAGACCGCCACCTATCGGCTTCTGAACGATGACGATGTCGTCGACAGCCTGCACGTCCAGATTTTCGCGAAGGCCGCCGGGTGACATCTGAGACGGCTCTCACCAGCGTTTCATCGATGAATCATTCTGGAACTGCCGTCCGGATCGGCCACGACAGCCATGTGGCAAAATAGCTTGCCCCAGGAGCTTCCACCATTCAAATCTCCTCGTTTTCGCGAGGCTCTTGCTCGAACGGTCAGTGAACGTGGCTGTCGCTTTCTCCCCTCCTAAACGACTATCTTGTAGCAACCGCCATACAAGCCAACGGTTGAATCTTCATAGCTTAAATAAGGAGGGCACCATGCGCGCCGTATCTCTGGCAATCAGTACGTTCTGCATCGCGCTGACCGTCTCACCCGCTCTGGCCAATGAGAAAAAAGCAGACAAGCCAATGGACCCCCAAGCCATGATGGAACTCTGGAAGCAGGCCGCCACCCCTGGTGAACCGCACAAGCAATTCGCTGCTCTAGCTGGGAGCTGGACGACTCAGACCAAGGAGTGGATGGAGCCAGGCAAGCCACCGACGGAATCCTCCGGTACCGCGGAACTGAAGATGGTGCTGGACGGACGATTTCTCTATCAGGAATTCAACGGCCAGATGATGGGTCAGCCGTATCATGGCATCGGTATGGATGGATACGATAACATCACCAAGAAGTATGTCACCGCCTGGTTCGATACCATGGGCACGGGCATTTTCTTCATGGAAGGCACGGCCAGCTCAGACGGCAAGACCATCACGTTGCGAGGCTCACACCCTGAGCCAGGGGGCGGAAAGATGTCGCATCGTGCGATCTGGAAGTTGATCAACCACAATACCCAGCAGTTCGACATGTATGGTGCGCACCACGGATACAAAGAAACGAAGATGATCGAGATCGTGTATACGCGGAAAGAATAGCCATTTTCGCAAGGAATCGATGATCCGGCGTCAGCGAGGACGCCCCTTGATCCATAGACATGCTGTCCATTGAACAGGAGGCATCTCGATCTGACATCGGATCATCGACAGCCCAGACGCAATTGAGAGAGGAGACCCGGATTGCCTCTATTCGTATTACGCAGCCTGGTCACGCACCGCCTTCACTTGCCGTTCGGCTTCCAGCCAATGCTCCAAATCTTTTCCATCCTGGAACCCGCTTCGTTCATACAGAATATAGGCGAGCTCAGCGATTCGTTGGTCCAGAGGCTCACATCCTTCCGCCCAATCCTCCGACCTGCCGTTGGTTGATCCGTCGGAAGACGATTCCCGTTGACCAGCCTTGGATCCCGGTACACTAGGCCCAATGACTCTCAGTCCCCTGTTTTCACCTCTCATGCGACGCGCCATACTCCTCCTCCACGTGTAACGTCCTCTCACATCCTGCCCTCGCCAAGGGGACTGCCCCCTCGACACCTCATCGTTCGCATTGTACCGAGATCAGTCAGCGATACAACATTCTTCGTGGATTTCAGAATCCAGTCCATACACCGCAAGCACTGGCTACCCAATCAACGACCGTCTTGTACGTGCCGTTCCCCCATGCTGTTCCAAGTGAGAACAGTGACAACATTGTGGGTAGCATCACAAGTAACCCCACAACAAAGTCTGGAACTGATCGCTCACCGCTCGCATCTACCTGCGACCCGTTCCAGTCTATTCACCAACTACTTCTCACAGGAGGTGCCTATGAGACGCGTATCTATATTTTCTGCACTCTGCGGTTGGAGCGCCATTCTGTTCCTGTCTGCGGCTTGTGTCTCAGCAGAAGGACCAAAGAAAGGAGCATCGGCCATGACAGTCTCGAACGGCAAACAAGTGTCGCTGGAATACACCATGAAGCTGGACGATCAGTCGGTCGTCGATTCAAACGTCGGCGGAGAGCCATTGAAGGTGACTCAGGGGAAACATGAGCTGGTTCCTGGCCTGGAGAAGGCGCTTGAGGGCATGGCGGCAGGAGAGAAAAAGAACGTCACCGTCGCTCCACCGGATGCGTACGGCACGGTTGATCCCAAGGCGTTTCAGGAGGTGGAAAGGAAGATGGTGCCGGCGGAGGCGCAGAAGGTGGGCATGCAATTGGAAGGAACAACCACCGATGGACGGAAGGTCTTTCCTCGGATCTCCGAAGTCAAGAACGAGACCGTCGTACTCGACTTCAACCATCCCCTGGCCGGCAAGACACTCTACGTCGAGGTCAAAGTGCTGGAGATAGCCCAAGCCCCAGCGGCGAAATAATTCAATCCTCGTGCGGGGCGGTCACCGCCTCGCACGAGGAAGATCTCACACAAACTGAGAAAAATGCTCCGGCTTCACCTGCTTGCCCACCTAACACAACGCCGTTCTTCATTCTTGCCATTTGCACAAGCCCATGAATCGACAGAGAAATGGAGCTATGCTGGATGAAGGAGAGGAAGTGGCGATGACCGGTGGTCGCCATAACGAGGAATTCAACTAGATCATGTGTATCGATACAGATAGCACAAGTAGAAGGGGTTACGGAACCTGGAATTATCGTGTTCTACCCTGCTCGTCGCACCACCAAAATCCCATCCCGGATTGTGACCAAGACGGCAGATACGCGTGGGTCTGCGGCCACAGTACGATTGAGTTCTTGAATAGCCGCAGTGGATTCGTCCGGCGGTGGTTGTTTCAACACCTCGCCGCTCCACAGGACATTGTCGATCAAGATCACCCCATTCGGAGCAAGCAGATCGAGCGCACGGCGGTAGTAATTGAGATAGTTGGCTTTGTCCGCATCGATAAAAATCAGATCGAATGGGCTAGAGAACGTCCGCATGGTGTCGAGGGCCGGGCCCATTCGGATGCTGATCTTGCTCCCGCATTGTGCCTGCGCAAAATACCGTCGAGCCACCGCTGCTGAATTCTCGTTGATTTCACAGGTGATCACAGTTCCATCTTCTGGTAGCGCTTCAGCAAAGCAGAGGGCGCTATAGCCGGTAAACATCCCGATTTCGAGCACCCGCTTGGCACCCACCAGCTGCGTCATCATTTTGAGAAACGCCCCTTCCAGGGGGCCGACCAGCATCTGGGGATACTCCATAGTCCGCTGAGTCTCTTCGCGCAGCACTCGACAGACTGACGACTCCGGTATGGAGTGCGCTTCGGCATAGGCTTCGATCTCGACTGGAACCAGCTTGTTCATTGGAATTCCCTTGGATGATTTGAAAAACGCGCCACCCGTTGCGTACACTGCGACGATCGAATCACGGACGCGAATCTTAGCACAGTGACCTGGAGGCCGAATTGAAAACCTTCGCCACGTTAGAACCCCTCACGACCAAGCTCTTGGAAATTCAACGCATCAACAGTGCCGCCTCAGTCCTTTCATGGGATCAGGAAACCTATATGCCGGTCGGTGGTGGAGAGGCTCGAGCTGAGCAGATCGCCGTGCTCCAAGGTTTGGCCCATGAGAAGCTCGTCTCGCCGGACATGCAGGCGCTCTTGTCACAATGGGTGGATCCGGCGATTGGCCAGGCGGTCGAGCAACCCGGAGACAGCTGGGACGAACCGGCGCGCTCGCTCTTGCGCGAGACATGGCGGGATTTCAGCCGCGCGAAAAAACTGCCGTCGGATTTCGTGGTGGCACTGAGCCGAGAATGTTCGCTTGCCCAGCAAGTGTGGGCGGAGGCCAGAACGAAAAACAAATTTTCCATGTTCCTCCCGAACCTTCGAACGGTGCTCCGGCTCAAGCGTGAAGAAGCGCAGTATCTCGGCTATCAGGAGTCACCCTATAACGCCCTGTTGGATGTCTATGAACCAGGCGCAACCATTGCGAATCTCCAACCGGTGTTTGCTGCACTCAAGGCCCGGCTGGTGCCGTTGCTGAAAAAGATCGCACAGAGCCGGGTGAAGATCGACGATAGCGTGTTGCACCACTCGTATGACCAGGCTCGACAACTGGAGTTCGGACGGCTAGTCTTGACAGCGATGGGCTATGATTTTGAGCGTGGCCGTCTGGATCTGTCAGCCCATCCCTTCACTACGTCGTTTCATCCAACCGATGTGCGCGTCACCACCCGAGTCCATGAACACGAACTGCAATCCTGCCTCTTCAGCTGTATCCATGAAGGCGGGCACGGGCTGTACGATCAAGGGTTGGATCAACGATATTTCGGGACGCCGTTGGGTGATTCGGTTTCTCTCGGTATTCATGAGAGTCAGTCTCGTCTGTGGGAAAACTGCGTGGGTCGTTCGCAGCCTTTTTGGCGCTTCTTTTATCCGGTTTTACAACAGACCTTTCATGACCAGTTGCGCGGCGTGGGGATCGACCAGTTCTATGCCGCAATCAATTGTGTGAAACCGTCGTTGATCCGCGTGGAAGCCGATGAGCTGACCTACAATCTCCATATCATGCTGCGATTCGAAATCGAGCAGGATCTGGTGGAAGACAAGATTCAGCCAGAAGACTTACCCGCCATCTGGAATCAGAAGATGGAGGAATACTTGGGTATCGTTCCACCCTCTGACGCGGACGGAGTGTTACAGGATGTCCACTGGTCATTCGGGGCGTTCGGCTATTTCCCCACGTATACTTTAGGCAACCTCTACTCCGTCCAATTTTTCGAGCAGGCCAAGTTGGAGATTCCGAATCTGGAGCATGAGATTGCGGCAGGCCAATTGTTAAGCTTGCGCCGGTGGCTCGAACAGAAGATTCACCGCTGGGGTCGCATGTTCACGCCGGCTCACCTCTCCCAGCGCGTGACGGGGGCAACGGTGAGTCCCGAACCTTTTCTCAATTACGTGGAAAAGAAGTACGGCGAGATCTACCAGCTCTGAGCATCGATGACCGGTCGGCTGTCATACCCCAGCACGGTGTTGAGCTGTGTGACGAGGACCGGAGGCAACGTAAATTCAGCCTGCACCTCGATCCGATGCGGCACGAGCAGCGTGGTGTGGAACACAATATCGCGAATGGGAATCTTCAGCTCAGGGTCCTGAGGTGTGCTCAGCTGAACCGACTCGACGGAGTTCGTGATGGTCCCGCTGTCTTGTGGTCCATAGGCCGCGACGACGGCATCAATGATGTCCTTGACCTTTTCATTGGCCTCTTCCCCTTCGATGGCACGCAGGAGTAAGGGAATCGCTTCCTCCTTTGCCTGATCCGATACCGTAAAATTTTCGATCCGGCCTTTTCGGCGGAGGGAGGTCAGGTCATTATCGAGATCCTTGCTGAACGCTCCATATGCAAAACGAAAGAATTCGAAATGAAACGCTTTCAGGCCTTTGGCAAAGGTTTGAAGCTCACACAGAAAACACAGCTGCTGCAGTTTGACATCGCTCAGCTGACCAAGTGGCTCAGCGAGTTGCAGGACGTACAAGAGCAGGGCACGGTCGACGGCAATCTGGTTGGGCGTTCTCACAGTCTCCTCGCTCTATATCGTGAAGGTTTCACTATAACCAGCCGGAAACGCAACCGTCAAAGGCGGAGAGATTTTCAGATCGGTTTGCAGAATCACTCTTGACCCGCCGCGTGATTTCGTCTTTAATCCCGGCTCCAGGAGGATCGGTCTCATCACCATGTCCAAACATGTCAAAGAAATGGGTGTCCTGAAGGAGCACCTCGGGAAGCACCAGCTGAAATTCACGCGCCAACGTGAACTGATCCTCGACGCATTTCTCAAGCAAGAACATATTACAGCCGAAGAGATGTACCACCAACTGGCCAGAAAGGATCCGCACCTGGGCTTGGCAACCATTTACCGCACGCTGAACCTCTTCTGCGAAGCCGGTCTGGCTCAAGCCCGCCACTTCGGCACTCAAACGCAGTACGACAACATCTCGCACAAGGGCCACCACGATCACCTCATTTGCACCGGCTGCGGAAAGATTGTGGAGTTCGAGAACTGCGACATCGAGCGCCTCCAGGAAGAGGTGGCCTCACGGAACGGCTTTACAATCCAAACCCACCGCCTTGAGCTCTACGGTCTCTGCTCCCCCTGCCGCCAATGACGCTCCCCGCAGCTTGTTGCGGGGGATCACACGTTGACCTCTGGGGATATTTCTGCTATCCTTCTTGAGACGGTTTATCAATTTCAACTCAGCCCATACTTCACATTGAAATAGCAGGTTCAATCATGCGCATGGTCCTTCAACGTTCCTCTCGTATCACAGCCCTTGCCCATCAACGGAGGGCCTTAGGCATTTCAGCCACCTGTTTCCTGATGCTCTTCTGGCTGGTCATGCCGGCCATCACCTCTGCTGCCGACACGTTGACCATCTATTCTGGACGGGCCGAACGATTGATCAAGCCGGTCTTGGATGCCTTCACGGCAAAGACTGGGATTCACATCGAGTTACTCTCATCCGGTACCACTGAGTTGGTGAACCGGATGAAGGCCGAAGGAGACCGCAGCCCCGCCGATCTCTTCATCACCAATGATGCCGGCAGCTTGGAACTGGCACGCACGGCGGGACTCTTCCGCCCCTTGAACATGCGGGAAGTCGAACGGGCCATTCCTCCTCAATTCCGCGCAGCAGACAACAGCTGGATCGGCTTGTCAGGCCGGTTTTGGATTGTTGTGTACAACACGACACTGGTGAAGCCCGATCAGATCAAGTCCTTGGTGGATCTAGCCGATCCTACGTGGAAGGACAAAATCGCCATTCCTAACGCCGGCAGCGAATATTTGCAGGCAGGAGTGTCGGTCATTCGCGCGAGTCTCGGTGACGATCACACCAAAAAATTCCTCGAAGGGCTTCGGGATAACGCCGGCACACAGGTCTACCAAAAAAGCTCGCAGATCGTTGATGCCGTCGCCAAGGGTCAGGTCGCCATGGGCATCGTGAATCACTATTACGTCTACCGGCATCTCGCCGCACAACCGGCTGCACCGCTGGCGGTTGTGATGCCCGATCAACAGGAGGGGGGCATGGGCGCCATCATGAACGTGGCGGGCATCGGCATCCTGAAACACACACCCCGCGTGGAGAACGCCAAATTGCTCGTGGAATTTCTCGTGGCGCAGGCCGGCCAGAAGATGTTCGCCGACCTCGACAAGGAGTACCCGCTCCATCCAGAGGTGAAAGCAGACCCCGCGTTGCTCGAACGGAAGAGCTTCCGGGCAGCCTTAGTCCCATTGACCAAGCTCGCCGAACTCCGAGAGCCGACATTACTGCTCATCGAACAAGTCGGGATGCGGTAACCGCGCGAGCGCCTCGTGACTGTCGCACGCCGATCAGCTGTTTCACCGCTCCAACTCGCCGCCCTAGCCAGCGCGACGTTGATCCTGTTACCTCTCGGCTATGTCACCACCCTCGCCTTGTCAGCCGATCTCTCGGTGTGGTATCGGCTCTGGACCACTCGAGTCCCGGAACTGTTGTGGAATACGATTTCCTTGGCGGGCGCCGTGGCATTGCTGACGCTCGGGCTCGGCGTCACGACCGCCTGGATGGTCACACGATTTGAGTTCCCCGGCCGCCGACTGTGGGAAGTCGGGCTTGTGTTGCCACTCGCCATGCCGACCTACGTCCTGGCCTATGTGTACAACTATCTCTTGGGATTCGGCGGCCCAGTAGAACAGCTCTGGCAGATGATCGCCGGACCTCACGCCAGGATCATCTCACCCCAAAGTTTCTGGGGCGTCACCTTTGTGATGGCGCTCGATACGTTCCCCTTCGTCTACTTGCTCACGCGCAGTGCACTCCTCAGCTTTAACGTGTCGTTTGAAGAAGTCGCCCGCACATGTGGCGCGTCACCACTTCGGAGAATGCTGTTCGTCACCCTTCCGTTGCTACGCCCGTCAATCGTCGCCGGCGTCGCCCTTGTTATCCTGTACGTCGTGTCCGACTTTGGTGCCGTCTCTCTGCTGCGTTATCAAACCTTGACCTACGCCGTCTTTCAGCAAATGACCGGACGGTCTGACAACCAGGCCGCAAGTATCCTGAGCATCCTATTAGTCATCCTGGCGCTCCTATTCTTATTGACTGAACGATGGTCTCGTCGAAAGAGCCGGTTTTACCAGACCAGCGGGCGCTTTCGAGCGCCTCAACGCATCCAGTGCGGATGGTGGCACACGGCAGCGCTCACGACATGCCTGAGCACCGTGATTGGCTTGGCCTTCGGAATCCCCGTTTCTCTCCTGGTGACATGGAGTCTATCCCCTGAAGCCCAAGCGATTCTCGATACCCGCTTCTTCAGCTTCGTCTGGAACAGCGCCCTGCTGTCGACCCTAGCGGCCACGGCCGGCGTATTGGTTGGGCTGCCTCTCGCCTACCTCGCCAGCCGAAAACCAACCTGGCTCAATACTGGTTGTCTGCAAGCCGCGTACGCCGGCTATGTCCTCCCAGGACCGGTCGCCGCACTCGCGGTTTTGGTCCTCTTTCTCAACGTCCTGCCGTTCTTTTATGGTACGGTCTTCGTGTTGATCGTCGCCTATGTCCTGCATTATCTCCCAGCCGGGCTCCAGTCGCTTGAACCCTCGATTCAACAGATCACGCCGAATCTCGAAGAAGTTGCCCGCACCCTGGGTCTGACCGTTCGTGAAACCTGGCGTCGCGTGACGCTGCCGCTCATTCGCAACGGGGTTATCGTGGCGTGGGTCTTGATCTTTTTGCAGACGATGAAGGAGCTCCCAGCGACGTTGTTGTTGCGACCGGTGGGGTTTGACACCTTGGCCATCCGTGTCTGGCTGGAAGCAAGTGAAGAGTATTACCAACTCGCGGCCCCATCCGCCTTATTGATCGTGCTCGTTGGCCTACCGGCGCTCGCCTTGTTGCTATCCCGTGATTGGCGGGCCGCATAACATCGCTATGAACACACCGTTGCACATGACACAGGTGGATGCCGACCGGCATGAAGGTCACCTCCACCTCTCCACGCCGGCCTCTTCCATCTTGGACCTCCGTTCTGTGTCCTGTGCCTATGATCCCAGCAGACCGGCAATCCGCGATATTTCATTTTCTGCACGAGAAGGCGAAATCCTCTGTTTGCTTGGACCGTCCGGCTGTGGCAAGACCACCGTCCTACGAGCCATCGCCGGCTTTGAACCAGTTCGGTCCGGACAAATCTTTTTATCGGACCGGTTGGTCTCCTCGTCCTTGGAAACGATTCCGACGGAGGACCGCCGTGTCGGCATGGTCTTTCAGGAGTACGCCCTCTTTCCACACCTGCGCGTCGCCGAGAACATTGCCTTCGGGCTTCATCATCTGTCACGGGCGGAACGGACATGTCGGGTTCAAGAAATGCTGCGGCTGACCGGCCTCGAAGGGCTCGACCGACGCTACCCGCATGAGTTGTCGGGAGGACAGCAGCAGCGAGTGGCGCTCTCCCGAGCGCTGGTGCAGAATCCTGTCTTGCTCCTCCTCGATGAGCCGTTCAGCAACCTTGACCCTGATATGGCGGGCCGTATGCGGCAGGAAGTCCATGCCTTGTTACGCCGAATGAAAACCACGACCATTCTCGTGACGCACGATCATGACGAAGCCTTCGCCATGGCGGACCGCATCGCCGTCTTGAATCAAGGAGTGCTCGAACAGATGGATTCGCCAGAGGTGATTTATCATCTCCCCGCCACGCGGTTCGTGGCCGATTTTGTGGGCCAAGCCGACTTTGTCACCGGACAGATTCGACAAGGCAGTGTGCATACCGAACTGGGAGAGTTCCCTGATACGCTCAACAGTCCTGAGGGAAGCACGGTCGTCGTCATGATCCGCCCGGACGACATCCAGCTCATGCCCAATAAATCAGCCGAACCTCGGGTTGTGGCCCGCCAGTTCAGAGGGTCTGAAAATCTCTACACGATCCAGCTCCCATCCGGGCAGATCATCCACAGCAGTGAACGCTCAACCTGCGTCTACCAGGAAGGTACCGCCGTCGAACTCCGTGTCTCTGCCACGCACACGGTTCTCTTTCCGGCCGAACCATCTTCTCACTCCTAGAGCAATAGAGACCGCCTCATGTATGTGCAAATTGACAGCTGCTCAGCGATCTGGCATGGATGGATCAATACTCCGGCTTCCACCCCCCCCCGGACTCTACCCATGTCTCCCATGTAAGGAGCCTCGATGGACGCGTTGAAAGACATCATTGATTTCGGAGTCATCGGCCTGTTACTGGCCCTGAGCGTGTGGTCTGTGGCTATCGCCATCGAGCGCTGGCTCTTTTACCGACGCATCAATCTCTCTCAGTTTTCGAACATGCAACTACTGGAAATCACTCTGACTAAACGCCTCGTGATTATTGGTACGGTGGCTGCTAACGCCCCCTATATCGGCCTCCTGGGAACCGTCCTTGGTATAATGTTGACATTCCATACGATGGGAACGTCGGGGACCATGGCCGTGAGCACCATCATGATCGGCTTGAGCTTGGCATTGAAAGCGACCGCCATCGGTCTTCTGGTCGCGATCCCCTGTGTCGTGATGAATAACGTGCTGCGTCGTCGTGTGAGTGAGATCCTGACCGAGTATAGGACACAACATGGAACGAAACATTGATCAGATCAACGTGATCCCGCTCGTGGACGTGATGTTGGTCTTGCTCGTCATTGTCTTGACGACCGCCACCTTCATCAGCACGGGACAAATTCCCGTCAACCTGGCCAAGGCCAAGGAGGTGAGCGATCGGAAGGATGTTCCCATCGTGATTTCCTTGACGGCTGATGGAAGTCTCTTCTTCAATGACTCTCCGGTCCCCGATGGAGGCCTTCCCTCTGTTCTCAACGCGCAGCCGCGTGAATCGGCGGTGGTCGTGCGAGCCGACAAAGTCACGCTGCTCGAGAAATTCGTGGCCCTCGTCGACGAGATTCGCGGCTTAGGATTTCAGCAAGTCAGTCTGGAGGTCATCCGCCTGTGATGGGGAAATCCATGACGCGTTCACGCGGTCAGACTGGCCCTCTGGCGGCTAGTTGGCTGATATCCTGCCTACTACACGGAGGCCTAGCCGTGGCAGCGATCTCTTTTGTCCAGCGTATGCAATTGGCGCCGCAGGCTGACCCGTTCCAGTGGGATGTGGCTATGGTTGCTCCGCTCTCATCCTTACCGGGAGCCACGTCGAGGTCTGGGGCAATGGCGCCGCCAAGTCCGGCACTTCAGCAACCTGCTTCCCCAACGGGGAAGCAGGTTCAAGAAAGAACGAGACCGGTAACACCACCTACGCCAGTACCTATCGCTGAAATCACTCCAGAACTCCATCAGGAGCAGGCTCCCCCTGATTCGGTACCTTCTGTCCCATCACCTCAAGTTGCTCGGCAGGACCTATCGGGTCCATCCGCTGACCTCGTCATGTCTGCACAGGAGCATTCGACCGTTCTACCTGAATCCCAGGTGGTCAAAGATTCTCCAGTCGACTCTTCGTCTACGATGATTGTGTCTTCGGCACCTCCCAACCAACTCACGCCCACCAAAGCCGACTACGGATGGCTGGCAGAGCTCATGGCACGGTGGATCGAAGATCTCAACAAACGATACCCGGCAACGCTACGAACGGAGGGGATTCAGGGGAAAGTGACGCTGACTGCGATGCTGCATGAAGACGGACTCTTGAGCGATGTGCGTGTCGCGAAGAGCTCAGGCAATCCTGCGCTTGATCAAGTTGCCTTGGAGGATGTGAGAAGCGGCCCTCCGATCACGCTCTCTCGCCCACTGGAACGGCACCAAATGCCAGTAAAGTTTTCGATTAGTTACGATCTCAAGATGGCCCGGTAGTCCTCCTCGGCACCTCATGGCGCGTGCAGCCGACCACGGAGTCCGGACGAGACAGTGATCTTGCCCTCCTGGTCGATGATGATCGCTTCAACCCCCGGCAAACGCTCGACCAACGCCATCCCCTGTTCTGGTCCTAACGCGAAAATCCCAGTATCCAATCCGTCAGCCATCGTGCCTTCTTTGGCAATCACCGTGACGCTCTGACAAGCTCGTGCCGGCTGCAATGTTTGGGGATCCAAGATGTGGTGATACCGGATGCCATCTCGTTCGAAAAACCGTTCGTAATCACCCGCCGTTGAAATCGCTTCATCGTTCAGGTCGATTATGGCAATCAATGCCCCTTCCTCACGTGGGTGCCTGATACCGACGGGAAACCTGTTTCGATTTGGAAGGACGCCGAATGTTTTGATATCTCCCGATAAGGCGACGACGCCCCCTCTCGCTCCCGCCCGCTTCATCTCCTCCACCGCCCGATCGGCTGCGTATCCCTTCCCAATCCCACCAACATCAATACGCATTCCCGTATGAGGCAGATAAATAGTCCGCGCTTCTTGATTGACTTGAATGCGTGTCCAATCGACGAGAGGCTTCAATCGTTGCAACTCCCTCTCATCAGGGATGCGCTGCCGTTCGAGTACACTCCAAGCTTCGATGGCAGGACCGAGTGCAATATTGAACCCACCCATAGTCAGACGCCCTAGCTCCAGAGATCGAGTGACCAGCTCAAGCGTCTCAGAACTCACCTGGACAGGCCGACGGCCGGCCTCTTGATTCACCCGTGACAGTTCGCTGTCAGAACGCCAGGTACTCAGTAACTGTTCGAGTCGCTTAATCTCATCGAATGCGACCTGCATCGCCCGGTTGCCCACATCTTGGTTGGGCGACACGGCCGTGATCGTCACCAGGGTCCCCATATGCATTTGCGTACGCTTTACGACGATGGGCAGGGGGGAGGGTGACACCTCGGCGCAACTCGCGAAGGATGCCAGCGCAAGACCGGCTATCGTTATGGACCTAGCGTTTAGAAGGAGAGACTTCATCGCTAGATTATTCTCCTCCCCAATGCCGATGAACTATTCCGGGACATCGCAGAATACGCATCACTTCGTAAACCATTCTCCTCTCTGCACCGGATAAGGAAGGATCTCAACCATAGAGCACCCACCAAGGGTCGGATGTTTACTAACAGAAGCTCTTGGCAACAGAGCATATTCTCATGTGGAAATTATAAGACAAGCGCCCCCAGAAACGCACACGACATCCACCTTGCCAGTGATAACTTCCCACTTGACAGTGGGACACTGATCAGGATATTAATAATCGTTCTCAATTTCATTACGCGGGAAATCTGGCATCATGGCTATCGAGAAAGCTCCTTTATTGGAACATGACCAGACTCATGAGACCCGCTGTGAGTGCGGCCAGCTCATCGCCAAGGTGAGCGGGCAAGGCTTGGAACTGAAGTGCAAGCGGTGCAAGCGTATTGTCGTGATCCCCTTTTCTTCAATCGAAGGCTGGGGAACGGCAATCTGATAATCCGGTTCCAAGAGGAGAAACGACCGTCATGCAGTCGTCCTGTTTCCCATGTACCCGAAGGCCAGAGACCATTGAGTCCCGAGTCAGTCTACAACCATTACTTTATCAGGGAGGATACCGATGAAGATGCGGTTACTCCTCGGGGCTCTTTCAATTCTTGCGCTGTCGGTCACTCCGGTCTTCGCAGAAGAGAGCCTTGAGGAACGAGTGAAAAGACTCGAAGAAGCGTTACAAAAAGCACAGGAACGTGAATCTCATAACGTTCAGGGGGAAAGTGCATCGCCGAAACAATACCCGATGCCTACTGGACCTATTATCGACATTAGGGTCGGACGCCAGGGAGAGGAAAAGACCTCTCTCGGATTCGGTTCTACGGGATCAGGGAAGCTGATCTATGCGAAACCATTTTTGAGTGCGCCAAAAGCAACTATCGGTGGTTATGTTGACGTGATGTACAACGTACTCTCACGCCAAAACCTGGACAATCCGAGCCGCAATAGCTTCGGTCAGCAGCGACTGGTGCCTTTTATTTATGCGGACATTACTGACCGTGTAAAGTTCGCGGCTGAAATCGAGTTGGAACGAGGCGGGCCGAACGCGCCACAGGGGACGGACGGCTCAATTCAAATTGAGTTTGCTCAACTGGATTATTTGGTCAATGAAACGGTGAACATTCGAGGAGGTCTTCTCCTCATGCCGGTCGGCAAGTTCAATTTACTCCACGATTCCCCCTTGAATGACCTGGTTGATCGGCCCATGGTCTCGAGAATTATCATTCCGAGCACCTGGTTTGAAGCCGGCGCCGGTATTTATGGGACACTGTATCCTTCGAGCCTTTCGAAGATTGACTACGAAGTCTATGCTGTCAACGGCATGAGCCAAACAGCAGGCGCGATTACCGATTTGGGCGTCCGAAGTGCACGTGGAAGCGTGTCACGCGACCGTGATGATAGCAAGGCCGTGGTCGGCCGGGTCGCCTTCAGCCCGATGCTCGGTATTGAGATTGCTGGATCTGGCTTCCATGGCCAATACAAACCTTCGGCCGGCGCGATCGGTTCCGGCATCATCGATATTTTCGCGGTTGACTGGACCTTGCAACGCGGGCCCTTCGAGCTCATTGGAGAAGCAGCCTGGACCAGAATCAGCAATAACAACGCCACCGGAGTGGCCGGTAATGGGATCGGCCCTGCGGGCATGTTCGGCTACTACATCCAGGGAAACTACCACTTCATGCCGGAGATCTTAAAGAGGCTGGCGCCAACCCACTTCTCGGATGCGTCAACCTTCACCGCGACCGTCCGCTGGGAGCAAGTCGATACCGATACCGATAATCGTACGACTGGTGCAGAAAACACACTCGGCAATCGACGAGAGTTAGACCGGTTGACGGTGGGTCTGAACTTCAGACCGGTTGAAGATATGGTCTTCAAAGTCAACTGGCAGTACAACACTCAGAACGACAATGCCAGAGGCCTCGTGCCTGCCGGTGATCTAGGAAATTCCAGCAGCCGGATGGATGGAGACGGATTTCTGTTTCAAGCAGCGACCTACTTCTAACTATACGGGAAGGAGGCTCCCCGCCTAATCGGCGGGGAGCTCACAAGATGACGAGATTTCTGCGAATGGGGTTGCAAATCATGCCGCTCCTGCTGATCGGAAACTTAGCAGGCTGTGCCTGGCTGAGTGGGATGCAACAACGGGTTGCCGTGTGCAACTATGATCATGCCTGGGATGCGGCCATTGACGCGGTGAAGGACCGTTCAACCGAGACGAAGGACAAAGAAGCTGGATTAATCGTGACACAGTGGCTTGAGATTCCAATGTCTGGACGACCCTACGGCGTGTTTCGGAGGGATGTCGCCGACAGTAAAGACCGCTCCCGCCTCACGTTGAACGTAAAACGCTTGGATGATGTCACTAGAATCTCGTTCATTGAGGAACGACAGAGCTGGGTCTTTCGAGGAGGCTCACGTCTCTTTGGCTGGGCTCCGACTGATCCATCCGCAGAAGTCATGCGAGACATACAAAATCGTCTCGATGCCAAGTTGCAGGAACACGGATGTTCAGCCACCTAAGAGTAATTTTCACATGCTTCGCGATTGGGACGGCACTCTGTCTCACCATTCCCCTGTCGGCTCGTGCCGAAAAGGTGTGGGATAACGATCTGAAGCGCTATCTCACTGAGGGTGAGTTGAATCACGCTGAAGTCTTCATGTCAGAAGATGAGGCCGTGAAGATCGTCCTCCCAAAATCGCAACGCGTGCGTAAGGAAGTGATCCAGCTCACCCAAGATAAGAAAGATCTGATCGAACAACGCATCGGATGGAAATTCCCGGAACACGCTTTCGAAGTCTATATCGGTGAAACGGGTGATACGATCGACGGCTACGCCATGGTCCACAATACCATCGGCAAGCATAAGCATATGACCTACATGGTCGGTGTCGATGCAAAAGGGGTCTGCTCCGACGTCGAACTGTTGGTGTTTCGCGAAGCCAGAGGAAGCGAAGTAGGACGGAAACGATTCAATGTGCAATATGAAGGCAAGTCGGTCCTGGATCCAATCCGTATCAATAAGGATATTATCAACATCACAGGCGCCACAATGTCCGTCCGTTCCATCAGCGCCGGTGTGAAGCGTGCACTCGTGTTGGTCGACGAATTCTATTTGAAGCCATCCGGGATCGGCAGTGATACGCTGGCGGCGAAAAAAGATAAAGGGTTTTTGCCTTCAATTTTCGGGAACTAGCGAAAGCGGACCCCGCGTCCCAAACATGCGAAACTTTAATCAAAAATTCAGGCTCCGTGATTCAGATCGCCATATTCGGTTGCTCTACACATTATTTTTACTCTTGATGCTAGCTGGATTTACATTTTCGTTTTTTTGGGCACATAGTATGACGGGATTGTCACCGCAAGGTATCGCTGAACATTACCGAGGATCCAATGCGACGTTTGGGGAACCGATGTCGTTTCGCGAGCTGGCAGAAATTACCCACTTTCATCTCTTCACAATGCCAGTCGTCTTCATGATTTTGATCCACGTGATGTATTTGACCAGCGCAAGCCATACCCTCAAGGCCGTCACCACATGGGCTGGCTTCGGGGGCGTGATGCTCGATCTGGTATCGCCCTGGCTGATTAGCTACGTGTCTCCGATGTTTGTGATCTCCATGTTGACCGGAGATACCCTTATGACGATCAGTTTCTTAGTCATGATGGTGGTCCCACTGTATGAAATGTGGATACTGGGACAGCCTTTAATGGGAGGGAAGCACCCACCAGGGTCCTAACCATCTCAGTTGGCGGTCTACCATCTAGCGGCCAGCGGCTATTCGCCCAGAGCCCAGGATCACCCGAGTGATTCTGGGCTCTTCGTTTTTGAGGAGGCAGCGTCATGCATGTCGACAGTACAGATCGGATCGAGCCGGCCGTCTTGACCATTCAGGGCATGCTCACAAAGATCGATCGTCTCCATCTGCCATCCGCCTCGCGGCGCGATCTGGAGAGTATTCTCGTTCGGCAAGTGGCGAAAGAACTGGACCGACTTCTACCGTGGCAAGCCGGTCATGGACAGGGAACAGCGGCGATTGCACTCCACATCGGACGGGCCGCATCTCTCACAGACGAGGAGTTGCACCAGCTCAAACTGGCCTCCCTGCTTCACGATATCGGCGTTCTCATGCTTCCACACTATTTACAAACCAAACGAGAATGGGTTGAACCAGACTCCTATGTGGCGATTCAAAACCACCCGCGGCTAGGAGCCACGTTGCTCGAACCTTTTTCATTCCTTCGTGAAGCCACCGTCATGATCGCCCATCACCACGAGCGATGGGACGGATCGGGATATCCCTACGGACTCAGGGGAACGTTCATCCCGTTGGGAGCAAGAATTCTTGGAGTCGCCGATGCATTCGAGGCCATTCACGTCCCCGCAGTTTACGATCGACCCCTTCGAGATCGCATTGCGCTTCGAATTCTCCAGGTGGCGTCAGGAACTCAATTTGACCCTTCGGTCGTTGGTCTCCTGGTTGAACTCATGAGCGAGCCGGAAACCATCGCTGTAAGAGACAGCCCTCACCGGTAGCGTAGTCGGCGTACGACCTACGCCGGCATCGAAGTGGGAGCCCCACCTCTCCCACTTGGCAGGCACGGGCTCTCACCTCCCGAGGGCCCGTACCTCCCCTACAGAACGAGGGATGACCGTTGATCTTAGATGAGGGAGTACAGCCCAAATGAGTCAAACTGATTGTATTGAAAGGAACGACGACGTCATGAATCCGACCTTGATTCCAGATCAACCAAAGCTCGCTCGTATCTTCGCCTCTGCGCTTCTATTTCTCACTGGACTCGTCGCCTGTTCAGGAAGTGAGAGTACTCCACCTCCTCTCACCGCCACTGGTACGCCGGGGGCTGCTGAAGCCGTCGGCGAACGGCTGTTCCTGGAAACACGATTTGCCCAGGCCTTCAAGGTGTTCGTGGATACCGGCGGTGACGTGAATGATCCAATGATCGGTGACAACGTCGTCGATACGGTCGAAACCTTGGGTGCGCCGATCACCCCGGGACCGTTCAAGGGGCTCTCCATGAATTGCCGGGCTTGTCATTTGGTTGACGATGTTCTAGATGCGCCGAGAGGCGGCATGCGGACCTATGCTGATTTTGCGCGCCGTAGCCCCCTCCCGGCCCGAGCGGACGGCAAAACTGTTGCCGTCCGCAATTCACCCCCTCTCGTCAATTCAGCACTCGATCGACCAGGGGGTGTCTTATTCCATTTCGATGCCGAATTTAATTCTATGGAAGAACTGATCGCGGCCACCTTCACAGGCAGAAACTTCGGCTGGCTGCCTGGAGAACGAACACAAGCCATCGCTCATATCGCTCGCGTGGTCCGGTCCGATAACGGCACCGGAGATCTGGCGAAGGAGTTCGACGGAACCCCCTTCAGCGTGCTTTTCGGCGGAACTGATGCGTCCATACCAGAGGAATTCCAGCTCACCTCGGAATTCCGCAAGACGATCGGCTCCGCGACCGACCAAGAGGTGTTCGATGCCGTCGTGAGGGTCGTCGCCGCATACGTCAATGGCCTCCTCTTTTCTCAAACCGAAGAAAGCGGCGCGCCGATCCGCTCTCCCTTCGATGTCTTTCTGGAGATCAACGGACTCCCGCAAGCACCCAATGCCGACGAATCTCCGATCGATTACAGCAGACGTCTTCTGCAACTCGTGAAATCACGTGAGTCGGCCGGGACACTTCAGTTTGTCACCTCGAACCCCAACAGAACAGACGGTCAGTTCCAATTTCATACCCAGCCATTCTCCTTTGGAGCACAGGAATTAGCCGGGTTGAAGATGTTTCTGATGAAACCAACAACGCTACCTGCTAATCCGGCTGAACTAACAGCCGGAAAAATTGGGAACTGCGTCGCCTGCCATGCCGCGCCGAACTTCACCGATTTCAAGGCCCACAATACGGGGACGACACAGAGGGAATATGATGAGATTCCTGGTCATGGTGTTGGGGCCTTCAGGAATTTGACTATTCCCACACTCACGGCACGAACTGCCGCTGATCTGCCGGCTACCAAACAACACCCGCAGGCCAGCGAACGATTCCGAGCCGTTCCCGCTGCCGGCACAACATTGACCGACCTGGGCCTGTGGAACGTCTTCGCCAATCCGGACATGCCGGCACCTCAGCCAAAGATCCGTGCGATTCTCTGCGACGATCAACAGCCCTGTCCACTACCGGATGCAACCCTACTCGATCGTGCCATTGCGCGATTCAAGACACCCGGCCTTCGAGACCTTGGACATTCCGAGCCCTTCATGCACAACGGTCAATTCGACACACTTGACCAGATTGTGGATTTCTACCGTGAGGTATCGGATCTCCAACGTACAGGTGGTTTACGGAACGGCGATCGTGAGCTGGGAGGGATTGCCATCACAGTCCAAGACATCGTTCCACTCACGGCGTTCTTGAAGGCACTGAACGAGGACTATCAATAAACAGCCTTGGCTACTGTCCACAGCCCAGACACCATCACTAGAAAAAAGAGGTAGAACCCATGCGATCAGCCCCACATGCATGTGCACTCATCACGACCTGCCCGCGCTGTCACGAACCGATCTGCCATCGCAATCCGCAGCTATGGTGCATCAAGTGCCGATGTTCCCAACGTCAACAGGGACAGGCCAGAGGGCTGGCACGATCGCTCAAGACGCGACGGCTGAAAGCATGGCTCAAGACTTTTCCCTGCTCGTGAGTGAGTCTTGTTTCGTTGTGCGTTGAACGCGCGAGAAGTGATGGAGGTTTCAGCCCACCGTTTATGGATGGAGACAGACTAGAGCAACTGCGCTTCAACTACAGGACTGACTTGAGCTAAGACAATGCTCGTGCTCACACTGAGTCAACCCATCGCTTACTTCTTGATCTGTTCAGAAAGGTATCGCTCAAGACCCACCTGACTGATGGCTCTGAGCTGAGTTTCAAACCAGTCGATATGCTCCTCGGTGTCAATAATCATATGTTCCAAGAGATGCCGCGTCGTGAAATCTCCGGCCTTCACGCAATGCGTAATCCCCTTTCGGAGCAACTCCGCATCCTCCCGCTCAAAATCAAGATCGGCTCGAAACAGAGCCTCGACCGTGCCTCCGTACCCAATGGAGTCCAGATGTTCCACATCCGGCGCCCCTTCAAGATATAAGATATGGTCAATCAACCCACTCGAGTGCTGAACTTCTTCAGTCGCCAAGTGGCTATAGTGCTCATGCAGCCGCTCGTATCCCCAATTCTTACACAGAGCCGCGTGCAACAAGTACTGATGCACTGCGGTCAACTCGGCTCTCACAACCTCATTGAGAAGCGCAACGACGCCTTCTTTTGCTTTCATGATCTCCCTCAGGATTCTTTCTTGATCTGCTCGGCCAGGTAATTCTCCAGGCCAACTTGCTTGATGGTTTCCAATTGAGTTTCGATCCAATCAATATGCTCGTCGACATCCTTCGCCATATCTTCCAGCATGTGCCGAGTCGTAAAATCCGTGACCTTCGTACAATGGACAATGCCCTCATTCAGCAAGGTCAGCATCTCGTGCTCCGCTTTCAGGTCCAATGTGAACTGTTCCGGTACGGTCTCCCCTACCTGAACGGCGTTCATTCGCTGCACATTGGGCACCCCTTCCAAATAGAGAATATGGCCGATCAGTTCGTCGGCATCCTTCATCTCATCGATGCTCCGCTCCCGCACCTTATGATAGAGCCGGTCATACCCCCAGTTCTCACACATCTTGGCATGGACAAAATACTGGTTGATGGCAGTCAAATCAGCCGTCAGGATCTTGTTAAGAATGTTGATTACCCCTTCTTTCGCTTTCATCTTTGGCCTCCTTCCGAATAAGTCATCGCCGTCCGTCTCATTATCATCACGTATCGCGCTCGTCGTCAACTCGATAAATAGATGTATTCTGAATTCGTCTCTCAAATTCGGTGAAATGGATTCTCAATATTGTTCGAGCCACATCCATGCACGAGGTGATAGACCATCGAGACCAATCGAGGCGCATGGTTCGAGCACTTGAAACAACAGTCTGCGGGATGGTAAATTCCTCGGAATCTAGGCTACCTAGACAATTCATTCAGCGGATGACGTCATGATTAAGTGTGCGATCCGAATAAGCCTTCCCCTCCTGACCTTGGTCCTCGTAACCGTAATCGGCCCTACTGCCGCCATCGCACATGGGAATGTGTCGATGGAAGAGGACATTTGTGTGCGCAAAATCGGTGGGAATATGGTGCATTTCAGTGCCTACCAGCCCCAAATTGAACCGAAAGCTCAGTACTGCACAGAGATCCCGGATGTGGGGGATACATTCCTTGTCCTGGACCTTGTCGACCCAAGCCTGCGCAATCTGCCGGTAGGGGTCAAGATCATTCAAGGGGTCAATGAAAACGAGCAGGACGAGGCCAAGACCGTGGCCTATTGGAAGCCGGTTTCTCACCCTGATGGGATCGTGCGGGGTGAAGCCACGCTAGAAAAGGGGCTCTACAAATTGATCGTCACAGCGGAAGGGCTCAGCCCTTCCACCTACCTGCTGCGAGTGCAGCAGGCTGACTATTCAAAGCTTGGACGCGCAGCTCTTGGACCATTGGCATTGCTGCTGGTACTCGGGGTTGTCGGATATGAGCTCTCGAAATCGGGTCGAGTGCGGGGATGGTTTGCATCACGCCGTCGCTCATGAGCAACCGGACGACGCATGTCAGTATCTGAGCATTCTCTTCACCATTGCAAAAAAGAGGACACGTTCATGAAGTCTTTCGTATCGCTGAAACTGACAGTTGGCTGTGCAGTAGTTATTCTGAGTGCTCTCTTGTCCACACAGGTCTATGCTCACGGTGGGCTCTCTATGGCCGAGGACATGTGCAAGCTCACGATCGGCCCCTACACGATGCACTTCAGTGGATATCAGCCTGAAAATACTCAACAAAAACAATTCTGTGAGGATATCCCAGCGGTCGGCCAAACAATTGTCGTGTTGGATTACATCGAGCAAGATCTTCGCACCCTCCCTGCCGAAGTTCGGATCATCAAAGACACTGGCACAGAAGAGAATCTTGAGGCCAACACCGTGTTTAACCTTCCGCCCAAAGTGTATCCCAATGGTTCTATCGACTTTGCCTATACCTTTGACAAGCCCGGAAAGTTTGTCGGCATCGTCACCGTCGGCGACAAGAAAGAGCATGTCTCAAAGTTTCCATTTTCGGTGGGAGAACCGAAGTACTATACCAAGTTCTTAAATATCTACATGTTTCCTGTGGCTGCAGTGCTCATTGTCTTAGGAATTATGTTTTTCATGAGAGACCGCAAGCCAGCGAAACCCGTAGCATCCTAATGATTTAGACCATTGCGAAACCGTTTTGAATGCTGAAGATTAGAGAAAAACGAGGGTTGAACATGTCCGGTCATCTTCTCATCCGTGCTTGGGTGTGCTGTGTATTCCTTTTGGTCGTCGCGCCTTTTTCGGCTATGGCCCAACATGGCCATGAGTTGGCCGCAGATACGTGCGTCCTCCACGCTGGCCCCTATAAGATGCTCTTTGCGAGCTACCTGCCTGACATGTACTATGATCGGAAATTCTGCCAGGAGCTTCCAGCGGTGGGGAACACCGTTTTGGTGCTCGACTATGTCGAACAGGAGCTCCGTTCTATCCCGGTAGAAGTGAGGATCATCAAAGATACCGGCTCGGAGGATAATCTCGAAGCCCTAACAATCGCACACCTCCCCTCTAAGGTCTACCCCACTGGCTCAATCGACGTGAAATACAACTTCGATAAACCTGGGAAGTTCGTCGGATTGGTTTCAATAGGTCAAAGCCGCGAACATGTCGCACGATTTTCTTTTTCTGTCGGTGAACAAGGCATCATCTCTCATCTCTCGCACAACTTGATGCTCATTGTGCCAGTCTTCGTAGGCATGGTCGTTGCCGTGTTCTACGCCTTCCGAGATCGTCGCAAGCCATCACAGGTCCGGGTATAGATAGAAAGCGGCTTCTCAAAGGAACGCCAGACTAGACCGCCCGATGCATCACCGTAGATGTAGCAATCGGGTGTAGGGAGAGCTTATGGTCGGCCCAGCAGGCATGAATATGATCACGCGCGTCATCTTGGTTATCATGCTCATCTTGGCAGCACCCGTGACCTCAGCTTTGGCGCATTCCATGTTAGTCAAGGCCGAGCCTCCGCGCCGGTCCGTGCTTACCAAGTCGCCGACACACGTGCGACTGTGGTTCAACGAGAAAATTGAAGGAGACTACGCCTCGCTCGTGGTCCTCGATGCCCAAAAACAGCCAATCACAGATGCCAAGCCCACCCTTGCACCGGATGACCAGAAATCGAT
>Ga0209824_10000459_pt1 | contig 25341 bp, 25 predicted proteins | sample VDWuncwatermetaG_FD_184124 | JGI IMG/M metagenome (GOLD analysis project Ga0209824, IMG submission 184124) | Wastewater microbial communities from Netherlands to study Microbial Dark Matter (Phase II) - VDW unchlorinated drinking water (SPAdes)... ...
TAACAGAAATAGTTGACTTAGTAAAGGGGTTTTCATATAGTTATGCTATGATGCAAAAAAGAGGGGTGGAACTGATTATATTTGACCTGGATGGCACACTGATTGATTCAAGGATAGATATTGCCAATTCAGTGAATTATACATTGAAACAGCTTGGCCTTAATCCACTTGATGAAAAAATCATCTTAGGATATATTGGCGATGGGGTGCGGAGCCTCATAGAAAGGGCTCTGTCGCCTTCAAACCTTAATCTCTTTGAAAAGGGATTAAGCACATTCCTATCATACTATTCTGAGCATCTGCTGGACAACACCTTCTTTTTCCCTGAGGTAATGGAGACGCTAAATTTCTTTTCATATAAAAAGATGGCTGTGATATCCAATAAGCCGGAGGTTTTGTCCGTCAACACCCTGAAGGGTCTTGGCATATCTAACTTCTTTAAGTCTGTTCTTGGCGGCGACAGCCTTGAAAAGAAAAAACCATCCCCAGAGCCTGTTTTAAAGGTGTTAGAGGACTTGAATGTTGGTAGGGAAAAGGCAATAATCGTTGGTGACAGCTATGTTGATATTGAGGCAGGAAAAGGCGCTGGCATCATGACCTGCGGTGTTACTTACGGATTTAAAAGCAGGGAGGCAATACTAAAGGCAGAGCCTGACTTTATGATTGACCATCTGATTGAGTTAAAGGAGATTATTTATTAATTACTTTGCTATCCCTGCCTCTTTCTGCTTTGCCACAACTACCAACAGATAATTTTTAGGGTCTAAGTATTTTTTTGCTGCCTTTAGAATGTCCTCTTTTGTTACTGCATTAATCTTTTTTGGATATTCAGTAAAATAATTAAGCCCAAGATCATAAAACTCTATGAGCGACAGAAGCCCTGCCATCTTTGAATTTGTATCAAGCCTTAATGGAAAGCTGCCGACTATATACGACTTTGCATCATTAAGCTCGCTGTCCTTTACAGGGCTTGTCCTTATATCCTCAATGTGCTTTAATATGGCGTTTATTGCCTTGCTTGCATTCTCATTCTTTGTCTGCATGGTTACCTTAAATGGACCCTCATACAGCCGCGCATCAAATCCGCTATGCACACTATAGGCAAGGCCCTGATTGTCCCTTATATCCTCAACAAGCCTTGATGAAAAGCCCCCGCCGCCGAGTATGTAGTTCATAACAGCTATTGTATAAAAGTCAGGGTTCTTTCTGCTTATGCCAACATGTCCAAGGTGTATTGTTGCCTGCGTAAGGTCTTTATCAATAAGCTCTACATTTTTATTTGTTAATTTTGGAGGCGGTGGTATCTTTGGCAGGCTTACCTTTGCCTTTTCCCATTTTCCAAAATGTTTTTCAATCAATGACACTGCCTCATCTTGGGTAATATCGCCGACAACCGCCATTATAGTGTTATTTGGCCTGTAATATTTTTTATAGAAATTTACAATATCATCTTTTTTTATCTTTGGCAAAGTATCTTCAAGCCCGTCTACTGGCCGCCAATATGGGTGCTTTAAATATAGGATTTTTGAAAATGCCTTTGACGCGATAACGCCAGGGTCATCCTTTTGATTCAGTATTTCTGCAAGGGTCTGGCTCCTGAGCCTCTCCAATTCCTTTTCATCAAACGCAGGATTCATTAACACATCTGATAATAATTCAAGGCCAAGATTAATGTCCTTCTTTAAAATAGAAAGGCTTGCCTCTGCATAGTCTGCATTTGCGCCTATGCTGATGCTTCCGCCAACAAAGTCTATCTCTTCTGATATCTGCTTTGCAGTCCTGTTTTTTGTCCCTTCTGTTAAAAGCTCTGCTGTAAGATTGGCCAGGCCGGCAAGCTCATCAGGCTCGTATATTGAACCTGCCTTTATCTTTAAATTAAATATTACAGTTGGAATGGAGTGCCTCTCCTGCAGGAGGAGGACAATGCCGTTTTTCAGAACCACACGCTTTGGCGCCTCCTCTGCTGTAACTGTGTTTAAAAAGAATATATTTAAAAATAATATTATTATCAGAGTAAAAAGGATCCTAATCTGTTTCATCTATTGCCCCTTTCCATTGGATTTCACTGGTATAAGTATGCCGACTGTCCTGTTCTTTTCTGTGAAATATGTCCTTGCAACACGCATTATATCATCCTTTGTCACCCTTCTTATATTGTCTACATAGGCGTCAAGATATTTGTAGCCGATGCCTATTGTCTCAATCTGTCCGATCTGCATTGCCTGATAAAAGATAGAATCCTGTGCAAATATAAATGACGCCTCAACCTGATTCTTTGACTTTTGAAGCTCTCTGTCTGTAACAGGCTCTGTCTTTAATTTTTCTATCTCTGCATAAAGGGCGTCCTCAAGCTCCTTTGTTGTCTTACCGGGTTTTAACCCCCCGTAAAAATAGAAGAGGCTTGGGTCAGCAGCAATCCTGTCATAATCTCCGCCTGCATAAAGTGCAAGCTGCTTTTCATAGACAATATCCTGATACAGCCTTGAGCTTTTTCCTGCTGAGAGTATGTTTGAGACAACCTCTAAGGCAAATTCATCCTTATTGCCGATATTTGGCGTGTGATAGCCTATGAATACAAAGGGCAGTTGGGCCTCTTTGTGCAGGGTTGTTCTACGTTCACCAAGCTGTTCAGGCTCCTTTACGCTGATTTTTACAGGCGCCTCGCCTTTCGGTATTCCTTCAAAATATTCCTTTATCCTTGGCATAAGCGTCTTTGTGTCAAAATCACCTACAACCACTATTGTGGCATTGTTTGGAACATAATATTTCTTATAATGGCTGTAAAGGTCATTCCTTGTAATAGAATCTATATCAGACATCCAGCCAATTACTGGGGAATGATATGGATGAACCTTAAATGCCATTGCATAAAGCTCTTCAACAACAAGGGATGTAGGCTCATCATCTGTCCTCATCCTTCTTTCCTCCTTTACAACATTTCTTTCAAGCTGAAACTCCTTTTCATCAATCAATAGGTTTGTCATCCTGTCAGACTCAAGGTCTAAGGACAGGTGAATCCTGTCGCTTGAAAATACCTCAAAATAGGCTGTGTAGTCCCTGCTTGTAAAGGCATTTTCATTGCCGCCGTTCTTTGCCACAATCTTTGAGAACTCGCCTTTGCCGTATTTCTGCGTGCCTTTAAACATCAGATGCTCTAATAAATGCGACAGCCCTGTTTTTCCTGTTGCCTCATTCCTTGAGCCGACCTTGTACCATACCTGAAATGTAACTGTCGGCGCCTTGTGTTCTTCCACTGCTATTATCTTTAAGCCATTGGACAGCACAAACTCCTCTACCTTTTTTGCAAAGGCAGGCTGTGAACTTAATATTATTGTGATTAGAACAATAATTACGGCAGTTAAATTCTTCTTTAAAAGAAACATTAAAAACCTCCTATTTTATGCCCTGCTTTTATATGCTGTTTTTTTCAGGATTGCGCTGTTTCTGTTCTTTGTGGAAAATAGTATCTGCCGTATCCTGAATAAAGGCAGGCAGCACCTTCATCCCGTTTTTGTTTAAATCCCTGCTAAGGGACGTAAGTGTATCATAATAATATTCCTTTGGGAAGATATTGTAACTAACTGCTACAGACAATATTAAAAGGAGCGCAAGAAAGAAGGTAACCTTCGTCCTCTCCCATAGCTCAATCTGGCTCCTTCTGCTCTTTATCCTGTTTATGGAGTATTTCAGCCTCTTTCTTACAGGCTCCTTTTTAACTGGTTCAAAGGCAACAATTACGGCATCAAAGATATTTATCAGCCATAATAAAGATGCAATAAATGCAGACGCCCCTGTTGTTAACAGCATCTTTTCAAAAATTGATTTTTCATTTTCCATGTCAATTGACGGCCAGAGGACTGTTGCTGAAATGATAAATGTCAGGCAGAACATCCCTGCAAAGAATGAAAATAGGTACAGCATACCCTTTTTAAATTGGCCGTTTAATATCTGCCCCCATCCCGGGATTAAAGTAGATGCAATGCCGCTCAGAACAGGATGGTCTGTTCCATTAAAAGGCTCGTTTCTTGTCCTGTCAACAGATAGGTATGCATGTATGATATTCCCATACCATAAGAGCATTATCAATGCATATAAGAAAAAGAACATCAGTATAATATTTATTGGTGTAAGGCCAATGCCTTTTAGAAAAGTAAATACCGCATCCCAGTTTACTATTATCATAGAAAATGAAAGGCCAAAAACAGCCATAGCAATGAGCAGGGAAAGGCCACGTTTTATGTCCCTATTGTAAATTTGGCCGCCTCCCCACAGAAACAAGGATAATGTCGCTGCTATTGCAGGGCTCTTCTCATTTGTCTTAAGATAAGGATGAGACACCTTTTTTGTTGAGGGGGTCTCTGCGCCTTTATTAGAAGCGCCGTCTATAATTGTATTCTGTATTTCCCATATCTTCTTTTGCATAACACAATCTCCTGTTACTTATATACTATATATAATAATTTAAAGCAATTTATTATGTCAAGAAGTAATAATTTATGTTATACTATTTTCCTCAAAAACTGGAGGGAGGACTTTTTAATGAAAAAGGGGTCATGGGTTCATAGATATCTGAAGCCTGAGTCATTAAATCTTCGGCACTACTTTGGCGGCATGGCATTTTTATTGCTGATTGTGCAGCTTTCAACAGGAATATTTATGACTATGTATTATCAGCCGCAGCTTGAAAATGCCTACAAAAGCATCCAGACCATAAATAATGTTGTCTATGGAGGAGGGCTGATCAGGAACATACACCGATGGAGCGCTCTTTTGCTTGTGCTGGGAACGATTATTCATATAGTAAGGAGCCTTGTAAGAAAGGACTTTTTTATTGAGAAAAAGAGATTTTTGTGGCTCACAGGCTTTCTCCTCTTTTTTATAGTTATAAGCTTTGTTATTACAGGCCTGATACTTCCATGGGAATGGAGGGGCTACTGGGTCATGGAGATGGTTACAAACTATTTAGGCGTCACACATCTTGTAGGCAATGCGCTAAAGCAGTTTCTTATTGACGCCTATACCATTCCAAGGAATTATAATCTTCATATATTAATCCTCCCGCTTATTTCAATAATCCTGATTGATCTGCATTTTCTGATGAATCTCAGAAAAAGGGGAATCGGCAAATATCTTGCAAAACATGCGCTTATTGTAATGCCGTTTTTTATTGCAATTATTATTTTGGCCAAACTCCTTCCAATTCCATCTGAGGACCCTGATATTATTCCTCTACCGCTTGAAGGAAGATTCATCCCAGGGCCTGAGTGGTTTTTTGTGGTGCTCCTCACGCCCTTTATGTATCTAAAAGGCCTCATGGCGCCGTTGTTCGGGGTATACATACCCTTTGCCATATTTACACTGCTGACATTTCTGCCATACTACTTTAAAAAAAAGGCTTCTGCTGCTGCATCTGCCTCCAAAGGGTTTTTCGCGTCAAAGGGTTTTAAGGCAGGGCTTGTTGTTGCCATAACGGTTATTATATTCGGCCTGCTATTCATCGGAAGCTATCAGTCGCCGATATACGGGTGCAATGCCTGCCACAATGCCTACAGAGGCGTAAGGATGGGTGTTCCGCCGCCAACATTCAAGGACAGGAAGGTCAATCCAATATTATCAGACAATGAATGGATGATGAGGCATTGGTATTATCCGGATGTCACATGGTAAAATGAAAAAGCACGCAAATATAATTATCATAGGAATACTGCTATTGCTTGCTGCTATTAGTATTTTCTATTTATTGATTGCAAAAGGGCCAAAGGCAGCAGTTGAGGAGTATATCACTGCCATGCAAAAAAGAGACTTTGATGTTCTGTATGAAATGAATTATGAGTCGCAGAGGAAGGTCCTGCTTATACTAAGGGAAACAACAGAAAGGCGCGAAGATTTGCTTAAAGAAAATTATCTTGCAGAAAAGCAGGCCTTTGAAAAGGCAATCCCAGGCACAGACGCCTCGCTTCAGTGGTCAGAAAAATTCCTGTTCATACCTGATATGAAGTACTCAATTACGAAGGCTGAAGAGGAGATTGAAAAGGCGCCGAGCGCTTTTTTCAGGGAGAGGCGTCTGATGAATGTATATGTAAAGGTTGAGTACACAAATGAAGCAGCAGCGCCTGTTCTTCATGAGGCAGATTATGAGGCCAAAAAGGTCAAGAGCGCAATATATCAGATAAAGATGATACAGCGGGAAGAAATAATAAAGGGGATAAGATTGGAAAAGATTAAAAGGGGATGGATCTTTAAAGGACTTACAGTTGTTGAGGCCGCGCCATTTTAATCACCAGAATCCCTTTGCTGATAAATAGTGGCGGATGCAGAAGCGGAGATTAATGATAGGGGCGAGGCAGCCCCGCCCCTGCTAAATTGGTTACAACCCCATCTTCTTCAATGCCTCATCGCCTGAGCCTTTGGCTGCAGGCGCCTCTTCTGGGAGATAAAACATCACGCCGCCTTTGACAGGCCTTATAACAATCTTTCCTTCCTGCGACAGCTTATTGGTTGCCTCAACAGGATTTTCACCTTCAAAATACTTTTTGAACGCCTCGTTAAAACCTGAATAAACTGTGTGTATCCCTTTATAACCCTCTTTTCTTAAACTGACAACAGCCTTTCTTACAAACTCCTCATGATTCATTTTTTCTGACATGACTAAGCCCTCCTTTCAGATTAAAGTCTTTCATACACCCATACCCTTCCATCATCCCTTTTCTCATCTTTTCTCTTTACAATCCTCTTCTTGTGGAGATTCAAAAGCCTTGTGCCGCTTGTGTTCATCTCAATCTTTATTGCCTCTGATAATTCCTTTGCTGTTACCTTGCCTTTTTTAAGGATAAAATTCAATGTCTCTTTCAAATAATTATTCAGGTCTCCTAAAAGCGCTTTCTTCCCATCCCTCATCTCTGCCATTACAGCAAGTTCCTTTCTCTCAAGAGCAACCTCTATATTCTCCCGCTGGTTGTCGTTGAGGCCTGTGAGGATAATATATTTTTCTCCGTATTCGCCGCTGATTAAACGGGAGATAAGCTTTGCCGCAATCTCATCAGCGCAGGAATAATCAATTATCCCTATCTTGGAAAAATCAAGGGCAACAACCTCGCCAGCCTTTTCATTTGACAGGTCTTTCTCAATCCTCTCCCTTATCACCTGCCCCGACGGCCTTGTAACAAGGTCAGCCGAGCCGTTTTTTAGCTCCTCTTTGAGGAGTTTGTAGATGTTGTAGGTGATCATAATTAAACCTATCCCTTTTTAGGGGCAAATCCTATTCCCCTCTAATAAGAGGGGATTAAGGGGTGTGTCTGTTTTCAATCATTCTGATACAGCCTTTAATGTCTTCTAAAACCCCTTAAATATTATTTATTACATCATCATCTTTATACCTTATGACTGTTATTCCTATCTCATTTAATCTTTGTTCCTTCCACTTGTCTCTATCAAATGTCTTCTCAAATCCATGCGTATATCCGTCCACTTCAATTGCTAACTTTAACTTGTTGCAGAAAAAGTCTACAATGTAATTATCAATTGGTTTTTGTCTATGAAAATCATAGCCCATTAACTGTTTTCCCTTTATATAAATCCAGAGTTTTATTTCTGCCTTAGTGCTGGTTTTTCGTAGTTTTCTGGATAACTCCTTTAATTCAGAATTATAAAGGACTTTCATTTATACACACCCCTGCACCCCTCTTTTTAGAGGGGAAGGTTTTGTACTGATAGTTTATCTGCTATTAATCTTTTATGCCTACTTTATGTATGTTCACAGGATTCCCCGCCTTCTCCTCTCCTAAGCCAGGCCCTTGCCAGCCGGGCATCTTCATAGCTCACCTCGGAATGAAAAGACTCCACAACAGGGGTCAGATTCCACTCCTGTAAGGTTAAAAACTGCTTCTCAATCCTTTGCCTTTTTGCCGGTTCAATGAGTCTGTCTATATCAATGTCACTGCCCTTTTGGATAAGCCTTTCTACATGCGCGGCAATTGTGGATGGCGCAAGGTTCCGCTCTCTCGCAATCTCTTCTATTAATAACCCTTGCCTTAAAAGCCTGTAGGTCTCTTCCACTGTCTCCCCTATCTTCTTCTCATGCGGCCGTCTTACTCCAGCGCGGTTGTCATTGGATTGAGGATATGGGATTTGAATGCCGGGGTTTTTACTCAGGTATCCTTTAATCTCATCTAAAAAGGCTTTTCCATATTTTTCCAGTTTTTTATCCCCCACTCCGCTTATCCTCCTCATTTCAGAAGGCATTGCAGGATAGTATCTGCACATCTCATGGAGGGTCTTGTCAGAAAATACAATAAATGGAGGCACCTGCTCCTCTTCGGCAATCCCCTTCCTTGCAGAGCGCAATATCTCAAAGAGCGCTGTGTCATATCCTGCTATATCGCCCTTTGCCAGCGCCTTTGCCTTTGTCTCTTCCTTTTTCAAGGCAGTAATTAGCTCCTTGCCATAGAGAATATTTTTGCCCTTTTCCGTCAGTTTCAATACAGGATAAGGGTCCCCCTCCTGCCTGATGACATCTTGGGCAAAAAGCTCATCAACAATAAAATGCCAGTGCCCCTTGTCTTTGTCCCTTCCTGCGCCATAGGTCTTTATTTTGTCATGTTGAAGAGCCCGGATGCGCTTTGTATCCGAGCCGATTACTATATCAACAATATGCCTGATGCCAAACCTCTCCTGCGTCCTAAATATGGCAGACAATACTATCTGCGCATCCCTTGTGATATCAAACTGCTCGTGAGCGCCGGAGCAGATATCGCAGCCTCCGCAATTGTCAGATGCATACTCCTCGCCAAAATACCCTAAAAGCCTCTTTCTCCTGCACACATTATGCGCTGCAAACCCGATTACCTCGTTCAGTTTTTCAAGCGCTATGGAACGTTCTGCAGGGTCTGTTATCTGGTCAATGAAATAGCGGAGCTTGGGGATATCCCCCCTGCCAAAAAGCAAGAGGCAATGGGCTGGCTCTCCATCGCGTCCTGCACGGCCTGTCTCCTGATAATAACCCTCAATATTTTTTGGAAGGTCTGCATGCACTACAAACCGCACATTGGACTTGTCTATACCCATGCCAAAGGCAATGGTCGCTACAATCACTAATGCCTCGTCCCTGTTAAAGGCATCCTGATTTTTATTCCGAATTTCAGTTGCCAATCCAGCATGGTAGGGAAGGGCGCTAACGCCATTTTCTATCAGGAAATCTACCATCTCCATAACAGAATCCCTGGTTGTGCGGTAGATAATCCCGGATTCGCCCGGATGAGCCTTAAGAAATTCAAGTATCTGCAATTCCGCATCTGTTTTTCTCTCTACCTGATAAAACAGATTCGGCCTATTGAATGACGCCCGCACAACAAAAGGCGATCTAAGGCCTAACTTTTTGCGTATATCTTCCTGAACCTTTGAGGTAGCTGTTGCGGTAAAGGCTGCTATCGGCGCATCAGGGAATGTCTTTGAAATAATGGAGAGGCTAAGATAATCAGGACGGAAGTCGTGCCCCCATTCAGAGATGCAGTGCGCCTCATCTATGGCAAAGAGAGATATGGGAACCTCCTTCAGCGCCTCAAGGAAAGCAGGCATTGCAAAACGTTCAGGCGCAATATAGAGCAGCTCTATATTGCCTCCTTTCAACATCCGGTAGAGGTCAGATACCTCCTGATGGCTCAGGGAGCTGTTCATATAAGCTGCTGCTATCCCATTTCCCCGCGCAGAGTCAACCTGATCCTTCATCAGGGATATCAACGGGCTGATAACTATGGCTGTCCCCTGCATCATCCTTGCCGGCAGTTGATAGCAGAGCGACTTTCCGCCGCCAGTAGGCATTGCAGCAAAGGCATCCTGCTTGTTCAGGATGCTCTTTATTATCGCCTCCTGATTTGGACGGAATGTATGAAAGCCAAAAACTGTCTTTAATGTATTGAGCATAACGTTTTCTATATTTTGTTTATTGTGCGTCATAAGGTAACCATGTTAATCGTAGTTCTTTCGTCCGTTTTTATTTTCTTCTTGCCTGAATACGCGCCTGATAAAGCCTTTCTGTAAACCCGCCATCTTTCAGAAACTGTTTTTCCAGCTGCCGCAGCTGCTGATCAAGCAGATAATTAGCTTGGTGAATCAAACAAATAAGTGTGTTAGCAGCAACTTCAGGCGAGCTTTGCTCTATATAGGTCTTATAAGTCTCATAAGACCTATTCTTTTCATAAGCAAGCGATCTAATCTGTTTCGCTTGCTTATGATCCTTCTCCCAAAGCGCCAACCCCTGTTGACGCAAAAAATCATCATAATCAAGCAGCAGCTCTTCAAGGCTTGCACGAGCAACGCCGATTAGCTTCAATTCGCTCTTTTTTGAAGTGCCTGATGCCATACTCCCCTCGGCAATGTTCTGCTTGCCGCTGCGCGCTGCCTGAACCATCTGGTCATGCGTGCGGGAACGCTTGTGAATAAAGCGATTACAGAACACCGCTGTTGCGTCATAGACGATTTCAGCAGTCTGATAGGACTTCAAATTGCGATATCCTCCATGAGGAGGAATCAGGTTGGGTTTTGACTTTTCGTTCTTGTTATACATTATTCACCAAAGAAGCATATCTATAACTTGTTTAAAGTCTTTAACCTCCAACCAGCCGGTTGCCTTAACAGCAATTTCTTCATCAAAATAAAAATAAACATCCCCCTCTACTTGGCATGTATTCCCAACACCATAGTAACTGCTCAGACATTCTTTAATCTGCCAATCCAAATCCTGTTCATCCCTTGCATAAAGAAACCTATGAAAACTCTGCTCATACTCGCCAGAGATAAACTCAAAGGTTGCAAGGAAAAGCTTTTTGCCATTGGAAGTGATTATATTTTTCTCGCACATAAATAGATGCCTCCAAATTTCGTAGATTATTGCTTATGGTGTTACATTAATTTCTCTTTATTTTTTCCAATTCCAAATAGAGAGGTTGCTGAATTATTCTCTGATTAAATCTAAAACTCAGTCAATTTCAATAATTCCGCCTCGTCCTTTCCTATCAAAACGCATATAGCGATTTTTGTTTTTTTTCTTCTAAAATATTTTAAATTCCCTTTTCAAAAAGCATGGTTAAAGCCATACTCTTTGACTGGCATAGGGTCTTGCGTTGATTTGTAGGGCCAAATAATGTGTGTGAATGTTTTGGAATGTGTAATTCATACTTATCAATCAAAAAGGAATTAATCATATTCTTGTCTGTTTCTTTTTTTAAGTAATCTTTTTCATCAGGGCTTAAATAACATATGCCAAAGTTCTTTACATAGTTTTTTGCATAAGAAAAAAATCCGCCGGAGTAAGGCTTGCTTGTATTCTTGATGTAATAGTCAAACACTGTTGATTCTAAAATCCTCTTTAGAATAAGCAACTCATCTTCTGAATTAGAAAAAATTGCATACCCACAGTAAATAAGCAAATTTTTTTGATTAGTAAAAATAAAATAAGGCTGTTTTGCCATATAGGGGAAAAGCAATTTATAACCTTTATCTGTCAGAGCTTGTGTTCTGCCAAATGCATACCAAGCGCCATAATCACCCGAACCCTTATCACGCTTCAGCAGAGTAGATTTATTTACTTCTAAATATTGGTAGGCATACGGAAATTTTGCCTTAAAATCGTTTTCATTAAGCAACGTAAGCGCACTAATTCCGTTTGTATATGGGTAAATTAATTTTTCTTTTAAGTTGCTTATCTCCGATTCGTCTTTTAGAATGTTGGGTTTGATAATATCTCTGCAAATTGCTTTTTCAATTTTATATTCGATTTTGTCAACCTCGCGAATAAAGTATTGTCCGGATTCGCTTATGGGCTTAAAAATGTATGTCTCATTGCTTAACGTGGCAATGCCGTTTTTAATTTTAAATAACCGTCCAAGAGGAGTGCCAGTGTTTTCAATCTTTTTGATATTTATAATTGCATTTGTGTTATTTAGCAACCAACCTTTTTGAGAGTTTAAAGAATAGTATGGAATCTTATTAAAGTCTAAGTAATTAAAAAGTCCAATTGAATTGCTGCCTGACTTGACGAACTTAATTGAATCACTTTTATTGTTATTGATTAGACAAATACAAGTGTATGCGGATTTACTTCCAAATATTTTCTCATTGCCAAAATCAATAATGCTAATGTCAAAACTTTTCAGATGGAGATATTTTCTAAGTAGTCTTGCATTGACGCTTTTGAAGAAAGAATTAACCGTAATATACCCAAGCGTTCCGTCCTTGGCTAAGTTCTTTAAACCAATTTCAAAAAATGGAATATATAAATCCGTATTTCCTGATTTTGTTACAAACCATTTAGAAAGTAGTTTTTTATCTCTTTCATCAATGTTTTTTGCTCTAACATACGGTGGATTGCCTACGATAAGATCGAAACCATTGTTCTCTTTTATTGAGCTACATTCATTTTTCCAATCAAAGTCAAGAGCGTTCCCCACAAAAAGGTTGAAGTGAAAATATGGAACATCCTCGCCTTCTGTAAGAGATAGAAGGGATAAAAGAATTTTTGCTCTGTTGATGCTATATGAACTTATGTCTAAGCCAAAGATATTTTCTTCAAATATTTCTTTATAAGATTTTCCTGTTGCTCTCCTGAGTTTCTGTGCTACAGTAACCAGAAAGCCACCGCAGCCGCAGGATATATCACTAACTTTTATTTTTTCAAGCTTTGTTTTCTGTGTCTTTAATCCTTCGTTAATAATATATTCTTTGATGTAACCCGGAGTGTAAACAGCACCATTAACAACTTTATCTTTCTCTGGAATAATTGATTCAAAAGCTACAATAAGTTCATTAAGGCCAAAATGTATTTTCAAGGAGTTTATTGAATCAAAATGTTTATCCTCCTCTGCGGGAAGATAAGAAAGAATCAGCTTATTGTTTCTTGCCTGTAACTTATTTGATTTAATAAATAATGATACAAGAAGCTGATCTAACAGTCTTTCATTTTCTGAATATTGGGATAATATTTTGACGAGGCCTTTATCCATTTATTATTTCCAGCTTCCTAATGTTTCTACACGGTTAATATTTCTTCCTCTATTTCTGAAGAATTGTTTATCTGTTTCTTCCAATTCATAGAGTCCGTAAACGAGTTCATCTAATCTTGCCCAATATTGCCTTAGCTGAGCAGCAAAAGTTCTTTGTTGATGTGGAGATGCTGCTAAGTATTTTTCCTGGGTTCTTTTAATGGCTTTTGCCGTCAAAGCCAGATTATTTATTGCTCCATTCAGGTCGCTATTAAAATTTTCTACTGGAAAAGGAATGGGCTCTAAAAACTGTTTGTTGAATTTATAATATCCGTTTGTTTGTGGATTAGCAATAGACCTGCCAAGAACGGAGAAGAGTGTTGAGTTAATTATTGCTGCAAGTGCGTAAAGGTTTTTCGCTGATTTGTTTTCAATTTCCATAAAATAAACATTCGCATTATCACAGTATATCTTTTCAGATGAACTGACTGTCGCATAAGTATCTAATGCCGTCATTGGCGTTAGAACTTTTGGATATGTCGCTCCGTGATTTTGAACTCTTGTAAACAGATGCCATCTTTCCGATGATGCAAATGTTTCAACATTAGCTTTTATTTTTCTCTTGTTGCGCCTTAAGTATTCTGCTGCCAATGGAAAACGTTCCTTAAATTTTGAAAATTCAATTTCGGTTACTACGCCTGCTTTCACATCATAAGGGAAGATAATATAGACATCACCATTATCAGGACGATATGGGTAAAAGCTTTCGTTACAAATCAATGGACGACAAGCATCAAGTTCAATTTTAAATTTCTCTTCTAAGTGACTGCTGCCTGTTAGTATTCCATTCTTTACGGAAATGGGTCTGATATGATAAGCCTTATCCCACAATACTTGTACCCCTACTTTTACATTTACAAAGTCACCAAATTTCCCAAAGTCTAAAAGTTTTGTTCTAATTTTCAGTAAATCAGGATTATCAAAGCTCCAAGGATTTTCAGAAATCGCAGCTGAATCAATACAGAGATAAGGGGCATCTGAAATTTCAGGTATTTCGGTATTTCTAACTGATGCGGCAAGTGTCGCAACTTGATCGCTGAACTTTTTGTAATAAAAATTGTAGGGCTTCGATTTATCTAAGATTAATAAGGCTACATATGTAATCCTATCTTTAAAAATATTCGTAGCTTCAAAATCTATTATTGATGAAACAAGCATATTATCAGTGATTAACTTCCTTATTTTAGTGCCATAGTTTGTTTTAAAAAATCGTTTTTGAACAATAAATCCTAATCTGCCTGAAGGATTAAGAAGTGATATGCCCCTTTCAATAAAAGGAACTGCTAAATCAATTTTGCCATTTTGTGAGGAAGAATATTTTTTTCTGATATACTGATGCATATATGGCAAATCCACATTGTAATTTTTTACTTCCACATAAGGAGGATTACCCACTATAAAATCAAACCCTTCATTTTCCTGAAAAATACTTTCAAAACCGTGATTAGAAGCCCAATCAAAAATATTGGTCTTTAAAAGCTCTTGTTCATTCTCTTCTAACTTAGGATAAAGTTTTAAGATATCGGATGATACCAGTGAATTACCGCACTTAATGTTATTCCCAATCCCATTCAGAATCTTATCTCCAAAAATTCCAATGTCGTTATACGATTCAACAAAATCGACTGAGTCAATCACCTTTAGTGATAATGACATTTTTGTAACCTCAACCGCTTCAGGGTCTATATCCACTCCGAATATGCAGTTATCAAGAATTGCTTTTTTGCCGTCTAGGTTTATGATTATTTCAGTATCGGTTTGAATAAAATATTTTGCAAAGTCCTTATGTTTTGATAAAACAAACAACGAGACAAAAACTTCCTCCATGTAATCATATACCTCAATTGCAAAAACGCCACTACCACAAGACAAATCAAGAATTTTAATTCTAAGAAGATTTACAATCCCTCCCGCAAGAAGATCATCTTTTTTTATAGTTCTCTTCACGATTTCTTGAACGATAAATAACGGCGTGCTAACAGCACCTTTTGTTTTACTGTATTCACTTTTTAATTCATCGCTGACTTGGCCGTTTTGAAGAAGCAGTTTTTTAGAAAGAAATATCTCATAAATATCACTAAGTAATTTTGTGGGAATTACATCAAATCTATACGGAGATGGATAGTAAAGATAGTTAAGCAAGCGGTCAAAAGATTCATCCGGTATTCGAATGTCGTGTATTGAATTTATTCGCTCAAACAGTGGGCCATCATAATGATTATAAAAATCAAAGTAGGATGAGTTTTTAAAGCTTTCCCAAAAACCATCATTTTTAAACTTTAGAAGTAGTCGGTCTTCCTCTATTTTTCTGGCTTCACAAACTCTTATAAATAAAATCCTATTGATGATTATTTGAACGATATAGCTTAAATTTTCTGTATTGCCATCAATGTAAACGGCATTATTTTCCAAAATGCTTTTTGCAAGAACTAATCTGAACTCTGAAAGAAACTCTGCAAAAGAAAAATCAGGGGTCGTTTTATTTACTGTTTTTTCATTTCTAAGCGTGTCAGAATAGAGTTCGCTTAGTTTACCGGAGTATATGTTTTCTTTTAGCAGATGCCGTTCGAGAACTTCAAATTGATTAATATAATCTTCAATTGTGAGGTATATCCTGCCAAAATCAGAAGGTTGCTCTATTACTGGAACATAAGTGCAATCATAGATTGCGAACTCCTCAAAGTTAGATATGAATGCACACGGTGCAGAAACTGACCAGCCATAAGACTTGATTTGAAATGCTGCATTTGCATCTCTGTTTATGTTTACGGTAATATCCTTAGCATCTAAAAAGGAGATTTTCTGTTTGGCAATTTTGAATGTATAATCAGGTTTTATATACTGAGAGCCTATTTCTTTTAGTTTTTCTTTTTCTGTTTTTGACAAAACCTTTTCTTGAAGAATTTGCGAAGTATCTCTGACATCCCAATCGAATATCTCAAGTAACTTGTTTAACCAACTTCTAATTGTTTCCTCAGAAGACAGATCAAGCTTTCCTGCTTTCTTGAATTTTTTATATTCTGAGATAAGGTCAGATAAACTCTTTTTTCGATCTTCTGAACTCGTCATTTTAGCCTCTTTACGTAAAAGCCACTTCCGGTAGGAGCCTCCCTTATTTTTGTATAAACCCCGCGGCCTTTTGCAGTCCTTCGCTGAAAGAGGGGATGTCCTCTTCAAATATCATTATCCTGTTATGCTCATGGGACTCGCCGACCTTCTTTGATTCATTGATTACCAGATATTTTGCGCCGGTGGCAGCCTCTTTTACATCAAAGAAATATGTCCTGCTGCCCGCTCGCACCCTTTCTGAAAACAACTCCTTTTTTGCTGTTGACATAGCCTGCTCTCCTTTTCTATTTAAGGTTGTTTTTACTTTCCCAATGCTTCAACTGATTCAATTGAAGCATAACCAAGTTTGTTTGTCAAGAAAAAAATGTGGTGTCTCATAAGTAGCTTCGCACTTTTTGTCATTCCTGCATGTCTCTGGCAGGAATCCAGGGTTACCAGTAAAACCTGCCCTTGCAGGTATTAAGCAGGGAACGGGAACCTAATTCCTTTTCTGGATTCCCACTCAAAAACTCTGCGGGAATGACATTATGGAATGTGATTTGATTTATAAAATCTCCCCTGACCCCTCTTTTCCAAAGAGGGGAAAAGAGGCAAAATTAACCCACTTAATTAAGCGAAGACCCAGAATTGTTTTTTGAATAAAGTAGCGGCTTGAATCAGAAGTGTTAAGAAATGGGAAGTCCTCCCACCTGTCACCAGATAGGCGCTATCCCTTCTATATTCTTAAAATGTTTTATATCAAATGTTGCCACCTTTGCATGCCCCCTTGCCTTTATATAGGCAATATTATAGGCATCAATAAAATCCATCTTCCCTGATGCATAAAGGCTGATGGCTTCTTTAATCCTTTCATGGTTGGCTGCCTTAATATTCTTTGTTTCAAGGATTGTATCAACCACTTCCTTTATCTCTGCCTTCGAAAAACCATAGTATGATTCAAGCACCCAGACGATTTCTGCAATTACCAAATCACTCGTTTCAAGCTTTATCTCTCCATTTTCTGCTTTTTCAAAAAGCTCCCGTGCCTTAAGGTAAAAGGATTCAACATCCCTGACAAAAAATCTTAGAAAAACATTGGTATCAACAAAAATAGGCTCATCCATTCTTTAGTCCTTCCTTGGCAATCTTCTTTGCGATGACCTTTTTGGCATATCCTCTTTCACTCCCCACACCTATCTTTCTACCTTTTGCAATCCCGCCAAGGCTTAATATGGATTTTTTCATCCTTTTCTTAACAATAAGCAGGTTATCTTTTATCTCAAAAAGAAAGCTGTCTCCTTCTTTGATGTGAAGTTTATCCCTGAAAGGCTTTGGTATTGTTACCTGCCCCTTTTTTGTTATTGTTGACATTTTCTTACCTCCAGATTGGTAATACTAATATTTTAGGTATTACCAGTCAGAAAGTCAAGCAGATAGCACACTATAAAAATATTCTTGATTTTCCGCTCTTTAAGTAATACAATGTATTACTATTGGAGGCACGGTTTGCGGATAAGGGGCTTTGAATGGGATAATGGCAATGTATTGCATATTGAACTTGGACATGGTGTCAAACCCGAGGAGGCTGAGGAGGTATTTGCAGTAAGGCCTTTGTTTCGTAAAACCAAAAAAGGGCATTATACAGCAATGGGGCCGACCCTTGACAGCAGATACCTGACAATAGTCTTTGAATTAAAGGGAAATGGCATTGTGAGGGTAATAACAGGCTGGGATATGAGCCATGCAGAAAAGGCATACTGGCGAAAGCATAAAGGCAAATAGGAACAGGTTAAAAAAGGGGTTAATATTATGAAGACAAAACCGAGTAAAAATGAGCTCACTGATGAAGAATATTACGATACTCACGGAGTATTAAAGGATGTTGTTGACGAGAATATTGATTTAAGCCTTGATGAGGCGCTTAGAAGGGATATATTAACAGGAAAGAGGAGAAGGAGGCTTAGAAATATCTCTATTAAGATAGACCCGCTCTATCTTCAGTCTATTAAAAAGATTGCCACCTTAAAGGGCATCCCCTATCAAACACTCCTGAGGCAGTGGCTGACAGAGAATATCAAGAAGGAATTAAGGATTGCCTAATTTCTCAGCTTAAGATTCCATGTCATAATCTCTTCTGGCTTTTTGAATATGGATGGCCAGATGTTTTCAGGGTAATCGCTGAAGACCATCTCCTCAGACGCCTCTACAATTTTCCATGAGCCGCGCCTGATTTCAAACTCGAGCTGTCGCGGCATCCAGCCGGCATATCCAGCATATATCCGCTTTTTCTCTTTTTTATCTCCGTTTTTTAGCAAAGAGAGCATTGCTTCCTTGCTGCCAGAGAAATAGATTTTGCCAATGACATTCTGTGCATTATCTGGTTTCTTATCAGAGGTGAAGAGGATAAAGAGGTTGTTTCTGTTTACAGGGCCTCCAAAGTAGATGTTTGATGCTGCATTTTTGGGTTCTTTGATATCTGGGATGGCCTGCTGAATGGTGATTTCCGTTGGACGGTTGATTATTAAGCCTGATGCGCCATTCTTTCCGTATGCAGTTATAAGTATTACTGCATGGATGAAATTCGGGTCAATCAGCTCTGGCTTGGCAACAAGGAAGACCCCCTGCTTAAGCGGCGCTTCCTTTTTTGAATTACTAAGAAGTTCATAAGTTTCATAAGTAAGGTTACTCTTTGTCATGCCCGAAGGTTTTTGTCGGGCATCCATTTTTGAAATACTGGATTCCTGCCAAAGACACGCAGGAATGACAATAACTGTAGCAAGGATGCATACCGCTGCCACAATAACAACAATCAAGCGCCTCATGGCTATACCTCCGGTAACATGATGTTTATCTGCGCACCGGGGAAAGGGGTAAGACCCGCCTCTTTTTCCCTTCCCCATGACCAATCAGGTATTATTGATAGCCTTGCTGTTCCAGAGCGGATGGAGAGCTTGCCGTTCCATTGATTAACAAATCTGCGAACAGCAGCAAGGCCGTGTCCCCTTCCTTCATCTGCATATCTTGATGCGCCATACAAAAGCCCTTTTTCTATTGCCTCTATATCATCTTTCAAAGGAAACCTCTCTGATAAGGATTTTTTAAAACCGATGCCAATGTCCATGACAGCGATCTTCACAATATTCTTATTCAGATTCTGAAAGTGATATTTTTGTATCCCTACAAAGCCCTTATTTTCACTGTGCTCAATAATGTTCTGGCAGACCTCTGAAAGCGCCACAATAAAGCCGTTTATTGCCCTTTCATCATAGTGAAGGTGTTTTTTTAAGATTGCATTGGCGCGTTTTTTAACCTTGCCAACTATATAATGGATGTCGTCAGATTTTTCTATTGGTGTAATCTCAAGAAGGACATCGGATTCATGCCTTCTGGGATATTTTCCCTCTGGCAATCCTTTGATAATCCCCCCTTGCCCCCCTTTAGTAAAGGGGGGTTGGGGGGATTTTAAAGAGTCGGGATTAGACAAGTTAAAGTATTCATCAGCGAATTTAAAAAAGTCCATGCGCTCAAGGTATTTTATAACCTCTTCTGATTCAGGAAGAAAAAGGTTCTTCTTAATGCCCTCTGTTTTTAAAAGCTCGCCCAACTCAAGCAGGCCAACCATGCCATAAGGGTCAATAAAATCCGCTTCCCTCAGGTCTATTATTGATAAGCCTTGAGCGCTGTTTATAATCTGTTCAAAGCTGTCTTCTGCAATCTGCATCAATTGCCCATTGCTATTGGACTTAATCTTTTTGCCTTATCTCCATTGGCGGTAATTATAGACATATTCTCCTCTAATTCTTTTGCCTTTGCATCATGCTCAACAGTCAATAATTCCAGCTCTTTAAAAAGGGTTTCAATCTTGATATTTAATTTATGAATAACAATTGACAGCCTTGATATGGCCTCGCCGTCGCCTTTTTCAGAGGCCTCCACAAGGGCCTGGCTCTCCTTTTCTACATCCTTTTCCAAAAGCATTATGGTTTTTTCCGAATCAGCAATCCTTTTTTGCAGAGGCAGCAGTATTTTTGAACGGCTTTCTGCTATTTGAGCCCTGAGCTGCCGCAGCTCCTTCTTATTAAGATTCCTGTTTTGACTGCCATTGCTCTGGCTGCTGCTATTCTCAGTTTCTCTCTCGCTTTCCCATCCTACACGATCTAAAAATTCCTGATAGGTTCCTTCAAACATGGCTGTCTTGCCGTTGTCAAATACAATCAGCCTTGTGGCTATAGCGCTTAGTATCAGCTCGCTGTGAGTAACAATAATTACAGCCCCTTCAAATGCCTCAATAGCCTCAACAAGGGAATCTATAGAATCCATATCTAAATGGTTGGTTGGTTCGTCCAATAAAAGGAGATTTGCCGGGCTGACAAGCAGCTTGCCAAGAAGAACCCTGCTTTTCTCCCCGCCTGAAAGCACTTCTATTTTTTTCAGCGCCCTATCGCCGCTAAACATCATAATGCCGCAGATCCTGCGGGCAATGCCTCTGCTGCAATCAGGGTGTGTGTCAATTATTTCCTGCTCAACGCTCTTTTGAGGATTGAGACGGCTTATATTAGTCTGGCCAAAGTAGGCAATCTTTAAGTTTGGGTGATGATTAACTATCCCTGTCTGCGGCTGAAGTTCGCCTGATAACATATTTAAAAGGGTTGTTTTCCCCTTTCCGTTTTTCCCAATAACAGCAATCCTGTCTTTTTTTCCGACAGACAGGCTTAAGCCGTCAATTAGCGGCAGGCTATCCTGTTTGTAGGAAAATGATAGATTTTCCACATTCATCAGCCATTTGCCAGGGAAAGGCGCTGACTTAAATTCAAAATCAAGGGTTCTTATCTCTGCCAGCTCTTCTAACTTTCCCTTTTTTTCAAGCGCCTTAATCCGGGACTGAACAGCCTTTGCCTTGGATGCCTTTGCCCTGAAACGATTTATAAACTGCTCAACCTCTTTATATTTCTTCTCCTCATTTGTCCGCGTCTTTTCGTGCAGCTCTTCTTCCTGAAATATCTGCTGATAAAGTTTTTGGGTCGGACCAGCTATCTTTCGCATCTTGCAGCGGTGTATGCCCATGGTGTGGGTCGTTACGCTGTCCATAAACTCACGGTCATGTGTGATTATAATCAGCTCATCTTTCCAATTGCGCAGAAACCGTGTCAGCCATCGCACTGATACAATGTCCAGATAGTTGGTCGGCTCGTCAAGAAGGAGCAGGTTCGGCTCTGAAACCAGCACCTTGGCAAGATTCAGACGAACCTGATAACCGCCTGAGAATTCATTCGGGTGCCGGTTAAAATCATCCACAGAAAATCCGAGACCCATAAGAATAGTTTCAACCTTGTAGCTTTCGTCAATACCGTCTTCTGAAACCGGAAGGCTGAGGCGCCCTTCTTTTAAAACAGTATCCTCAGTAAAATGGATGTGCTGGGAGAGATGCCCGATGGTGTAATGATTGGGAACGCTGATAGTGCCGGCGTCAGGCTGCTCCTCCCTGAGTATCATCCTGAATAGGGTTGTTTTGCCGTGGCCGTTTCTGCCGACCAATCCAATCCGTTCGCCGGGATTTATTACGAAACTCACATTGTCAAAAATCTCCTGACCGCTGTATGATTTTTCTAAACCACTTACCTTAAGCATGTATTTTTAAAACCTCCATATATATTTACGCTGCAATTATCCTTTTTGCCCTATATATTTAATTTTTATGGTATAAAACTCCTAAAACTGAATAATAAATTTAAAAAGGCAGCTTGTCAAGAAAAGAAGGCAGACCTGATTTGGCTGTAAGCTAACCAAAGGGGCTGTTTTAAAAACAGCCCCTTTTGCTTGAGCCAATCTTACAGTATCCCCTCATCAGCAAGGCTCTTGAAACTGTCTCTGGCAATTATAACATGATCTAATATCCTTATGCCAAAGATTTTGCCTGCTTCTGCAAGTTGTTTTGTAATCTTTATATCTTCTTCACTTGGCTTGCTCTCTCCGCTTGGGTGGTTGTGAATGAGGATTATGCCTGATGTTGGCTCAAGCACTGCCTCTCTAAAGACCTCCCTTGGGTGGACAAGGCTTGCATTTAGTATTCCCTCTGACACGGTTATGTCCTTGATAAGCCTATTTGCGCCGTTCATAAGCACTGCCTTAAAGACCTCTTTTTTCAAATCCCTCATTTGCGGAATGTAATAGTCTGCAACATCCTTTGGAGACTTAAATGTAATGTTTGGCGAATCCTGCTTGTTCTGAACCCTCCTTGCAATCTCAAAGGCTGCTGCAATAGTTGCGGCCTTTGATGGGCCAATCCCTTTTATATAAGAAAGCTCCGAGATAAGCCTTGAAGAAAGATTGTGTAAGCTATTGTATTTCTGAAGAAGTTCCCTCCCCAAATCAACAGCGCTCATATCCCTTGTTCCGTTAGCAATGAGTATGCCGAGCAGTTCAGAATCAGACAAAACAGATGAGCCTTTTTTAATAAGCTTTTCCCTTGGCCTGTCATCCTCAGGCCATTCTTTTATGCTCTGTTTGTATCCTGACATAAGGCAATATTATATCCTTTCTTATATAAAAAGCAATTATTATGCTATTGCCCTCTGTTATCAGCGCATTTCTTCCTTGACTGGTATTATTAACTGGATTATCATAATATTAATTAGGAGGCTGTTTTGAAGGGACTTATTGATACATACAATAGAAAAATAGACTATATCCGTATATCTGTTACAGACAGGTGCAATCTCCGCTGCATCTACTGCATGCCGTCTGAGGGTGTGCGGGAGATAATACATTCAGAGATATTGACTTATGAGGAGATCATACGCATCCTCTCCATTGCAACCCAACTCGGAATAAAAAAAGTCAGGATTACAGGCGGCGAACCTCTGGTAAGAAAGGGCCTGCCCTCTTTAATAAAAACCATTTCCAATCTCGGCGCCATTGAAGAAATAAGCCTTACAACAAACGGTGTGCTATTAAAGCGCTTTGCAAGGGAGTTAAAAGATGCAGGACTTCACAGATTAAATATAAGCCTTGACTCGCTCAATCCTGAAAAATATGAAAAGATAACAAGGGGGAATCATCTTTCTGATGTATGGGAGGGAATAAAGATTTCAGAGGAGCTTGGTTTTTCCCCGATCAAGATAAATATGGTGCCAATCAGGGGTTTTAATGATGATGAGATAAAGGAGTTCGCTGCGCTTACATTTGATAAGCCGCATCATATCCGATTCATTGAATTCATGCCAACAGGCGCAAAAGATATATGGAGCAAGGAGAAGTATATCTCCACAAAGGAGTTAAAAGAGATAATCAGCAAACTCGGCGAATTAATGCCAATAAAGAATGAATGGGGAAGCGGGCCTGCAAAGAATTTTAAACTGCCGGATGCAAAAGGCGTTATTGGCTTCATAAGCGCTATTAGCGACCACTTTTGTGCTGGATGCAACAGGCTGCGGCTTACATCTGATGGAAAGCTGAGGCCCTGCCTTTTTTCTGATTCAGAGATAGATTTGAAAAAGGCTCTCCGTGAGGGGTGCGATGATAATGAGCTTCAGAGGCTTCTCCTTTTGGGCCTGCAGATTAAGCCGGAGAAGCACCATATAAATGAGTCTGACCCCAATGCCATTGAAAGACCCATGTCAGCAATAGGAGGATAGATGTCTGGTCTTACGCATTTTGATGCAAAGGGCAAGCCGAGAATGGTTGATGTAGGCGCCAAGCCTGAGACTGAAAGAAGGGCTGTTGCAAAATGCCGGGTATATATGAGGCCGGAGACATTCCAGCTTATACAGGATAAGAAGATAGCAAAAGGCGATGTGCTCTCTGTTGCGCAGGTTGCCGGCATAATGGCTGCAAAAAAAACGAGCGAGCTGATTCCAATGTGCCACCCATTAAACATCACATCTGTTGAGCTATCTCTTTCGCCTGATAAGGAAAAATCGTGCATAGATATTCAGGCAGAGGTTAAGGTTACTGGAAAGACCGGCGTAGAGATGGAGGCATTAACAGCAGTGGCGGTTGCTGGCTTAACGGTTTATGATATGTGCAAGGCAGTTGATAAGGATATGACTGTTACTGATATAAGACTAATAGAAAAGAGCGGCGGCAAGAGCGGCGCATATAAAAGAAATGAATAATATCAAAACCCTCCTTTTTTTATTAATCCTTTTTTTCCTCTCTGCAGATACCCTCTCGGCTGATGAAAAAATCGCAAAAGATCGAGTATCATTAATTGCTGTTGGCGATGTGATGATCGGCGGTCATGTAAAGGAGTTCACAGATAAGTTTGGCTTTGACTACCCTTTTGAGGCAGCAAAGGAGATTTTACAAAGCGCTGATTTAACCTTCTGCAACCTTGAAGGCTCAATCGCTAAAAAAGGTGTAAGAGAAGAGGGAAAGGAATTTACCTTTAAAACAGACCCAAAGGCAGCAGAAGGGCTTGCCAAGGCAGGTTTTGATGTTGTGTCCCTTGCCAATAATCATATAATGGATTTTGGAGTTGATGCTTTATTTGAAACAATTGAGCATTTGGAGAAAAATAATATCAAGGGTATTGGCTCTGGAAAGGATTTATCAGCATCAAGAAAACCTGCCTTGTTTGAAATCAATGGCATAAAGATCGCCTTTCTTGCCTATGCATTTACATTTCCATTACACTTTTATGCAGAGATAGATAAGCCGGGTTCTGCCCCTGGGGTACAGGAATTTATTGAAAAAGATATCAAAAAAGCAAAGGTAAAGAACGATATAGTTATCGTCTCCTTCCACTGGGGCGCAGAGCTTATGGCAGAACCGAAAGAGTATCAGATTAATATGGGGCACAATGCAATTGACTGGGGCGCAACTATTGTATTAGGCCATCACCCGCATGTGCTGCAGGGAATAGAGCTGTATAAGAACGGCTTAATTGCCTACAGCCTCGGCAATTTTGCCTTTGGCTCTTACAGCAAGAATGTAAAGGACGGGATGATGCTTTCTGTGGAGTTTAACAAGGACGGACTAAAGGCGGCAAAAATCATCCCTATCTCTGTTTACAATATTGATGTCTTGTTCCAGCCAAAGGTATTAAAGGGAGACGAGGCAAGGAGGGTGATTAGCCATATTAAAGAAATCTCGCAGCAATTTAATACTGACATAGAGTTTGTTGATGATGCTGGAATGGTAAAAATGTCTTGCTTCCTTCAAACGGAACAAAAAGCCGGTTTGAAATAAGAAGTAGTTTTCCCTATTTTTAACATCTGATTAAACTCTCTATTCGCAGCCAACCTCCTTTCTTTGGCAA
>Ga0209824_10000462_pt1 | contig 25279 bp, 22 predicted proteins | sample VDWuncwatermetaG_FD_184124 | JGI IMG/M metagenome (GOLD analysis project Ga0209824, IMG submission 184124) | Wastewater microbial communities from Netherlands to study Microbial Dark Matter (Phase II) - VDW unchlorinated drinking water (SPAdes)... ...
GCTGGTAGAGCAGCGGACTCTTAATCCGTTTGTCGCAGGTTCGATCCCCGCACGACCCACCAATACAAAAGCCCCTCAGTAATGCGGGGCTTTTGCATTGGTGGTGCTGAGCATTCGTTTGTGGGGTGTTGAACGGTCAATCAGCAGTTTTTAACCCAGTTAGACAAAACTTATCTGGACAAATAATCGCGTGCTCGAGTAATCGCGCCTTGAACTTGATTAGGTGCCGTGCCACCAATGTGGTTGCGACTGGATAGTGATCCTTCTAGAGAAAGGACTTGATAAACATCATCGCTGATCAGCTGGGAAAAATTTTGTAATTCGACGAGCTGGATGTCGCTTAAATCACAGCCTTGTTGTTCGGCAAAACGTACCGCCAACGCCACGGCTTCATGCGCATCGCGGAACGGCAGACCTTTTTTAACCAAGTAATCAGCCAAGTCGGTGGCGGTGGCATAACCTTGTAATGCCGCCGCACGCATTTTGGCGGGTTTTACTTTAATACCAGTAATCATGTCGGCGTAAATGCGCAGCGTTTGCGTCAGTGTATCGACGGTATCGAACAGTGGTTCTTTGTCCTCTTGATTGTCTTTGTTATAAGCCAGCGGCTGACCTTTCATTAAAGTAAGCAAGGCAATTAAATGTCCGTTTACGCGCCCCGTTTTACCGCGCACTAATTCTGGCACGTCGGGATTTTTCTTTTGCGGCATGATGGACGAGCCAGTGCAAAAGCGATCGGCGATGTCGATAAAGCCTACCATCGGGCTCATCCACAAAATCAATTCTTCAGAAAAGCGCGACAAATGCGTCATGATTAAAGCGGCGGCGGCGGTAAATTCAATGGCGAAATCGCGATCAGATACCGCATCTAAAGAGTTCTCGCACACGCCCTCGAACCCCAATAATTCCGCCACCATTTCGCGTTTAATCGGATAGCTCGTTCCCGCCAACGCCGCCGCCCCCAAAGGTAGGCGATTTACGCGACGACGCGCATCAGCTAAGCGTTCGGCATCGCGCTTGAGCATTTCGAAATACGCCATGAGGTGATGCGCGAAACTAATCGGCTGCGCCACTTGTAAATGGGTGAAGCCAGGCATGATGGTGAACGTGTGTTGCTCGGCCAAATTCAAAATCGAAGTTTGCAAGGCTGCGATGAGATCTAATAATTCGTCGATGGCGTTGCGCAAATATAGACGCACATCAGTGGCAACTTGGTCATTGCGCGAACGTCCAGTATGCAAGCGTTTGCCAGCATCACCGACTAAGCTGGTGAGACGTTTCTCGATGTTGAGATGCACGTCTTCCAAGTCGAGCTGCCAGTCGAATTTACCTTGTGTAATTTCAGTCTGAATTTGCGCCAGTCCACGTTGAATGTCGGCTAAATCTTGGCTGGCAATAATGCCGCAATGGCTTAGCATTTGCGCGTGAGCAAGAGAGCCTTTGATGTCGAACAGGGCGAGTTTTTGGTCGAAGCCAACCGAGGCGGTATAGCGTTTAACTAATTCTGCCACTGGTTCATTAAAACGCCCCGACCAGGTATTTTTATCTTGTGTGTTTGTCATTGTTTGTCCAGAATCTCGCGCGTTTTGGGCTGCTCTATCAATCAAAATTTCGTCGCAAATTTTTATTTGTACCTCTCCATAAAACAACCAGCGAATGCGACTATGTTTTATGGGGAGGTTCTTTACGGTCTAAACTTGCTTAGATATTTGAATTCCTAAAGCGTCCCAAAGATAAGTAAATCAGCAAAAAATCACTAGGATTTTTCACCATGAATAAACCGCGCAGTATAAAACAAAACGCCTATCCAGATGCGGTGCCTGATTTCCGAAATCTTGGCGTGGCGTTGCGTATTTTGCTATTAAGTAATGCTTTTGCATTATTCAAAGCAGTGATAGATGGTAGTAATTGGGGCGAAGTGCTGGCGCATTTGATTGAATCTGCCAGTTTGCTAACGCCTGTGTTGTTGACATCTATGCTGCTGTTATGGGTGATGCAGCCACAATTAAAACGCTTGAATTATGTGCAAGCCAGCGTAGCCATTAGCCTGGTAGTGATGCTGTTGACCTTGGCGATATTTAATTTTAGCGGCGACTTATTTGAACCTGTTGATGATGACGACAGGCGTTTTGATGCCATGCAATATGCTTTATTGGCAATTTTGGTGAGTCAGATGTTGTTGTTTTACTTTCGCTGGCGCGCACAAGTTTTGTCGCAAGCACTGCACGATGCGCGCTTGCAAGTATTACGCGCGCGTATTCGCCCGCACTTTTTGTTTAATACGCTTAACGCGGTCTTGTCGATTGTGCGCACGCAGCCGAAGCTGGCTGAAACCGCGTTAGAAGACATGGCGGATTTGTTTCGTATGGCGATGAGCGAGGCAAAAGATTTAGTACCGTTGCGTCAAGAAATTAAATTAAGTGAGCAGTATTTAGCCTTGGAAAAGTTGCGGATGGGTGAGCGTTTGCAGCCCGTTTGGCAAATAGACGAAGCGGCAATGGATGCTTGGATTCCGCCTTTGTTACTACAGCCTTTACTAGAAAATGCGGTATATCACGGTGTGGAAACGCTGCGCTCGGGGGGGCAAATCATTATTGCTTTGCGACGCATCGGCAAACAGTTAAATCTAACTATTGTGAATCCTTGTCAGCCTACTGATGTAAGCCCGCATCTAGGAAATAAATTGGCCTTGAAAAATATCCGCGAGCGACTGGAGCTGTTGTTTGATGTTGAGGCGAGTTATCAGGTCTATGCTGCGCGCGACTCGTATAAAATAGCGATTACCTTGCCGTACCTGCATAAGGGGGAGTTATGAGTACTATTGAATTGGCCTTACGCGTTTTTATTGTGGACGACGAACAGCCCGCACGTAATCGCTTACGCGAATTGCTAGAGGATTGCAATAATCAATTAGCGTTAGATATCGTTGGTGAAGCGGGCAGTCCGCAAGAAGCCTTGGATAAATTGGCGGAAACGCCAGCAGATGTGGTGCTGATGGATATTCGTATGCCAGAAATGAATGGCTTGGAGTTAGCGCGGCATTTGCAAAAGCTGGATAAGCCGCCCGTCATTATTTTCACCACGGCTTACGATGAATATGCCTTACAAGCCTTTGAGTTACATGCCATAGATTATTTGTTAAAGCCGATACGGCTAGGACGGTTGTTTGACGCGCTCAATCGCGCGCGTAGCGCGGTTCCTATACAGACGGCGGTGTTGCAAGAGCTTTTGCCTGAAGCACGTAAGCAGCTATCGATACATGAGCGCGGCAAAATTCACTTAGTCCCTATCGAGCAAATTTTATTTTTACGCGCTGAACTGAAGTACATCACCGTGCGTACTGCGCAACGTGAATATCTCATTGAAGAGTCATTGACCGCGCTAGAGCAGGAGTTTGCCGCGCAGATGGTGCGCATACACCGTAACTGTTTAGTGGCTAAAAGTGCCATTGTGGGATTTGAAAAAAGTTCGGACGAAAGCGCGAGTAACTGGATGGTTAAATTGCGTGGTGTTGACGAGGCTTTGCCATTGAGTCGCAGGCAGAATGTTTTGGTTAAAGAGTTTGGTAAAAACTGAATCAGTATTACTTTAATGGATGTGCATTTTTATTGACTTAAGTCAAAACCTAAACGCCTTGATTCCTTTAGATTTCACCTATGCGACAAGGAGTTATCCCCTAGTAATTTAGGTGGGTATAGCGAAAAAAGATATGTTTTTTCTTTGCGCAACCTTGTTTCCTATGTCATTATTACGGGGTTGTAAAAGGTAGTACCAGAGATGGATTGTTTGTCTTGTTATATAAGATAAATAATCCGTCGTTTTTTTAACTTGCTCTTGGGAGGAGATACTGTGGAAGCTACTCATGCTAAATCAGTAACAGTAAAGTACGACATGGATGTTGTTCGGTGGTTCACCATCGCAGCGATTATCTTTGGTGTGGTCGGTACGTTTATCGGTGTGTACGTTGCATCGGAATTAGCTTGGCCATTTTTGAACTTTGATATTGCCGAAATTACTTTCGGTCGTTTACGCCCACTGCATACCAATGCGGTGATTTTTGCTTTTGGCGGTAACGTTTTGTTTGCAACTGGTTATTACATCGTGCAGCGCACGGGTGCGACTAAGTTGTGGAGCAATAAGTTGGCGTGGTTCCATTTTTGGGGCTGGCAAACCATTATTGTGTGCGCAGTGATTACTTTGCCTTTGGGTTTGTCGCAGGGTAAGGAATACGCTGAGTTGCCATGGTGGGTGGATATTATGATTGCGGTGGTTTGGCTGTCATATGGTCTGAACTATGTGATGACCAACGCGATTCGCACCACTTCACACATGTATGTGTCCAACTGGTTCACCATGGGTATGATTGTGATGATCACTTACCTGCATGTGGTCAACAGTATGGCTATCCCTGTGGATTGGGCAACTTCTTACTCGATTTATTCGGGTGTGCAAGATGCGATGATTCAATGGTGGTGGGGTCATAACGCGGTGGGTTTCTACCTGACCGGCGGCTTCCTCGGCATCATGTACTACTTCATTCCTAAGCAATCGGGTCGTCCAGTGTTCTCGTATCGTTTGTCAGTGTTGCATTTCTGGACATTGAGTTTCGGTTACGTTTGGTTGGGTGCTCACCATTTGCAATACACCGCTTTGCCTGATTGGACGGGTTCGCTCGGTGCGGCTATTTCTTTGGCGATGATTATCCCTTCATGGGGTGGCGCGATGAACGGCATGATGACTTTGTCGGGTGCATGGGACAAGTTGCGTACCGACTACATTCTGCGTTTCTTGGTAACGGCGATGGCGTTCTATGCGATGTCAACATTTGATGGTCCAGTTATGGCGATCAAATCGGTAAACGCATTGTCACATTACACTGACTGGACTGTTGGTCACGTACATGCGGGTGCTTTGGGCTGGATGTCGATGATTTCCTTCGGTGCGCTGTATCACATGGTTAAGAAATTGTGGAATACCGAAATGTACTCTGACCGTCTGGTTAACGTGCACTTCTGGATCGCCTTGGTTGGTGCGACAACGTATGTCGTAGCAATGTGGGTTTCTGGAATTATGCAAGGTCTGATGTGGCGTGATTATGATGAATACGGCACATTGACTTACACCTTCGTTGAGTCTGTATCAGCTATGCATCCTTACTATGTAATGCGTGCGGTGGGCGGTGCAATCTTCAATCTGGGCACATGGATCATGTTGTTCAACGTAGTAATGACGATACGTCAAGCGAGTGCAACTCGTGCGACTAATCCAGTTGCTGCTCGTGCGTAAGGGAGAAAAAAATGTCTGATCACGATAAAATTTATTCAACTAAGTTTCAAGACAAAGTCGAACGCAGCACTTTGCTGATGTTCATTATGACCGCGCTCACCGTGGCGGTCGGCGGTATCGTGGAAATCGTGCCCTTGTTCTATCTGCCAAACACGGCGATGACAGGCGGTGATGGTACTTACAACGGTACGCAGCACAAAGACTTGCAAGGTAACGTTATTTCTATGGACAAAATTGTTTGGAATCCAGCGACATCCGAACACAAGTCTATGGATGACTGGCAGCCAGGTGATGGCGTGCGTCCTTACAAGCCTTTGGAGTTGGCAGGTCGTCAAGTATTCATTCGTGAAGGTTGCTTTTTGTGCCACTCACAAATGATTCGTCCATTCCGTGATGAAAAAGATCGTTATGGTCATTACTCTATCGCGGAAGAGTCCATGTACGACCACACCTATCAGTGGGGTTCTAAACGTACAGGTCCGGACATCGCTCGTGTCGGCGGGAAGTATTCAGACGAATGGCATCGCAAGCATTTGAAATATCCACGCGATGTGGTGCCTGAGTCAGTGATGCCTAACTTCTTCTTCTTGGAAAATGCCAAAGTTGATGTTGAGAAAACCACTAAGACTATGGCTGTAATGACCAAGATGCCTTTCAATCCTGTGCCTAAAACAATCTACTCAGCTGAGTACATTGCCGCCGCACCGGAAGCCTTGAAAGACAAGACCGAAATGGACGCAGTGATCGCATTCTTGCAATCCTTGGGAAATCACGTGAAGTTTGAAGAAGGCGTGAACTACCGTGACTAAGCTGATGGAGTACCTACATACGGACTGGGCAGCCATGTCACGTAATGACTGGATCGGTGTGACCTTTACCGTGCTAGCTTTCGTGGCAATGATTGCAGTCTATATCATGGTGTTCAATCCGCGTAACAAGGATGCATTTGCCGCGCAAGCCGATATGGCGTTGCGCGACGAAGGCGATGAAAATAATTCAGGAGATAAAAAATGAGTGAAAATCATAAAGCCTCTGGTGATGTACCAACCACGGGGCATCTATGGGATGACGATTTGGCGGACTTCGCTAATCAACCACCGAAATGGTGGATGATGGGTTTGTTGGCTAGTGGTTTGTGGATTGTGATTTATTGGTTGATGTATCCAGCAATTCCAGTCGCAATGGCAGGAACTTATTTCAAAGGTTTCGGCTTGCCAGGTTTGAATTGGCACATGGCCGGTACGGATGCTAGCTCTGATAATAAATGGACGGCTCTTAAAGAGCTAGCCATTGATACGCAGGAGTTGGATGCGGTACGTAAGCCATATGAAGATAAGTTGAAAGACATGACCCCAGCAGCGATTTTGGCGGATGCAAATTTATCTGAATACGTTGCCCGTTCGGGCAAGGTATTGTTCTCGGATAACTGCGCTGGTTGCCATGGTCAAAACGGTGTGGGTACAGTTCAAGCTGGCAAATTTGCGCAGCGCGAACAAGGTCTGATGGCTCCGATGTTGAACGACGATGATTGGTTGTATGGTGGTGAAATTAACACTATCCATGAAACTATCGTTGGCGGTCGTCAAGGCATGATGACTCCGCATAAAGATATGTTGTCAGAGCAGCAAATTGATGACGTAGCGCATTACGTGATGGCGATGTCTGCCGAAGGTAAAGACGGCGCAGACAAAGATCCAGCGGTTGCGGCAGGGATGAAAGTGTTTGCCGAAAGCGACTGTACTGCGTGTCATGGTCCTGATGCTAAAGGGATGGCGGCGATGGGTTCGGCGAACTTAACTGACAAAGTATGGCGTTTCGACGGCTCTTTGGCTGGCGTTAAGCAAACCATTACTTACGGCGTGAATGCAGGGGATAACGCACGCGTTGCGGTCATGCCTAACTTCACAGCGGCTGGTAAATTGTCTCCAACAGAAATTAAAAAGTTGGCAGTTTATGTGTACAAGTTTGGTGGTGGTAAAGCGGATGCTACGCCTGTAGCGGAAGTGACTGCTGCACCTGTTGTAGAAGCTACTGCTGCGCAGTAAAAGTTCAATCCTCGTATCGCGTTATGTGCTGCGGGGATTTTATTAAGGAGATATAGACATGAAACATGACTTTGTATTTTGGTCTTTAATGATTGGTACGGCTGGTGCTTTTGCAGCGTTGTTGGGTGGGTTACTATTTTTGTTTTTTAATGGTAAAAACAAAAATCGCGGTGAAAAGTAAGTTTGTATAAGTAATGAAGGGGGGGAGGCGTTGCCTCCTCCTTTTTTCTTTCAGAAAGCCACTTCAACTAAGTTTTTGCTGTTTAAGAATTTAGCTCAAGCGTATTTTAATTATTCACCGGCGGTGTCTAGGTGAAACTAATCGAGGAGCAGGACATGAGCGAACCCGTACAAAAAAATAATACTGAAAGCGTAGGCGCAACTACGCTGTATCACGAACAAGAAGAGTGGGCCGTCAATATGGGCGAAAAAACGGTACACGCCAAACGTATGCCTGGTTTTTTTCGCACCGTTAAGTACTTTACCGAGTCGCTCTGGTTGTTCTTTTTTGTGGGGGCGTATTTGCGCTGGGACGGCAGGCAAGCCTTGATGTTAGATGTCAATCATCGCCAATTCCATTTTTTTAATCTGACTATCTTGCCGCAAGATATTTGGATGGTGTCGCTGTTACTGCTGATTTTGGCGATGACCCTGTTTGCTGTGACTTCAGTGGCTTCACGGGTGTTTTGCGGTTATTTTTGCTTTCAAACGGCGTGGGTGGATTTGTTCACTTGGATAGAAGGGAAAATCGAAGGCAATCCTGGTCAACGCCATAAATTAGATGCCGCGCCATGGAATAAAGACAAAATTATCAAGAAAGTCAGCAAACATTTCATTTGGTTATTGGTATCACTGTTGACAGGCATCAGCGCGACAGTGTGGTTTGTAGATGCGTATCAGTATTGGCATGACCTCACGCACTTTAGTTTGTCGTTGCTAGAAACCGTAACCTTGGTGACTTTTACTTTGGGAACGTATGCCTTAGCGGGCTTTATGCGTGAACAAGTTTGCTTGTGGTTGTGTCCCTACGCACGCATTCAAGCGGTGATGGCGGATTCGCAAACTATTCTGCCTGCCTACGATATGAAACGCGGTGAGCCACGCGGCAAAATTCGTCGCGGTGTGGTGGCGGAAACGGGCACGCAAGGTGATTGCATCGACTGCTTTCAGTGTGTGCAAGTGTGTCCAACTGGGGTGGATATTCGCGACGGTCAGCAGTTGGGTTGTATCACTTGCGGACTATGTTTGGATGCTTGCGATTCCATCATGGACAAAATTGGTCGTCCGCGTGGGCTGATTCGTTACGCTTCATTGGATGAATTGGACGGCAAGCCAGTTAAAAAACTGTATCAGCATCCGCGTACTTGGGTTTATGTGGCGATTTTAGTTGTGGCATTAGGTGGTGTCGTTTATGGATTGACGCATTTAGGTGCGTTGAAATTGCGTGTTGATCCAGAACGTCAGCCACTATTTGTGCGCATGAGCGATGGTTCGATTCAAGATAAATACACCTTCAAAGTGTTGAATAAAACCGACAAAGATTTGAGCGTGCATGTGACAGCGGAGGGCGGTGTAAAAGGACAAGTGTTGCGTTGTGATTGTGAGCTACCCAAACTGGTTGCACACGGCAGATCGACTACTTTCACCATGTTCGTTAAAGCCGACGACAAGAATGTGTTGAAAGAAGTGACTAAGTTGCAATTCCGTGTTGAGAACACTGAAGACCCAACCATGTTTGCCGAATACAACACTGTGTTCAACGCGCCCAAGCGTTAAAAAATCCAACTTTCGTCGCGATGCGTTGTTGCTCACAAAAAATTACTCCTTAAATAGCTTAACTATGCCGCGTTGTAATTTTTTGTTCGCGTCTAGCCTCGCTTATCTCACCAATCTTGCAGCTTTAGCTGCGTAGTTTGGTGGTGATGCCCCTAGCGGGTAGAAATTTGAATTTTTATTGATTCACAAATAATTACGAGGAATAACTACTATGTTTTCGCAAAAAAATAAACGCGCTTGGCGTAATCCTTGGGTATTCGGGTTGATCGCCATCGTGTTGGCGGGGGTGTTGATTAACGTACGCATGTTGTGGAATATGGTGCATCACCCCATGCGTTTATTAGACGAGCACTACACCGTTAAAGATCACAATCGCTACGATGCCAAGTGGTTGCAGCAGCAAGCCGAGCGTTCGACATTGGGGTGGCACGCTAAGTTGAGCAGTCCTTCACAAGCGCGCAATGATGCCGAGGCTTTGCCGCAAACATTGCGTTTTATTGTCACCGCTAGTCCCGCTGATTTCCTGCTGGAATTAAGCGATAAAGACGGCAAGCCGATTGAAGCCGCCAGCATCAAAGTGGACGTGCAATGGCCGGGAGATCCCAGCTTTGACTTTAAGGGCGAGTTCACTGCGGCAGCGGCGGGACGTTATGTCAGCACCCTCAACTTTCCGCGCGCAGGGAATTGGGATGTGCTTATCCATGCCTCCGTGGACGGTCGCGATTTCGACATGGAGCAAAAAATGTTTGTCGCAATCGCTAAGCCACAATAACAATGTCCGCAGTACACCCTCACGGCTGCTTTCACTGCGGTCTAGCCATCCCTCCTGAAGAAAATTATCACGCCCACTTAGACGGTGCGCCGCGCAGCTTTTGCTGCTTCGGCTGCCAGTCGGTGTGCGAGGCGATTTTTTCAGCGGGGCTGCAAGGCTATTACCAGCGCACCCCAGAAGGGGTGTTACTCGCGCCCCCCCCTTTGCCACCCAAAGACATCGCCATGTACGACATGGCTGAGGTGCAGCAAGAATTTGTCATTGCCAACGGCGACAGTCGCGATACGCATTTGTTGATTGAAGGCATTCATTGCGCCGCCTGCGTGTGGCTGATTGAGCGCGCCATGATGCGCACGGCGGGGGTGCAAACCGCCAATGTGAATCTGGCAGGTAAGCGTTTGCACCTGCGCTGGGCGGACAGCCAAGTGCAGTTGTCTAGCTTGATTGCGAGCTTGGCAAAAATTGGTTATTCCGCTGTGCCGTATGATCCTGAAGTGGCGGAGGGTGCGGTGAAACGCATCAATCGCGCCATGCTGTTCCGCTTGTTTTTTGCGGGCTTCGCCATGATGAATTTGACTTTGATTTCTATCGCTTTGTATAGCGGCGCAGATCAAGGTCAGTTCAAAAGTTTCTTTCATTGGATGGGCTTTGCGCTGGCAACTCCCACTTTGTTGTATTCCGCATTTCCCTTTTACAAGGGCGCGTGGAGTGGCTTACGCAACGCACGCTTGACCATGGATTTACCCATCGCGATTGGGCTGTCGGTTACTTATTGCTATTCGGTATATGTCACGCTGACGGGCATCGGCGAAGTGTATTTCGACACCGTTACCAACCTCACTTTTGTGATTTTAATTGGGCGATATTTGGAAGGCATGTTCCGCCATCAAGCCGTGGCAGCAACCAGTCGCTTAATGGATTTGCAGCCGCGTGTGGCGACACTCATCAAAGACGGTATCGAGGTCATTACGCCGATACGCGCAATTAAAATCGGTGACCATATTTTGATTAAACCCGGCTACAAAGTGCCCGTGGATGGCGTGGTGATTGAGGGGATGAGTCGCGTTGATGAAGCAATGTTGAGTGGCGAATCGCTGCCCGTTAAAAAGTCGCTCGGCATGACAGTCGCGACGGGCACACTCAATGTGGATGGCGCGTTATTAGTCGAAGTGCAAGCCACGTTGCAACATACGCTGCTGGCAAAAATCATTCGTCTGGTCGAGCAAGCGCAATCTTCTAAAGCCCCCGTGCAGCGCATCGCCGATGGCATCGTGCCGTGGTTTGTGTTGGCCACTTTAATTGCCGCCTCGTTCACTTTTTTTGTTATCCATCACGGCAATTTTGAATTGGCGTTAATGGCGGCAACCTCGGTACTCATCATCACTTGCCCATGCGCGTTAGGCATGGCAACGCCGATGTCGATTGCGGTGGCATCAGGCTTAGGCGCAGCGCACGGCATCTTGGTGAAAAATGGTTTAGTGCTAGAAACACTGTCGAAAGTGAATCATTTTGTGTTCGATAAAACGGGCACGCTGACCTTCGGCAAGATGAGCGTGGCGCACCAACAATTTGCCAGCGGTGTGGATGGATTGGCAGTGTTACGCACTGCCGCTGCGGTGGAAAAATACAGCGAACACAGCATCGCGCGCGCCATCTTGCAAGCCGCCGAAGCGCAACATTTAGGCTTGCGCGAATTGAATGCGACAGATTTTTTAGCCACGGCTGGCTTAGGCGTACAAGCACAAGTGGCGGGTGAGCGCGTGTGCTTAGGTAACCTCGCATGGCTTGCGCAGCAAGGTATCGCGGGTGATGCGGCGTTACAAACGGCCGCCCAACATTGGGAAGCGCAGGCGATGAGTTGCGTGCATATCGCCATCAATGGCGCGCATGTTGGCGTGTTTGCCTTAGCCGACCAGTTGCGCCCCGATGCGCAGCAACTGATTAACGAGTTGCGCGAGGCGGGCATCGCCATGACCTTATTGAGTGGCGACAGACGCGCCGTGGCGCAAGCTATTGCCCAGCAACTAGGTGGGCTAGAAGTTATCGCCGAAGTGTTGCCGCAAGACAAAGATCAAGTGATTCTGGCCTTGCAACAACAAGGGAAAATCGTCGCGATGGTGGGCGATGGCATCAACGATGCGCCCGCTTTAATCCGCGCTAATGTCGGTATTGCGCTGGGTTCGGGCACGGACGTATCAGTAGAAAGTGCCGACATTGTGTTGATGCACAACGAGCTGAATAAAGTAAGACTAGCGACGTTGTTATCGCGCCGCACGCTGCGCACCATCAAACAAAATATCGGTCTGTCGTTTGTCTATAACAGCATCATGGTGCCGCTGGCGATGTTGGGGCATGTCACGCCTTTGGTCGCTGCGATTAGTATGCCGATTAGCTCGATTTTGGTGGTTGCCAACGCCGCGCGCATTCGTAATTTATTTAAGGGCTAATCGCTGCCCTCACCCCAGCCCTCGCCCACCTGTGGGAGAGGGTGCAAACGAAACGCTACGCGCAAATAATTTGAAGGAGTAAAAATATGGAAGTCATTTACAGCTTGATTCCGGGTATGACATTTATGGGTTTGGTGTTCGTCGCCGTTTTGATTTGGGCGGTGAAAAATGGTCAATATGAAGACATGGAAGGCAACGCCAGCCGCATTTTGTTAGACGATGACGAAGATGCGATGCTGCGCAGCACGCCCGAAGAAAAAGCCGCCGCTAAAGAAAAAGCGCGTCAGGAAAACCACCCTGACGCGCCTCCATAACAACTGCACACGCTAACTTTAGTTAATGACTGCGCCGTGCTTTAGCAACGGCGCGCGCAGCAGTTCAAAATCTTTTAACGGCACATATTGGAATACCACTTTTTGATTGCTGCCGAGCATCACATCTAAGCCGTGTTGCGCGTATAGCCAGTGCATTTCGCCGCTTTTTGTTTCACGTATCCGTTCGCTCGGTGTGCCAAAGCGTTTGCTGATAATCGCTTCGTCCAAACTGGCGGTAGGCAAGTAAGTCAGGCTATTCAAAGGGGCTGCGCGTACCTCTTGAACATCGGCTGGGGCAAGCGTGATGCGCTTACCGCTCGGCGTGCTATTTAGGCGTGCTCCGCGCTCATACATGGCTTGCATTACTTCAGGTTTGAGCGCGACGGTGAGCGTCATTTTGGCTTTTAAGCCATTGAAGTTGACCTCTTCAATGAACACTTCAACTGACATATTTCCTTCGCTCGGTTTGAACAAACTAATTTCCGTTTCTGCCTCGTGTTGAAAAATATGCGCGGCTTCATCCAGTGTAGTTTTGCCTAACGTCACGCCAAAAACTTGCGTTGTTTCAGGGCTGGGATGGGTGATATTCCAAGGTAGTGTGGAAGGGGTGTCCACTTTGTTTTCGGGAAGTTGGTTGAGCGCAAACCAAGCGACAAAAAATAAGGCGAATACTGCGACGATAATTTTCTTATCCATTATTGGTTTGCTCCTGTGGTGGGGGACAAAGCTAATGCGGCTGAAGGAATTTGGCTACTTTTGCATTGATGTTCGGCATCAAACTCCAATACCACCAACACTAACAGCGACACCATAAACGGCAGTTGTCCGATGCCGAATGCCAATGATTTAGAAGCGATAGGTGATAAGCCTAATTGCCCGCCAGCAAAGAACATCAGGGTGGTGAAGCTGCCTGTGACTAAAAATAAAATCAGGAATAAACGTGCGCGTTTGGCGGCGAGCAAATTGTGGCAGCGCACAAAATGTGAGGCTTCGCTGGCGAGGCTTTGACGCGCTTTGAATATGACGTAAACCAATGAGGATAAGGACAGCGCGGCCATGATAAACAGTGGCAAGCGAGTGCTTTTAATCATGCTAATTGCCAGCACAAAAACAAAAATATGGATGACGATAAAATCAAACAGTAATACTGAATGGAGCTTCCTTGCGCGGTTTATTTCCGCGTCACTAGCCTTAAATTCCATGGTGCTTGTTACCTGTAATAAAAACGAAGGCGCGGATAATCCGCGCAAGCTGTAGCCCTGTCAAACTAACTTGAGCAATTTACGGCGGCTTGTAGTTTAGGTAAGTCAATAATCTCGATGGCACGCACTTTGACGTTAATCAGCCCTAATTCTTGAAAGTGCGAAAACGCGCGACTGACGGTTTCTAATTTCAATCCTAAGTAGCTGCCAATTTCTTGGCGCGACATGCGCAACTGAAATTGCGTCGCCGAAAAGCCTCGTGCGGCAAGGCGTTGCGATAGATTTAGCAAAAATGCCGCGAGGCGTTCTTCGGCGCGCATCGAGCCTAACAGCAACATAATGCCTTGGTCGCGCACGATTTCGCGGCTCATTATTTTGTACAAATGGCGTTGCAAACTGGGCAACTCGCGGCTCATGGCTTCGAGCTGATTAAACGGCAGCGCACACACCTCGCTGTCTTCCATCGCCACCGCATCGCAGGTGTGCGCATCGGTGCTAATCGCATCCAAGCCAATAATTTCGCCGGTCATTTGAAAGCCAGTGACCTGCTCGCGACCATCTTCGTGTAGCACTTGCGTTTTGAACGAACCGGTGCGGATGGCATAGAGCGAATGGAACGCGTCATTGCTACGATACAAATAGTCGCCACGCGCCACGCGCTGTTTTTTTTGCACCAAATCATTGATGCGCTGCATATCGCCCTGCGACAAATCAACGGGCATACACAGCTCGCGTAAATTGCAGGTGGCGCAATGCGAGCGTAGTTGGGATGAAATGGGAATAGACACGCGCAAGCCTTATCGGGAAATTATTTACGGCGCGCATTTTGACATATATCAAAGGACTGAATCGGCTTAACTGGCATAGTCCGCGCCACTTTGCAGACCCGTGGGAAAACATCATGACAGCCGCACTCGATTTAGATTTAGAACTATTACGCCGCCTCGACAAAAATGGTCCGCGTTATACCTCGTATCCCACCGCCGATCGTTTTGTCGAAGCGTTTAACGCCGACAGCTATGCCTCTTGGGTGGCGAAACGCAGCATCGGCGGTGCTACGCGTCCGCTGTCGTTGTATGTGCATATTCCGTTTTGCAACACACTGTGTTTTTACTGCGCGTGCAACAAAGTTATCACCAAAGATAAAAGCAAAGCCGCCGATTATGTACGTTACTTGATTAAAGAAATGGAGATGCAAGCCGCATTGTTGGGGCGCGGGCAAGTCATCGAGCAGCTACATTTTGGCGGCGGCACACCAACATTTTTGAGTGATGCTGAAATTGCCGAAGTGATGAATGCCATCCGTAAAAATTTCAAGCTCATAGACAACGGCGAATACTCCATTGAAATCGACCCACGCAAAGTGAGCGACGCAACCATCGCCCTGCTCGGCAGCGCGGGCTTTAATCGCATCAGCGTGGGTGTGCAAGACTTTGACGAAGCGGTGCAGCGCGCCGTTAATCGTATTCAATCTGAGCAAGAAACGCTGCGCGTGATTAACGCGGCGCGTGCCAATGGCTTCAAATCAGTGAGCATAGATTTGATTTACGGCTTGCCCAAACAAACGTTGGCAGGCTTTGGCGCGACGCTGGATAAAGTCATCGCAGTCAATCCCGATCGACTGTCAATTTACAACTACGCGCACATGCCGACCTTGTTCAAACCGCAACGCCGCATCAGCGAAGACGACTTGCCCGATGCGCAAACCAAGCTCGATATTCTCGGCATGGCAGTGAAAAAACTCACCGACGCGGGCTATGTTTATATCGGCATGGATCATTTTGCCAAGCCCGAAGACGAGCTGGCGGTGGCGCAACGCCAAGGTCGTTTGCATCGCAATTTTCAAGGCTATTCGACCCATTCAGATTGCGATTTAGTCGCGCTCGGCGTGAGTGCCATCGGCAAGGTTGGCCCGACCTACAGCCAAAATTTTCGTGATTTAGAAAATTATTACGACGCGCTCGATCGTGACGTTTTACCTATCATGCGCGGACTCGAATTAAACGCCGACGACCTGCTGCGCCGCGCCATTATCCAAGCATTGATGTGTCATTTTGAATTGACCTACGAGCCATTTAACACCGCTTACTTGGTCGATTTTGAAAAGTATTTTGCTACCGAAATGCCAGAGTTATTGGAGTATCAACGCGAAGGACTGTTAGTCTTATCACCGCAAGCACTCACCGTTACCGCCAAAGGGCGCATGTTGATTCGCAACATCTGCATGGTGTTCGACAAGTATTTGCGCACACGCACGGAACACGCGAAATACTCAAAAGTTATTTAGTTGAAAGCGGCGGCTGAGTCGTTAGTTAAATCTCGGTGTCGCTTTCCAACTAACGAGCACCAACTAACCACCTCGCACCGCTATAATCCGCGCCTCATTTTTAGCGGGGTTAGCATGAATAAATTTCTTAAAGCGGCTTTGATTGCGACGGCTGGGACACTTAGCGTTGCGGTGGCGGGCGCGGCGTATTTGGCGTTGACGTTTAACCCCAACGACTACAAAGAAAAAATTATTCAGGTGGTTAAAGATAGTAAGCAGCGCACGCTGCATCTGGACGGCGACATTAGCTTGTCGTTTTTTCCCAATATCGGTGCGCAGGTGAATCGCGTTGCCTTGTCTGAATTCCAAAATGAAAAAGAATTTGCCGCGATAGATTCGGTGCGCGTCTCGCTCGCCTTGCTGCCCTTGTTCAGCAAGCAGTTGGTGGTGAATGAGCTGAGTTTGTCAGGCTTGCACGCTAGCTTGATTAAGCACAAAGATGGCACTAGCAACATCGACGACTTGCTCAGTCCGCCTGCTGAAAAAACACCGCAGCCCGCTAGTGCGCCAGTTAAATTCGACATCGCGAAAGTTGTGATTGCCAAAACCAATCTTGCTTATCGCGATGAATTATCGGGTGCGAACTATGCGCTTAACGACTTAGAGCTAAACACCAGCCGCGTCGCGCCCAACGTGCCTGTTAAAATTTCTTTAGCCGTGGGCGTGACCGCCAATCAGCCCAAGCTGGCAATTCAAACCGACTTAAAAACCACACTGACTTTTGATTTAGACAAGCAAAACTATCAATTAGCCGACCTCAAATTAGCGGTGACGGGCGCGGCTTTAGATATAACGAAATTGCAAATAAACGCTAGCGGTGCTGCTAGTGCCAATCTCTCCACACAAGAATTTTCGGCCAATAAATTGCAGCTTAAAGTGAGCGGTGTAAAAGGCACGGAAGGCTTTTCTGCTGATTTGTCCGCACCTGATTTGAACCTCGCGAATGACCATTACACGGGCAGCGGTGTGACGCTGAATGCCAAGCTGGACGCGGCTTTCGGGCAGTTGGTCACGGCGTTGAACATCCCTAGTGTGAGTGGTAATGCGCAAGCGTTTAAGGTCGATAGCGTCAGTTTGGATGCGACGCTGACGCAGCCTGCGCAAACCTTCAAAGTGAAATTATTTTCGCCGCTGGCGGGCAATATGCGCACGCAACAATTTGCTTTGAGCAATCTGTCCATCGCGCTGAATGCTACGGGCGACGCGCTGCCGAATAAGGCGGTGAGCAGCGAGCTCAAGGGTAATGTGAACGTCGATTTGAAGCAGCAAAACGTGCAGGTGAATTTAGCTGGCGGCGTGTTGCAAAGCCAAGTACGCGCCAAGTTAGGGCTGCGTAATTTTGCCCAAGCAGCATTGAATTTTGATGTGGATGTTGATCAGTTTGATGCAGATTTGTATTTACCTAAAGCCAATAAAGACGCGCCTAAAGCGGCCGCTCAGCCCGAAGCCAACTTGGATTTATCAGCTTTGCGCGCGTTGAATTTGGATGGCAGTTTGCGCATCGGCGCGTTAAAAGTTGCCAATGTCAAAGTTGAAAAATTGCGCGTTGATGTGGCGGCGCATAAGGGCGTAGTGAGCATCAATCCACTCGCGGCAAATCTGTATGGCGGCAGCACCAGCGGCTCGATGAGCGTTAACGCAGTTGCCGTTCCTCACATCACTATCGTGCAAAATTTGAGCGGTATAGCCATCGCGCCCTTAGGCAAAGATGCGGCAAATTTCGACACGTTGGAAGGGCACGGCAATGTGGCGTTGAACCTCACCATGCAGGGTAATAAAGTGAGCGAGATGAAGCGCGCACTGAATGGCACGGCGAATTTAAGTTTGCTGGATGGCGCGATTAAAGGCATCAATCTGGCGAAAAAAATGCGTGATGCCAAAGCCATGTTCGGCGTGAAGTCGGATACGCAAGCCGCCAATAAAACCGAAAAAACTGACTTTAGCGAACTCAAAGCCAGCTTCAAAATCACCCATGGCGTGGCGCATAACGACGACTTGAGCATGAAATCGCCGCTGTTGCGTTTGTCGGGCACGGGTGACATCAATATCGGCAATGACAGTATCAATTATCTCGCCAAAGCCACGCTGGCTAAGACTTTGGAAGGGCAAGGCGGTGCGGATAGCGTGGGCGGCTTGACCTTGCCCGTGCGCGTGAGCGGGCCGTTTACTGATTTGAAATATGGCTTGGAGTTTGGTGCGATGGTGAGTGATGGTGCTAAGCAAAAAGTCGCTGACGTAAAAGCTGCTGCACAAGCCAAAGTGGGTGCGGCAAAAGCCGCAGCTAAGCAGCAAGTCGAAGTGAAAAAAGAAGAGCTTAAAACCCAAGTGCAAGAGCAGCTCAAAAGCGGACTGAAAGGGCTGTTCAAATAGTGCGCAAGCCTGTGCTCTCACACGAGAGTTTCGCCGCGCGGCTGATTGCTTGGCAGCGCGAATTTGGACGGCATGATTTGCCTTGGCAAGGCGGCGATGCGTATCGCGTGTGGCTATCCGAAATCATGTTGCAGCAAACTCAAGTTGTCACCGTCATCCCGTATTTTTTACGCTTCGTCGAGAGCTTTCCTAATATCGCGGTGCTGGCCGCCGCGAGCGAAGAGCAAGTGCTGGAACACTGGAGCGGGTTGGGCTATTACGCGCGCGGGCGCAATCTGCACAAGGCTGCGCGGCTGATAGTCGAGCAACATCACGGCGAATTTCCCAATGACTTTGCAAAAATAATCGAGCTGCCTGGTATCGGGCGTTCGACTGCTGCGGCGATTTGCGCGTTGGCGTTTCATCAGCATCGAGCGATTTTGGATGGCAACGTTAAGCGCGTGTTGGCGCGTTATTGCGGCATCGCAGGTTGGACGGGCGATAAAAAAATCGAAGCGATGCTGTGGCAACACGCCGAAGATTTATTACCTAAAAAAGAGGTCGCGATTTACATCCAAGCGCAGATGGATATGGGCGCGACGCTGTGTACCCGCAGCAAGCCCAAATGCACGCAATGTCCGCTGCAAAATGATTGTGTTGCGTATCAAAGCAAGCGCGTCGCCGCACTGCCCACGCCGCGTCCGCGCAAAACAGTGCCAGAACGTCATGCGACTTTTTTATTGTTGCTGCACGGCAACGAAATTTATTTGGAAAAGCGCGCCGCAACAGGGATATGGGGCGGGCTGTGGAGCTTGCCGCAACTCGATGATGGTGGCGAATTGCTAGAAGAATATGTGCTACGCAATGGTTACGATAGCGTTGCGCGAACTGAACTCGCTGCGTTCAGCCACACCTTCACGCATTTCAAATTGCACATCACACCCGTGGTTTTTAATGTGGCGCACAAGCCGCTGCGTGTGCAGCAAGCGGGTGGCGTATGGATGAATGTGGATGAGGCTTTGCAGGCGGCGATACCAACCCCAGTGCGGATGATGTTGGCGCAAGTTCGTCCGTAGAAGGGCATCCAGCAAAACAAAAAATCTGCGCAGCAGACAAAACCGTTTTTGATTTCCCATCCCATGTGCACCGCCGCGAAAAATCAATCTCAGGCGGAGCGTTAGGCGAGCACTGTTTGAGCCCATCGGGCGAGTTGCGCCGCCCCGACTGAGATTGATTTTTGCGGGAACCCGAAGGGCGGTAAAGCTGGGTCGCCTTCTTTTTGCTTACTTATTCTTGGCGAAGCAAGAATAAGTAAGTCGCTGTCGGGCTATCCCGACAAACTCGCTTAACTTAAGGTCTGTGAGCCTAAATTAAGTCGTACTTAAAGCGACGCGCCATCTTTAATTTCAGGTGATGAAAAAGCGAAATAAATCGCGCCACAATGACAGCTACCTTGATATTTTTTCATGGTTAATCGCCCCACTTTTTCATCAAACTTTGCTCCACGCCCAGATGATCCAAGACCCTTGCCACGACAAAATCGACGATGTCTTGCACGCTTTGCGGATGGTGATAAAAGCCCGGATTGGGCGGCATGATGACGGCACCCGCTTGCGCCAACTTGAGCATATTTTCAAGATGAATGGTGGAGAACGGCATTTCGCGCGGCGCGAGGATTAGGGTGCGTTTTTCTTTGAGCATGACATCGGCGGCGCGGGCGATTAAATCGTCGCTGATGCCGCCCGCGATTTTGCCTAGCGTGCCCATCGTGCAAGGACACACCACCATCGCATCGCCTGGATTTGAGCCAGATGCCATCGGTGCAAACCAATCTTGTATGCCAAAGACTTTGAGCTCGCCGCTGAATTTTCCGAAGCGTTCGTGCAGCATTTTTTCGGCATCTTGCGGGCGATTAGGTAACACGAAATTCATTTCTTGCTTAGCTAAAATTTGTGCCGCAACGGTATAGACCAGATGCACGCGCACGCCGCTTGCGAGCAGGGTTTCTAGTAGTTTCATGCCATACGGCAAGCCTGATGCGCCCGTGAATGCCAACGTAATTGTTTTCATCAAATTATCTCGCTAAAAAGTGTGCCGCATTATCCTGAAAAACTTACTGAGCGGTGTGGGGGGGCAATAAATTGCGCTCCTACATGTTGACCTAGCCGCACAACTCAAAACTCACCGCACCGTTTTCGTTGTGTTTAAGTTGCAAGCGATAGCCGAGTTGCTCTGCCCATTTCGCAGCTTGATATAAACCAATCCCCAAGCCCTGTTCGGAATTGACTACGCCGCTGAACAAGCGAGCAACATGCTCATGCGGGATTGCCTTGCCGCTATCTGTCACGCTGATAGCAATTCCGCGCGCTAGATTGAGCGCGACGACAATTTTTAGGTGCGGCTCTAGTTCGCGTTTGCGCAGCGCGTTGGCTAATAAATTGTCCAGCACGCTATCGAACATTGCGACGGGAATCGGCTGTGTATTGAGTTCGCCTAGCCACTCAATTTGCAAGTGTTGATAACGCAAGCGCGCGCTGTCCCACCAAGCATTGAGCGGCAGCAGCGTGGTGTCGCTATTGCTGATTTCAGGCTGCTGTAATTTCGCTAAGGTTTGCTCAATGCGTTCGGACAACGCGGGTAGTTGCGTGCGTAATAGTTGTTGTGCGCGTGGCTCGTCGCTTTGCGCGAGGGCACTCAAGGTCAGCAACGATTGCAGCATGTTTTTGAGGTCGTGGGTGAGGCGCGAGCCAGTCTCGTAAATGGCTTGCATACGGCTGATGTCACGCAAACTTTGTTCGCGTTGTTTGGCTTGATAAAAGTAGCCTATCAGTTGGCTGAGCAAACGGATGTGCAGCAATACGGTGGGGCTTAAATTGACCGTGGTATAGACGGTTAAACGTAGTTCGCCTTCATACATCACCACTGCGTGCGGACTAAATTTACCAAGTTGCCCCGCATCATTTAAGGTCTGCCAAGACAGCCCAGAGAGCCAAGGTAAATCGGCTAATAAGTGCGTCGCGCTATGCAAATAACTTGCTGCCGTCGGCTCAATTTGCGCGGCGTTAGCGAGCTGCATCAGCCAGCTTTCAAACGGAGTGCCGATGTTAAGCAAATAACGCGAAAATACCACTTGCAAGCCGTTGAAGCCGAAGCGCGGAGTCCATAAGCCACCCAGTGCCAGCAAAATTAAGCCGATTAAAAACAGTGTGCGCAATAAGGCTTGAAGATAGTTGACGTGCGCCAAGGTCATAAATGCCAAGCTGCCTAAAATCACTAAAGCCAGCAACATGAACAACAGCAAGCTGTAGAAAAAATCAATGTTTTGCGGGCTGTCGCTGTTTTTATCATGCGCGGGCATAAACAGTAGCAAGGGCAGCAGTAACGGCAAGGCGTAGCTCATCAGCAATCTGCCAATTTCAATACTGGCGGGGTCGTTAAATAAGTTGGGCACTCCCCACAGCAATAGCAAAGCCAATAAATACACCATTTTGCTTAAGCTAAAAATGCGTACCCAGCGCGCGCGATAAGCCAGTACTCGCCCACCGACCAAGCCGAATAAGCCGCTTAACCAAAAGGCCAGCAGCCACCAATTCAGCGCGAAGACCACTGCTAGGGCGGATAAGGCAATAAATACTAAGGCAAGATTGCTGACATGCCTCTGATCGCGCCAAATCGGTTGCCAGATTAGAAACAACCCTAGGTGTGCCAGCATCAAGGGGCGCGCCCAATCGCTCTCTACACCTAACCACAACACGCCATGCAGCGAAGCGAGTAGGGCGAACAACAACCAGCGCGTGGTGCGTAAACGATTGCCGAAGTTCAGTGTCAGCATTCCATCAACTCCTTGTTGAGATGTCGTCAGCGCAAGCCTTGCGGCGGTTTGAAACAACGCCGCTAAGCCATAAAAAATCCCACCGACTCAAATTGTGGGTGGGCGGCAAGCCTTGTGTGATATGGGGTCCGAGCATAGTGAGAAAATATAATGGCAGTATGTGACTAGATTGGCATAACAGTTGCTGTATATTCCGCGCAGTCTTTTTAATTTACAGCGGTTTAATTTGGAATCTTGGAGAATATGATGAAACGCAATCAATCAGGCTTTACCTTAATCGAAATCGCCATTGTTTTGGTGATTATCGGTTTGCTATTAGGCGGTGTGCTTAAAGGTCAGGAGTTAATCAACAGTGCCAAGGTTAAAAACTTAGCCACCGACTTCCGTAATATCCCCGTGTTTATTTACGGCTATCAAGATAAATTCCGCGCCTTGCCAGGCGATGATGCAACGCTTAGCGTTGTTGCTACATCGCATTTAACTGGCGCAACAGCATGTGGCCCTGTCGGCACGGCTACTGCAACTTGCACGCCCGGCAATGGTTTAATCAATGGTACTTGGAATGACTATAGCGCGACTTCAGAAGCCTATTTGTTCTGGCAACATGTGCGTTTGGCTGGATTAACTTCTGGACCAACTGTGCTTCCGGCTCCGATTGGTGCGGGTGATGGCTTTCGACCTGTTAACGCTGCGGGTGGTGAAATTGGTATTCAAAGCGGCACTTCTGCGGTAGGTCAGTCTCCTTTGTATGCAGATGCGGCAAAACTGTTACCTATCCGTGGCACTTACATCATTTGCTCACCCAACATTTTGGGTAAGTTTGCTAAACAACTCGATATCCAATTGGACGATGGTAATACTGCTGGGGGCTCGATGATGGCAACATTGACTGCAGGTTATGCAATCGGAGCTGTTGCAGTAGCAAATGCTGCGATTGACGAGGCTGCTGTTTACACAGTCTGCATGGGTGTCTAGAAAACCTTAGTTAGTCCGTTAACAAGCCCGCCTAGTGCGGGCTTTTTGTTATTCGCTGGTAGAATCCTGCCCCTATGAAAAACACCGACTTCCCTAGCCTTATGAGCCACGCGCATGAGTTGCTCACGCGCTTAGAAAAAATCCTACCGAACACCATATCGTCGCCCCCTGATTGGGCGGCAGCATCTGCATTTCGCTGGGATCACACCCTGCGCGCTTTGCATCCTGTGGTGAATTTTCAGCGCATCGCTTTAAGCGATTTATCGGGGATAGATAATCAAAAGCTACGCGTTGCACAAAACACCCGTCAGTTTGTGCAAGGCGGCACCGCCAATAACGTGCTATTGAGCGGCGCGCGCGGTACGGGTAAGTCGTCGCTGGTCAAAGCCCTGCTCAATGAATATGCCGATGCAGGCTTGCGCGTGATTCAAATCGACAAGCAGGGTCTGAAAGATTTGCCGCTGATTATTGGCATGGTGCAAGGTCGTGCGGAACGTTTTATTTTGTATTGCGATGATTTGTCATTCAACGCCGATGAAGACGGTTATCAAACGCTGAAAGCCGCGTTGGACGGTGATTTGGTGGCGTTTTCGGATAATTTGCTGATTTACGCCACGTCCAATCGCCGCCACTTGATGCCCGATTATATGAGCGACAATTTGGCAACAAAATACGATGGTGAGGAGATCCATCCCGCCGAAGCGGTGGAAGAAAAAGTGTCGTTGTCGGAACGCTTTGGACTCTGGATTTCGTTCTATCCGTTTAGCCAAGACGAGTATCTGCAAGTAGCCCAGCATTGGTTAAAACAGCACGGTTGGACGCGCGGCATGAGTGAAGAGGTGCGCCGCGCCGCGCTGCAATGGTCGCTGTCGCGCGGCTCGCGCAGTGGTCGTGTAGCAGGACAGTTCGCGCGAGATTGGTGCGGACAACACAACAATTAGAAATGTAGAAGACCGATTTATCGGGCGATTACTACACTCAAAATCATCGCGCAATAGCGTTGCATAAGCACGCGACGGAGCGATCAATCGCTGGTCGCGGCTAAATTTGCGCGCTCACATACGCGTTGCAGTCCGAGATAAAAATTGATGACTTTACCGAAAATTATTCACGTTGCCGCTGCGGTGTTAGTTCGCCCCGATGGTTCATTTTTGCTGGCGCAACGTCCCGAAGGCAAAGACTATGCGGGTTATTGGGAATTCCCCGGTGGCAAAATCGAAGCGGGCGAAACCGCACAACAGGCTTTGTGTCGCGAGCTGGACGAGGAGTTGGGCATTGTCGTTACGCGTGCCTACCCTTGGTTAAAGCGTGTATTCAGTTATCCCCACGCCACGGTACATCTGCATTTTTTTCGCGTGTTTGATTGGCATGGTGAGCCGCATGGGCGTGAAGCTCAACAACTCAGTTGGCAGCAGTTTCCGCACTTGAGTGTTAGCCCAGTATTGCCTGCTAATGCGTCGATTTTGCGTGCCTTGTCGCTGCCCGCACAATATGCAATTAGCAACGCGGCTGAGTTGGGTGAGGCTGAGTTTTTGCTGCGCTTAGAACGCGCCTTGCAAAATGGGCTGCGCTTGTTGCAAGTGCGTGAGCAACACTTATCGCCCGAAAATTATTGCGTGTTCACGCAAGCCGTGGTGGATTTAGCGCATCGCTATGAGGCAAAAGTGTTGGTGAATGGCGATGCCGAGCTGGCAAAAAAAGTGGCGGCGGATGGTGTGCATTACACGGGCAAGCAACTCTTGGAATGTAGCGCACGCCCTGATTTCTCATGGTGTTCGGCGTCGTGTCATACGGCGGCAGAGTTGCATCACGCAGCGGCATTAGGCTTTGATTTTGCGTTACTCAGTCCCGTGTTACCGACGTTAAGTCATCCAGGTGCGGCACATTTAGGCTGGGCAAAATTTGCCGCGATGACGGTGGATGCGAGCTTGCCTGTGTATGCGCTGGGTGGGTTA
>Ga0209824_10000463_pt1 | contig 25236 bp, 28 predicted proteins | sample VDWuncwatermetaG_FD_184124 | JGI IMG/M metagenome (GOLD analysis project Ga0209824, IMG submission 184124) | Wastewater microbial communities from Netherlands to study Microbial Dark Matter (Phase II) - VDW unchlorinated drinking water (SPAdes)... ...
CGCGGAGATTGAAAGGAGCCAAGACATTCCGCCACATTTTCTTTCCAAGATCATGAGAGACCTCGTGGTCTCGGGCTTTGTGGAATCCCATATCGGCTCCAGGGGCGGCTTCAGTCTGGCCCAACCCCCAGCAACAATCACTATAAAAGACATCTATGAAGCTTTGGAAGGACCCCTTATGGTAATGGAGTGTATTGAGCATGGACAGGTCTATTGCTGGTTTTCGCCGGTGTGTTCCCAGATCTCGGTTTGGCAAAGAGCGCAGAACCTTATAGCGAGCTATCTCAATACGGTTTCCATCTCCGACATTGCGGACCAAGTAGGCCTAAGGAAAAGGTTGACCTCGCTTAAGGGGGACGCTTCTCGGGAAAATAAACCCGGCAAGTGACCGCTGAGTCACCAATGATCAAAGCAACGCAGCATAAGATAGCTGGCCTATAATGGTTTCGTTTGATTGTCCCTCTTAAGATTGAGAATTTTCCGCCTCCATATTCCAAAAAATAAGAAAATGTCTCCCGAAAAAATTCATTTTGGAGCAACAATAGGCCCTGGCGTTAGACTTTCTGCTCCATAAGACTGCGGCATGAACTTTGCTGACTCTCGCACTGAAAATGGGGAATCCGTATCCGTCAGGAGGAGAGCCAAGATGGAGGGAAGCGCAATGCAGGAGGCAAAGGTGAAAAGTCCGGAAGATAGGAAAGTGCTGGACCGCCTGCTCGAGGAAAGATGGCTTTCGGGCCTTTGGAATGTCCAGGCGGAAGAACGGCCTCTGGATCCAAAGACAACTGTAAAGCCCCATATCTGGAAGTGGAAAGATGTTTATGATGGCCTGCTTCTTGCGCGTGAGGCGATCGGCATCAAAAGCGGGACAGTGGAGAGAAGAAATATCAGGTTAGTCAATCCGGGCCTCCAAGATAGGAAACTGACCACACATACCATGCTCTTTGGTTTCCAACTGATTCAGCCCGGAGAAGTGGCCCCAGCCCATCGCCATACCATGACGGCTATCCGTTTCGTCCTGAAAGGAAAAGGGGCCTACACCAACGTGGAGGGGAAGAAGATGATCATGGAGGCCGGGGATCTAATTCTAACTCCTCAGTGGACCTGGCATGAGCACGCCAATGGCTCGGCTAAGGACGAGGCGATCTTATTTTCGATGCACGACACGCCGGTCCTTCAGGCCTTTGGTCTTTACCGCGAAGAAGGCCAGGGGGATTCCCACATCGGACTATAAGCTCGATCCTGGAGGCTGCCATGCTCACCAAAGAAGAAAACGAACTTTTCACCCGCGTCGGTCCGGGGACGCCTGCCGGGGAGCTATTGCGGCGCTATTGGCACCCGGTGGCCGTGGCCGAGGAACTGACCGACGAAAACCCGACCAGGTCCGTACGAATCCTCGGTGAGGACCTCGTGCTCTTCCGCGACAAAAAGGGAAGAGTCGGTCTCCTCGACGACCGTTGTCCGCACCGCGGCGCCTCGATTCTGTACGGTAGGGTTGAAGAGAGAGGCATCGCCTGCGCCTATCACGGCTGGCTCTTCGACACCGAGGGCAAATGTCTGGAGTGCCCTGCGGAGCCGGCGGAGAGCAAGTTTCACCTCACTGTAAAGCACAAGGCCTACCCGGTGCAAAAATTCATCGGTCTCTATTGGACCTACATGGGTCCGAAGCCCGCCCCGTTAATCCCCAAATATGACGTTTGGGTGCGCAAAGATGGTAGGAGGCGGATCATCGTCCAGCCTCAGCTCGACTGCAACTGGTTTCAGGCGATGGAGAACTCCGTGGATCCATCCCATCTCCAGATCCTCCATCAAACCCTGATTGGCCGCGGTAGGACCATTGCCAGCACGACCAGAGGACTCACGGACGACATAGAGAGGTTCGAGTTCGACGAGTTTCCCTATGGCATCATGAAGAAGCGCACCTACAAAAACGGACTGATCGATGAACACCCGCTGATTTTCCCCAACATCTTGAGGCAGTCCAATGCGACACAGATTCGGGTGCCCATGGACGACACCCATACGAAGATTTTCTTTGTGCGCTTCGATCCCACAGAGGATGGGAGTTTAGTCGAGGAGGAGGGAGATCCTCCCGTGCATTACATGAGACCGTACAAGAACCCTCCAGACGCTCTGCACCCTTTCACGAGGTTCGATATGACTATAGACGTCCAGGCTCAGGATCACATGGCCTGGGAGACGCAGGGGCCAATCTCGGATCGCACTTCTGAGCGCTTGGCCACTGCGGATCGTGGCATCGTCATGCTGAGAGAAATGATGATGAGAGAAGTGGAAAAAGTGAAGAAGGGTCTTGACCCAATAGGAGTGATCCGGGATCCAGCCCAGAATACACTGATCGATACGAAACTAACGGGATCACTCCGCGGCCCCGAGTTTAGAAGGGAACTGAGAGGTGGGCCCAGAGAGACCTTAGCCCAAATTTAGTCGCAAGGGTGGGAGAGATATGGCCAATCGCTATCCCCAGGACCGGGAGGAGATGATGAATAAGACATTTGTGGGCTTAGGCCCATTTTTCCCGGCACGTGATCTTTACGCTATAGAGAGTCGGTGCCCCTTCCAGGATCGAACACAAGTTAGAGTGTAGAGCCTTGGATATGCCCCTGCGACCAATCCTCTTAGACCTCCGGGAACATCCCATTGGTGAGCGTCCCCTGCGCTTCCTTTCATCCCTTGAGCAAATGAGCAGTGGGGATACGCTTCTCGTGGTCAGCGACCGAGATCCGGATCCTCTCCTCCAGCAACTAAAACCCGTGCTGGAGAAAGGCCTTACGTACTGGATACCGGAGGCCGGTCCGGAGATCTGGCGCATCCTCATCTCATGCGGAGAAGCAATCGATGATCAATAGGACGTTTCACTTATGGTGATCAACGCAGATAAAGAAGACAACTCCTTAGAGAGATTTACAGCGGAGGTCCGTTCCATCTGGGGTGACGGGAATGATCCGGAGCTCCCCTTCAAGGTCAAGGGATTACTGGAAAAACTCCTGACCTCCACAAGCCCACAGGAGCGCTGGATAGCAAAGTTAATAAGGGAAGGCCTCCCAGCAAGGGAGCTGTATCGGGATAAAGAGCACGGTTTCATCCAGATGGGGCATGTGCACGAGAAGGGACACAGTAACTCTCCCCATGATCATGGCCCCTGCTGGGTGCCTTACGGGGTCTATCATGGAGTCACTGAGATCACTACTTACCGGCGCACGGATAATGGCAGGGTTGCTGGACGAGCTACACTGGAGAAGAAAAAGGTCCACCGGCTGACCCCGGGAATGGTCCTCCCTTATTTTCCCGGCGATATCCACTCAACTTTGACCGTGGAGCATTCCGTAGTCCTTCGCTTTCTGAGCCACGACCTCAGTAAGGTGAAAAGACACCGTTATGATTTGCAGGACAGACTACGAGCCCTGCCTAACGGTCGCGAGTGAACATGATTCTAAATTCTAACTCAATAAGGAGGCACGCAGATGTTTAACGACAAGGTCGAAGCTAAAGATTTTGAAAAGATGGATCCAGAGTATCAGGATCTGCTGCGCCGGATTCTGACCATTCAGGCGGATTGCGAGATCGGCGGGCCCCATCTCTACGTCGAAAAGATGCTTCCCAGCGCCCCGACAAAGCTTGACCAACTGATCGTCGCCCGAACCGCGGCCGAGGAAATCGACCACTATCGCAAGATAGCTCGCCTCGCTGGCGACATCGGCGTGGACGTCTCGTTTGTCCTGAGCTGGCCAAACCAGAAACGGTATGTGGAAACCTTCCGTGGCAAGATCACAACCTGGGAGGACTTCGCGGTGTTCGGCTTCTTGATCGATCGTGTGGGCCGCTATCAGCTCGAAGAATTTATCGGCTGCACCTTCGCTCCCGTAGAGTCCCTTCTTCCGGATATCATCAAGGAGGAAGAAGGGCACATCGATTTCGGCGCGACTAAAACGAGAGAGCTGGCAAGTAAAGGCGATGAGTCAAAAGAGAAGGTCCAGAAGGCGCTCGATTACTGGTACATCAAGGCGCTCGATATGTTTGGCCGCTCTGAATCCAAGCGCTCGGAGCGCTACTGTTACTGGGGGATCAAGCGGCGCACGAACGCTCAGGCCAGGGAAGCGTACATGAAGGAGGTTAAACCCCTGATCGAACAGATGGGCATTCAAGTGCCGGACCCGAACAAGGGGCGGCTGTACCTTTAAAGGTAAAGGAGGAGACAAATGCGGCCGGCACCCAATACCTTAGAGTTGGATGAGCACCTAAAAGAAATCGTTAACGCGCTCCACCGCGCGGTCAGTTATACGATGCCACATGTAGACGATCCAAAGATTGCGAATAAGGCCATCCAGGACTGCAAAGAGATTCTCGGCGTTGTGATGAAAGGAGAAATCTCGGATTGGCTGAAATGAAGGAGGTAGAAAGCGATTACTCAGTAGGGCGAAAGGAGGATTGAGTATGCTAAGGCCAAAGAAACTCGGACACGTGGGTATATATGTCAAAGACCTGGAGAAGTCCAAAACATTTTACACCGAGGTGGTGGGACTCAAGGTCTCAGATGAGCTTCCGGCAAGGGCGGTGTTCATGCGCTGCAGCCATGACCACCACGATACAGTTCTTTTCCAGCTTCCTTCCGAGAAGCCCGGCCACTCTTGGAATGATCGGGTGGAGCTGCAGCAGCTCTCCTACGAGGTGGATAGGCTTGACGAGTTGAGGCAGAAGGTGGCAGAACTGCGGGCACAAGGGATAGAGGTCATCGGGCCGGAGCAAAAAGGTCCGGGCATGGATAAGACCATCGAGTTTCGCGACCCTGATGGCAACAAGATCCAGTTTTACTGCGAGATGGACCAGATTGGGTGGGATGACCGGAGTCGGCCACCGGAACAATGGCAGCGGCAAAAGAGCGTTTAACCTGCGTGAATCCTGAACTAAGGGATCGGCCACGGCGAGCGTCGGCAACGCTTCATCGCCCAGCTCAAGAAGGCCCTCAAGGCATGAGCAGACGGATCATGGACATCGAGGCTAAAAGTCATGGCCGCTGACGCAATGAAGGAACAGGACTCCATGAAAAAGTTCACAGCGGAAGTCCGTTCGATATGGGGGGACAGCAAAGACCCCGCGTTCCCTTTCAAGGTCAAGGGGCTGCTGGAGAAACTCCTCATCTCCGCAAACCCGCAGGAGAGGTGGATAGTTCAGTTAATCAAGGATGACCTACCTGCAAGGGAACTATATCGGGATAAAGACCACGGCTTCCTGCTCATGGGCCATGTGCTGGACAGGGACCATAATAATTCTCCCCACGATCACGGCGACTTTTGGGTGCTTTACGGCGTTTATCATGGAGTTGCTGAGATCACCATCTACCGGCGGATGGATGACGGCAAAGTGTCTGGAAGGGTTCTTTTGGAAAAGAAAGGGCTGCACCGGCTCACCCCGGGGATGGTCATGGCTCTTTTTCCTGGCGAGGTCCATTCGACTTTCACCGTTGAGCCGTCTGTGGTTTTCCGCTTTCTTAGCCATGAACTGAATGAGATAGGGTACTGTTAGTCTTGCTAAATATCAGCCCTACTTGATCAAGGCTTCGTAAACGTATGCTCAACTGGTTTCCTGAAAACGTATCGAGCTTTGGCGGAGATATCGACTCCCTCTTCTACCTGATCCTATACATCACCGGGGCTTGGTTTCTCCTGACAGAAGGGCTCATCCTGTTCTTTCTCGTTCGGTATCGTCGCCGAGAGGGCCGGAGAGTCACTTACTACCATGGGAACAACCTCAAGCAAGCCGCCTGGATACTCATCCCGGGTCTAATCGTTTTACTGCTTGATCTTTGGGTCGATTTTCGCGGCGCAGAGGTGTGGGCAAAAATTAAAGGGCACATGCCAGCGAGTGACCTCCGCATACAGGTTACCGGAAAGCAGTTCAACTGGGAGATCGTCTATCCCGGTCCAGATGGGAAACTCGGAACGGCAGACGATCTCCAGATGGACAACGAGTTGCACATTCCAGCGGGTAAAGTAGTGCGCGTGGTCCTCAAGTCAAAGGACGTCATCCACAGTTTTTTTCTGCCCAATCTCCGCTTCAAGCAGGACGCGGTGCCTGGACGGGAGATCGAGGCCTGGTTTCAGGCGACCAAACCCGGCCGTTTCGAAATGCCATGCTCTGAACTGTGCGGCTTCGGCCACTCTGGCATGGGCGGCCAACTCTTCGTGCACACCCCCGAAGAGTACGAAAAGTGGGTAAGGGAACACTGGCCGGAAAAATGAAAATCTTCTCCACGGATCATAAGACGATTGCTAAGCAGTACCTCACGTTGGGATTATTCTGGGCCATTGTGGGTGGCCTTACATCCTATCTGATACGTTGGCAGGTCGCCTATCCTGACACTGAGGCGCCCGGCTGGGGCTTCATCGCTCCGGACTTCTACAATATGCTCGTCACCATGCACGGCACCATTATGGTCTTCTTCGTGGCCATGCCGATCCTGCTCGCGACCTTTGGCAACTTTCTCATCCCGCTGATGATCGGCGCCAGGGATATGGCCTTCCCACGGCTCAACAGGCTCTCAGTCTGGGTCTTTGCCCTGGCATCGCTGGTTTTGCTGCTCTCTTTCTTTGTCCCCGGCGGCGCCGCCTCGGCCGGCTGGACCGGTTACCCGCCCCTTTCCGCCAATGCAACCTATACCGGAGTGAATTGGGGTTTGAATCTCTGGCTTGTGGCTCTTGCCCTTGAGTTTGTCTCCTTTCTGATGGGCGGAATCAATTTCCTCACCACGACCATAAACCTCAGGGCGCCCGGCATGACCTTCTTCCGGCTGCCCCTCATCGTCTGGATGCAAATTACTGCGGCAGTTCTCTTCATGCTCTCTGTGGGACCGCTCATCGCCGGCGCGGTAATGCTGCTGCTGGATCGCGTGGCGGGAACGACCTTCTACCTACCGGAAGGAGGCGGTGAACCGCTCCTCTGGCAACACCTCTTTTGGTTTTTCGGCCATCCGGAAGTCTACGTTATCTTCCTACCCGGCCTCGGGATTGTGCTGGAGATCATGCCTGTCTTCAGCCGCAAGCCCATCTTTGGCTACCGCCCTATCATCTACTCGACGATCGCCGCAGGCATGCTTAGCTTCGTGGTCTGGGCGCACCATCAATTCTTGAGCGGCATGGATCCCCGATTGGCCATGCCTTTCAGCATTACCACCATCCTGATCTCGGTTCCTTTCGCCCTTATCGTGTTTGCCATGATCGCCACTCTGTGGCGCGCGTCGATCAGCTTCTCAACCCCGATGCTGTTCGCCATCGGCACCCTTTCCATCTTCATCATCGGAGGGCTAACCGGCATCTTCAACGGCTCCGCTCCGGTCGATATTTACATCCATGGCACCTATTTCGTCGTCGCCCATTTTCACTTTACTCTTTTCAGCGCCACCTTCTTCGCTGGATTTGCTGGCATCACCTACTGGTTCCCCAAGATGTTTGGTCGCATGATGAACGAAACCCTGGGCAAGATTCACTTCTGGCTGACCTTAATCTTCTTCAACGCCGTATTTATACCGATGCACTTCGTCGGACTCGGGGGAATGATGCGGCGGATTGCTAATCCGATGCAGTACGAATTCCTCCAGCCGCTGCAGCCAACCAATGTCTTCATCACCCTGGCTGCGGTTCTGCTCATCGTCGGGCAGATCCCCTTTGTGGTCAATTTCTTTTGGAGCCTGTTTCGGGGAAGGGTAGCCGAAAGAAATCCATGGCAGGCCAACACGCTGGAGTGGAGTGCCGGATCGCCCCCTCCTCACGGCAACTTCGAGAGAGTTCCGGTCGTCTATCGCAGCCCGTACGAGTATAGCTCCCCTGAAGTCGTTGAAGATTGGCTGCCGCAGGACCGGCCACCGGAACCGTCGACGGCGGCAAGGCAGTAGAGGGATTCCATTGGCTACCAGAACCGAGACTTTAACGAGCACCGGCATCCCCAGCGGAAAGGTAGGGGTGTGGTGGTTTCTCGCCTCAGAGATAACGGTATTTGGGGGTCTCATAGCCTGCTATATTGTCGTTCGCCTGGGAAGCGGAGGCTGGGGCGAGGCGACAACGCATCTGAACTTTTCCCTTGCCTTGGCCAATACCTTTGTTCTCCTCACCAGCAGTCTGACAATGGTCCTGGCCTTTGCCGGGGTGCAAGATGGAAGTCCAAAGGGCCTACGCATCTCTCTCTTACTTACCATACTTCTGGGTCTTATCTTTTTAGCCATCAAGGCCTTTGAGTATGCGGGTGAGATTCGAGAAGGCTTCACTCCTGCCGCCGGAATCTTCTGGTCCTTCTATTATGGTATGACCGGACTGCACGCCCTGCATGTGCTGGCCGGGGTCGCTGTTAATTCCATCCTTCTTATTGAGGCGCTTGGAGATATCCTTAGGCCGAATGAGCACCGGGTGGAGCTGGCCGGCCTCTACTGGCACTTTGTCGATATCGTCTGGATCTTTCTCTTTCCGCTGCTTTATCTCACATGAGGGCCTATGATGACGGGTGATGGGCATCGTCCCAACTACTTTCTTGTGTGGGTATGGCTTTTGGGCCTCGTTATCGTGTCGATAATGGCGAGCCTGCTGCTGCGTAAGTCCGTGGCAGTCTACCTGATCTTCGCTGCTGCCATAGTCAAGGCCCTACTGGTAGCCATAAATTACATGCATCTCAAATATGAGAGGCTGCTGCTTTACGCGCTCGCGATTGTTCCGCTTCTGATCGTCTTCGTGCTGCTGTTTGCTCTCTTCTCCGACTTTGTGTTCCACGGCTAAGCCTGCCTCTGCAGCGGAGATTCTCTCTCATCTCTTTTCCCACCTCTGGGAAAAAGTGACCGCACGATTGCACTTTTTAAGAAAAAAGAGCCCCAACTTCGCGTCTCCCTTCCACTATTCATTGGCACGGTTTGTGCTCACCCTATGCTAAGGAGGAACCAGCATGGAAAAGTCCATCCACATCAGGAACCTGGAGAAGGACGATTTGCCAGCCATCGTTGGCATGGAGGAGCGAGGCACAGGAGTTGTCCGCCCGGACTTTTGGGAGAAAAGAATTGAGATCTCCGAGGCCATCCGGCCCCACTGGGCCTCCCTCGTTGCTGAGGCGGATAACCGGGTCGTCGGTTTCATCTTGGGCCGGGCCGGAGAGTTGGAATTTGGTCTTCCCGGAACCGTGGCGTGGATTGAGATCATCGGCGTGGATCCTCCCTACCGTCACCAGGGAATCGCCCGGGCGCTCATAGAGAGGTTCGCCGCGTCCGCTGAAGATCACGGGATCAAGACGATCTTTACCCTCGTAGATAGTGGTGGCCCGGAGATGAAACAGTTTTTCACGCGCCTCGGATTTGTCCAGGGCAAAATGCTGCACTTCCAAAAGGAGATTGTCAGTTAATCCTAGAGCCATGGATTTCAATTTGTCACAAGAACTGCTCGCGGTCCGGGACCTGGCCCGTGAATTCGCGGAGAAGGAGATTGCTCCTAGCGCTGCCAAAGACGATCGTGAGCACAACTTTCGCAGAGACCTGGTAACCAAGATGGGAAAGTTGGGTTTTTTCGGCTGCGTTATTCCCGAAGAATACGGCGGAAGCGGCCTTGGCTTCCTAGCTTTCGCCCTGATCTCCGAGGAAATCGCCCGGGCACACGCCGCTGTAAGAGTCTATATGAATATGCAGACGGGGCCCGCTCTAACCTTATTGCATTTCGGCACAGAGGAACAGAAGAGGAAATACATACCCAGTCTGGTGAGTGGCGAATCTCTCGGCTGCTTTGCCATCACTGAACCGGACGCGGGCTCAGACGTTGCAGGGATGCGAACTACCGCTGTTAGGAACGGAGATAGCTATTTCCTGAACGGAACCAAAACCTGGATCTCCAATGCTACGGTCGCGGATACAGGTATCGTGTTTGCTTATACGGATAGATCCCTGAGACACCACGGCATGTCGGCATTCTATGTAAATCTGAACCAACCTGGGGTGAGCCGAAAAAATCTGGAGAAGCTTGGCACCCATGCTTCTCCCACCGGAGAACTGACCTTTGAAAATTGTCGGGTCCCTAAGCACTGCCTCGTTGGAAAAGAAGGAGAGGGCTTCAAAATCTGCATGACGCACCTTAGCCATACACGCTTAAATTGCGCCGCTGGAGCTCTAGGCGTATCTCGGGCCGCGCGGGAGGCAGCAGTAGGTTACGCCAACCAGAGGGAGCAGTTCGGCCAAAAGATCGGACAGTTCCAGATGATCCAGGATCTCATTGCGCAGATGGTGGCGCGTGAAGAAGCGGCGCGGCTACTCGTCTATCGTGCCGCCTGGTTGGCCGACCAACACAGGCCCTGCAACCTCGAAACCTCCATCGCCAAATACACCGCAGCCGAAACCGCTGCTTACAACGCCGACGCCGCTTTCAGTATCCTCGGAGCCTATGGCTATTCCACTGAATTTCCCGTGGAGCGCTATTTGCGCGACGCCAAGTTTTATCAGATCGTCGAGGGCTCATCGAACATTCAAAAGCTCATCATCGCCCAGGATGCCCTGGGCTACAGGAAGGCAAACCGCTGATGACGAGTGAAAAGGTACTGCCCTTACAACCCAGCATCGTTTACGGCCCCGTGCGCTCCAGGCGCTTGGGGCTCTCCCTCGGCATCAACATCCTTCCTTCCGGTTACAAATTCTGTTCGTTCAACTGCCTTTACTGCCAGTATGGCTGGACGCTCAGCCCCACGCTCGACGTCGCCTCCCACGTCAACGATCTGCCCCGGCCCGAAGAGGTCTCGGCGGCGCTGGAAAAATACCTGCAACAGATGACCCGGCAAAGAATAAAGCTCGACTCCATCACCTTCTCCGGCAATGGCGAGCCAACCCTTCACCCTAATTTGGCAGGGATCATCGCAGAAGCAAAGAATTTGCGGGACCAGTACGCGCCTTCGGTCAAGCTGGCCATTCTGTCCAACTCCTCGACCGTGGGAAGAAAAGAGGTGTGTGAGGCGTTGGATATGTTGGACCTGAAGGTCATGAAGCTGGATGCAGGAAGAGAGGATCTCATCCGCCGTCTCAACGCACCGGCCCATCCCTTCTATCTTGGAGAGATCATCGCGGGACTAAAGAGATTGCAAAATCTCACCCTTCAATCGCTCTTTGTCCAAGGCAGAATCACAAACTCCGATCCCGATTCGGTCCACGAGTGGGTGGAAATGGTCAAGGTGATTCAGCCTGAGTTGGTACAGGTTTATACCCTGGACCGAGTACCGGCCGAAAGGAGGCTCTGGAAAGTCAACCGCGCTACCCTTGAGTGGATCGCGAGCCTGGTACGCTGGCGCACGTCAGTTCCGGCGGAGATTTACTAACTTTAATCGGAAGGAGGATCTTATGAATAATATCCCCTGGATCACCACGGCTGCTATCATCTCACTGGGAGGGCTCTTCGTCCTGCTTCCACTTGTAGTCCACACCTTCCACCGCTATCGCCACAAGAAGGTCGTGAAATGCCCTGAAACCGGCGGGTTAGCCGAGGTGGATATCGATGCCCCTCGCGCTGCCCTCTCTTCAGCCATTGGCAAGCCACTGCTTCGCGTTAAGAACTGCACCCTGTGGCCTCAAAGGAAAGGCTGTGACGAAGAATGCCTTAGGCAATGAAAGTCGAATTAGTCAAAGAGTTTACGTTTGAGGCCGCCAAAAGGTTGCCCCATTTCCCTGCAGGACATCAATGTCCCCCTTTACAGTCCCACAGCTTCCGGGTTGCCGTGACGGTCGAGAGTGAAGTGGATTTCCGCAAACAAACCGGCCACCTGATCGATTACGAGGATATCCAGCAGGCAATGCAGCCCCTTTTGGATCAATACCTCGATCATGCCTTTTTAAATGAGATCGAGGGACTGGAAAACCCAAGTTCGGAAGGCCTCTCGAAATGGATGTGGGACCGCTTAAAAGACTCGCTCCCTGGGCTTAAACGGGTTTCCGTGCATGAGACCTGCACAGCAGGCTCCCATTATTAGGGGAAATGACAGTGCAAGGTTCCACACAAGCTTTAGCTCAGAGAGGATGCTATACATTGGTTATTGACCTGCGGGAGAAAAAGTGGATCAAGGTAGGAAGGTTGGGAAGAGCTTCCTTCCCGCGGGGAACTTATCTCTATACCGGAAGCGCCATGGGCGGCCTAGGAGCTCGCTTGCTGCGTCATCTCAGAAAAACAAACAAAAAGAGCCACTGGCATATTGATTACCTTTTGAGATGTCTGGAGGCACGCGTTAGCCAAGTGCTCATTCGTCTTTCCGCAACGTGCCAGGAGTGCCGCTTAAACCAAAGGATAGCCTCCCTTCCTGGGGCAGGGGTGATCATCAGAGGCTTTGGCGCGTCGGATTGCTGCTCTGGTTGCCCCAGCCACCTATTCTACTTTTTCAAGACTCCAAGGATGGACGTGCTGCCTTTCCGGCCATATCCACTGTCCCTCCCCATCAAAGAAAAGAAGTGATCGCTTATGGAGAAGGTCTTCGTCGCTCTATCCGGGGGAGTTGACTCCTCCGTTGCTGCTGCCCTTTTAAAAGAGGCAGGGTTTGGTATCGTCGGGGTGCACATGATCTGCTGGGATGAATGCGAGGTCGTTGAGGAACGCCGCGATGCGTTACGGGTTGCGCTTCAATTGGACATTCCCTTTTTGACCTTTGACTTTCGAGAACAATATAAAACACAAGTCTTTGACTATATGGTTAGTGAATATGCTGCCGGCCGAACGCCAAATCCAGACGTGATGTGCAATCGGGAGATCAAATTCGGCGTGTTTCTTAAAAAGGCCTTGAGTCTCGGCGCAGACTATATCGCCACGGGACATTATGCGAGATTGCGCTCCGCTGACCACGAGCCGCAACTGCTAGAAGGCGCTGATAAGGAAAAGGATCAATCTTACTTTCTTTGGGCCTTAAACAAGGAGCAGCTTAAGCACTGCTTTTTCCCCTTAGGCGACTACACCAAACCTCAAGTGCGAGAAATGGCCCGCAGGATGAGGCTCCCGACGGCCAATAAAAAGGACTCCCAGGGGCTCTGTTTCGTCGGCAAGGTGAACTTCGGTTATTTCCTCCGCGATCTTTTACCCAAGCGGCAAGGCACGGTCGTGACTTCAAAAGGGACGGTCGTAGGGCAACACGACGGCATCGCCTTTTATACCATCGGCCAGCGCCGCGGCCTCGGCATTGGTGGAGGTATCCCTTACTACATTGCAGAAAAGGATTTGATGACAAACACGCTGATCGTGGGAGAAGGTCCCGATGATCCTATTCTCTTTAAAAAAGGCATCTCCGTAGGCTGCCTAAAATGGCTTGCGGATTTTTGCGAAGGCCGATGCCAAGTCCGCATCCGCTATCGACAACCAAAAGTTTCTGCGACGGTTACAAGAGAAAATGGTTATGTGCGGGTTTTTTTTGACGTTCCTCAGCGCGGCGTAGCTCCTGGTCAGTCCGCCGTCTTCTATGACCGAGAGAAAGTATTGGGTGGAGGAATAGTACTCTAAAGCTTAACAATCACATCTCGGATGAGACGATCCATAGTTTCCAGCATCGCTGAATGGGAGGAGGGCTTAGGGATGTTGAGATCGAAGCAAATATGTTGTACTCCCGCTTCTCGGTAGGCGCGGAGCTTTTGGACCATCTCCTTAACGGCGCTTCGCTCGGTAAGGGCCGGAACAGTATTCCAGCGCACAGTGGGTATTATGGCATTCGGGTCACGACCCGTTTTCTGGGCCAAATGTCGGAGATATTTCATCCCTTCCGCCAACTCTGATGGGCTCAGCCGGTTTGTCGGATGCCAGCCATCTCCCAATTCCGCAGCCCGCCTGAGCGCCCTTTTAGTGTTGCCCCCGATCCAGATGGGCGGACGAGGCTTCTGCAGAGGCTTCGGTAAAAAGATCGACCGCGGGATACGGTAATATCTCCCCTCAAAGCAAGGCTCCTCTTTTGTCCAGAGCTCGTGGAGCGCTCTTAGAAATTCATCCGTTTGTTCATTTCTCTCTGTTATGCGTTGATTCACCGCCGTGAATTCATCAGCACTCCATCCCGCACCTACACCTAGGATCAGGCGACCTCCGGACAGGACATCCAAGGTCGATCCCATCTTGGCCACAACCACCGGACTACGGTAAGAGGCTACCAGCACACTGGTTCCAAGGCGCAGCTTCTGGGTATGTGCCGCCACGAAGGTGAGCACCGTTAACGGATCGTAGGTATTCTGCATGACCGTTGGAAGTTCGCCATTTGGATTACCCGGATACTTCGAGGTTGGTTGTAAAGGCCATAGAAGACGATCCAAAGCCCAGACCGAGTCAAAGCCCAGCGCTTCCGCCTTTTGCGCTACCTCGATGATAGCTTCAGGACTTGCCAATGGACCGATATGGGGAAGGGCTATACCAAACTGCATGTTGACGTCCAAAGTACATGTTTGGCTGCCATTACCGCAAATCCCATACCATAGCGCCATGTTCGGCCTGTATAGAAAATCCTCTAGAAGACGGGACTCACATTCCTGCATTTGAGAAAATCAAGGCTGGTTTTTCTTACTTTTGCATCATGACCTCAGTATACATTCCCTATAATGCCAGTTTCTCTAATAGCTTGTTGTGTGGCACAAGAATTGCTGGCGTTACTTTTTTTTGGGGGAACTTCATGTGCCAACAAAACTCGCGGCGGTTTTTGCCATCCTCGTTTTCCATCTCTCAACATTTCTTCCCGCTTGGGCCCAGCAAACAGCCACTCAGCTCCTAGTTGGGCAGACCTTTGTCAACGCGGTTCCGACCGGTTTCTGGGTTGGCATCGAGCGGGGATTTTTTAAAAAGTACGGCCTGGACATAAAGATCATTCAGTTCAGAGGCAATGCTATCGGGACGCAGGCCATGCTCAGCGGATCTATTCCTATCCTAATGGCCGGGCCTCACTCGGCCGTGGCTGCGCGGGCCGTAGGGGCTGATCTGGTACAGTTTGCCACTGTGGCCCCGGCGATGCCCTATCTCGTGGTCACGCGCAGAGAGATCAGATCCATCGAAGACGTAAAGGGAAAGATTTTTGGAGTGAGCGGGACCGGCCTTTCCGCTTCTTACATTGGTGCCATTATTGGCTTGAAGCATTTAGGACTCGACCCGAAGCGGGACAAGATCACCCTGATTGCTACGGGGAATGAGGTGGACCGCCATATCGCTCTTGTCCAGGGCAGGATTGGTGCCACAGTCTTTGATCGGCTCTATAAATCAACGATTGAGAAAGATGGATTTCCCATCTTGGCGGATCTGGGAGCCTTGGGTATTCCCTGGGAACACGATGTCCTACTTACTACAGGGAAGTTCATGAGGGAGAGTCCCGAGATTGCCCAGAACCTGCTTAAAGGGCTGCTGGAGGCCAATGCCTTCATCCTGAACCTGGAGAATAAGGAGATCGTGAAGAAAACCATCGTCAAGCATCTGGGTCCGAAGATGGGAGACGGCTCAGAAGCCTATGAACAGGTCACCTCCCTTTGGATCAAAGCTCGCCCTTACCCCAATAGACAGGGAATCCAGTCTATCATCGACGAAGTCAAACATATCAATCTGGCGGTCGCAAAACTAAACCTTGATGAGTTCGTGGATGATAGCATTCTGCGAAGATTGGACCGAAGCGGCTTCATCGACAGTCTCTACAGGAAATAGTCCATGTTAAGAATTCCGTTGATAGTGGTCGGTGCCTTACTGTTGATGGCCGATATCTTAAACAGTCAGGGTAATTCTGATCACGATCCATGGTATTTTACTACCGAGGAAATGGAGGTGGTTTATCGCTATCAGGAAATGTTCGGAGAGCGACTTAATAATCCCTTGCGGGCGAGAGACTGCCTCTTCGGCAAAAAAAAATTTGTCGCCTCCTACCAAAGAAAGGAATTTTCGCTTTCGTGTCGGTTTATCCGCGAGACGATCCGACATTTACAGGTGATGTTGGAAATCGGAGCAGCAAAATACCTTTTCCCCTTGGATGTAGACCACGCACACCTCGCGATTCCTTCAGATCTGTGGAAAAAAAAATACAGCAAGCTGCCCAGAGATAAACTCTTACCCGCTCTTTTAGAGGAACCTACTTTGGCGGCTTTATATCACACGGCTGAGCACCTCACTATGAATGACCCCAAGACCGGTAAAGTGAATCCGGAGGCTAAGGCCTGGAAGGAAAAGCGTAATGTCCTTGGTTTTTATGACGGGCGGCCGATTGAGATTTTGCCGCCCGACCCGACAGGTTTAGGGGCGAACGTACCACAACCATACTGGTCCTTTGCAGGGTTCAACTTCTTAGCCAGTCCAAAAGGCGAATTATTCATTTTTTTTAAAAGCAAACCCATCACTTTTGACATTACCTTTGACATTGGCGAGGACGGGGCTATTCCAGAATCTTTGGCAAAAAAGCCCGCAAATTGAGTCTTCATCACAATAAATCTCGGACGGCATCTCTTCATCCCAAACTGATTACGATTTCTACGTTCTTAATTCCCTTAAATGAGAAACAAAGAAGAGTCTTCTCTCAATTCCAATAATCCTTGCCTTTTCATTTTTCTCAATTTCGTCCATTACTTAGGGCTTGCTCGGACTGAAATAAATAAAAAAATATGAACATGAAACACAAGGGTAAATCCTGGCACCAAAATTGCTCTATATTCGTAATTTTAGGACTTAAACTTTCCAAGCCTAATTTTATCTTTGTGGAGGTGAAAATGAAGCTCCTCTTTCTAACCCCCCCGATGGACAACTGGATCCGGTGGGGACCCAAACACATGGCTTGTAATCCCCTGCATGCCCAGCTTGGTGCTTTTGTTCTGGAAAAGAAGGCAGCAAAGGTTTCAGTGCTCGATTGCCGGGCACTCGGACTGAGCGAAGAAGAGATGGTCGAAAGGATTAGAGACGAATCGCCGGATGCGGTTTTTCTCGGCACCCGGTTAATCACGGACGGCGGGGCCAAACCTGTAGCCCGCTATATCGAAACGATGGCGACGCTCAAAGAATCTTTTCCAAAACTGATCACGATCATGGGAGGCTTGGGCGTCTCAGCAATCGCTAAAGATCTGCTCGCCCTCGCGTCACAGATCGACTACATCCTCGTTGGTGAAGCTGAACCGATCTTAACCGAACTCCTGGAGGAGCTGAAAAGTGAGCGGCCGAGGCTGAAGGAGGTCTTGGGACTTGCCTATAGGAACGGGGCTAAAAGCGTGCTCAACCCGCCGCGCCAGCTCCTTCAACCCGACCTAGACCAGCTTCCTATGCCAGCTTACGACCTATTCCCTATGCGTAAGTATATCGGCTTTTCCAGAATTGAACACTACAACGAGGCTGTAACTAGTCGGGGTTGTGAGGGCGCATGCAGTTTCTGCTACGAGTGGGGTCTTATAGATCCGCGACGCCGCGGGGACTTCTTTGTTCACCGCACCCGCAGCGGCAAATTGGTGGCCGATGAGATGGAGCTTCTGAACAAGACCTACGGGGTTAAAGCCCTCAACTTTCTCGATGACGACTTTAACTCCGAGCGCCAGAAGATGGTCGATCTCCTGGGCGAGCTGGAAAAGCGAGAGCTCGACATCCAATGGTTTTTCATGGCAAGGGCGCGGAATTTGATCCGGGATGCAGATCTCATCCCCAGAATGAGAAGAGCTGGTTGCTACCAGGTGTTGTTTGGCATCGAGGTCGGGACTAACGAGGAGCTGGCCCGTATCCACAAAAGTAAAGAGTCTTACACGGTTGACGATCTGAAAGAACTAGTGCGGCTCCTCAGGCGAAACGATATCTCCACGGTGGGAACCTACATGAACGGTTTCTGGGAGGATGACGCAGAAAAGATCAAGAACCGTTTTCGCGTCGTAGACGAAATCGACCCGGACATCGGCGTCCTGATGCTGCTCACTCCCATGCCTGGCTCTCCAGTTTGGCACCAGGCTCTCAGAGAAAACCGGATCGAGAGCTTAGATCTGGAAAATTGGGACGCGGTCCATACGATCATGCCCACCCGCTATCTGTCGAGGAAGGAGTTGGGGGAGTTATCCGCTTGGGCCAACCGGGAATTTTTTAGCCGGCCCCATCGCATCGAACGGATTCGCAACGGTTACACCTCGCCTTATGTGCGGATGAAGTTTGAGACGTATCAGTCTGCAGCTCATCTGATCGACCAATAGGCGGTTAGCAGTGACCACAGCTTCCCGAGAGTTTCAGATCTTCGCAAAACCGGTTGGCGCTATCTGCAACTTGGACTGCCGCTATTGTTATTACCTAAAGAAGCAGCACCTCTATCCAAACGGGGAGTCGTTTCGCATGAACGACGACCTCCTGGAGGAGTACATCATCCAGCACATCGAAGCTTCTCCTAAACCGCTGATCAGCTTTTCCTGGCATGGCGGCGAGCCAACCCTTCTAGGGCTTGATTATTTTCGCAAGATCGTTGCGCTTGAGCGCAAGCATCAACCCCCTGGCCGGCGAATTATCAACGGCATTCAGACTAACGGCACCTTAATAGATGAGGAGTGCTGCCGCTTCTTTGCGGCGGAGGGCTTCTACGTGGGCCTCAGCCTGGACGGCCCGAAGGAACTCCACGACCGCTACCGCGTAACCAAGGGAAAAAAGCCAACCCATAAACAGGTGATGTGCGCCTTTCGCTTGTTACAACAGCACCGGGTTCATTGCGATGTGCTCTGCGTCGTTCATGATCACAATGTCCGTTACTCTACGGCGGTCTATCGCTTCTTTAAGGAGATCGGAGTCCAATACTTACAGTTCCTTCCCTTAGTTGAGCGGAAGGAAGATAGGGAACGCGGAGTGAGTCCGCAAACGGTTCCCGCCGAAGCCTATGGCTCGTTTCTGTGTACCATCTTCGATGAGTGGGTAAGGCAAGATATCGGCAGGATCGTAATCCAGTTATTCGACGAGGCGGCAAGGCCATTTCTCGGGCTGGAGCATGCGCTTTGCATCTTCCGGGAGACCTGTGGCGATATCTTGGTGATCGAACATAACGGAGACTTCTTTTCCTGTGACCATTTTGTCGATCGGGAACATTACCTAGGGAACATCCGCGAAACTTCGCTGGTGGAAATGCTAGAGAGCCCAGCACAGAGAGAATTCGGACGAGAGAAGTGGAACGCCTTACCCCGTTACTGTCGGGAGTGCGAGGTCCTCGCTATGTGTAATGGCGGATGTCCGAAGGACCGTTTCGTCCGGACTCCAGATGGCGAAGAGGGTCTGAACTACCTCTGTGCGGGCTTTAAACGCTTCTTCAGCCACAGCCGACCCTACTTGCAAAAGCTGGCGACGCTCATGCAAGCCGGCGAACCAGTTGAGCGGCTTATGCATCTCGTGCGGTCCGAGGATGCCAAAGCCTCTCCTCAAACAGGTCGCAACGATCCCTGTCCGTGTGGCAGTAGCCGGAAGTATAAGAAATGCTGCCTTAATAAGTTATCCCGTTAACCTTCTCTTCTCCTTCCCCACACCAGCGTCCAGAAGGCGAATGTCTCAAGCCCAAAGGGGCCGAAGCCTAAAAATCCCAGCATGGGCATCTCAAAAATATGAGGCATGTCAAGAATAGGGACTGTATAGATCCACTTGGTGTAGGCCCAGTAATTCCAAAATTCCCAGAAGAAGCCGCAGATATAGCCAGCGAAAAGCCAAACCGCCGTTGTGCGCAAATCTCCTGCCCGCCAGTCGCGTAGAAGTGAGGGACGACCTCTGCGGTCATTGATCGGCTCAAGCAGAAAAAAGAGGCCAACCCATACAGACCAGAAAAATGTTCTCGGGTAAAATAGAGGCAGGAGGGAAAGGAGTAAGCCCAAGATAAAAGAGGGAGTATGCCAATCCGTTGGGATCAGGGGACAAGTTCTCAGCTCTTTTCTCTCCCTCGAAAGCGTGTCCAAGAGGTCCGCAGTCTCATAGAGCGCGGGTATGACGGTTGCGAAGGAAACGAGCTTCATGGTGATCTCGATCCACTTCTCGGGCGGGGTGTTGATATAAACCCAATTCTGGATGACCAAGTTGTACCATTCGAAGAGATACCAATAGAGCGCGGAGACGGGAAGCATGAGCGTAAGCTCGCGCCTTCGGCGAGAAATCAGGGAATGACCTTTAAGCCAATAGTTGACAGAGTCAAGAAGTAATATGTACCCGCACCAAAAAAGCGGAAAGACATACCGGGACCAGGGAAGGATATGGATAAAGCTTAATCCCTCTCCCAAGAGGATCAACAAGAGTCCCAGAAGGCCGCGTATCGACATCCAAAGCGATGGAAGAATCCTCAAGGCAGTTAGGGAACGTTATTTCCGAGTCCGAGGATTTTGCGCATGAGGGTTTTCTCTCGTCCATTGTCGTATCGATTTTTCCACCTTCTCCCTTACCTCACGGGGGACGCCGATCCTTTTAAACCTGTCTCTCGCCCGAATCGGCACGGTGGCGTCCAGACCAACCTTGGTCATGGAATCGCCTCCTTTTTTAGAAGGGTCGATGGCCCGGGCCCTCATGTTTGGGATAACAACCAAGTCCTCGTTACCCTGAAATCGGGTGGCAATGGCCCATTCGATATCCTTTGGATCACGCACGTTCACATCGTCGTCTACCACCACCGCGTGCTTTATGTACGGCACCCCGGAGAGCAGAAAGTAAAGAAGTTGCCGTGGATCGGTGCCGTGGCTTTTGCGCAGTGAAAGAGCCACATGGGTGCGATTGCTGGATTGGCTGATGACAAGGTCTTCGACCATGAACCCTCTCTCCCGGAGCATCTGAATCATCTCTGCCTCACCGGCGGGTCCTCCGAGAAGCGATACTTCATGCGCCGTTGGATGAAGGGCCTGGATGATCGGGTCCTTGCGACATGTGATCGCCGTCACCTCGATCACGTGGCTATCATCGGAGAAATAGTAGCCGGATGTCTCGCCGAAAGGCCCTTCCCTCTCGCGGATATGCGGCAAGATCTTCCCCTCGATCACCACCTCGGCATGAGCCGGTGCCTCGGCATCCACGGTGTCACACCCGACAAGCTCGACCGGTCTTCCCAGTAGGCTACTCGCGATGGCAACTTTATCCTCATTGGGAGCGGTAATGATAGACGCAAGGAGTATGACTGGATGGACTCCTAAACTGATGCCTACACCGAGAGGCTTACCGTTTCTTTCCGCATTGGCTGCAAATCGGGCAATCGGGGGGTTAGAGAGATGAACGCCCATCTTTCTCTTCCCCTTGATTTGGAGCCGGTGGAGCCCCATACTTCTAAGGCCGCTTACCGGGTCTTTTGCTGTCATGATGCCGCATGTAATATAAGGTCCCCCGTCTCCTTCGTGATAAGTTGGTATGGGCAGCGTTCTCAGGTCTTTGACCACAACCTGCTTTGCCGGCCCGCTTCTTACTCGCCGGGGCTGGATCTTCCGCAACCGTCTCTTCCGATAGACCTCTAAAAGTTCCTCCTCGCTTTTAAGGCCGAAGGCCATGGCTAGCCTGTTTCTCGTACCCACGAGGTTGCCAACGATTCGCGCCGAATGGCCCCTTACTTTTTCGAAAAGCAGGACCGGTCCTCCAACATTGTCGAATTGGCGCAAGAATTCGGCCACCTCAAATCTTGGGTCGACCTCTTCACCAATGGAAAGCAGCTCCCCATTTTTCTCGACAAGAGCCAGAAAATATCTTAGGTCTAAAGCGATCATGACCCTAAGAAAAAATCTTTCTTAGCCACTTGCTGGTTCTTATCACGGATTCCTCTGCGGCCTTTCGATTGGCCTCGTTTTTTCCTGGTGGGTTGTTGACAAAGGCATGGCCTGCGCCTTCGTACATATGGATCTCGTACTTTTTATGGTATTGCTCCAGAGCAGCCCGAAACAGCTCAATCTCAGCTTTTGTCGTAATGGAATCCTCCGTGCCGTAGTGGCACAAAAGGGGGGCCTTTATCCCCTGGAGCTCCTCCGAATCAGGAAAGAGGCTTTGGTAGTAGATGACGCCTGCAGCAAACACCCTCGACTTTGCCAGGGCAAAAAGGGCCAACCCACCCCCCATGCAGAAGCCAAGCAAGGCGACCTTGCTCTTGCCCACGAAGGGCAACCGGCGGAGATAAGGGACGCTATCGATGATCTTTTCTACAGCGCGAGCGATATCAAGAGAGGTTTTCTGAAGGGCACACTCTTCGGCAGCCGTGAAAATCCGACCCTGAAAGAGATCGGGCGAGAGGCAGACAAAACCCTCTTTAGCGAACTTACGGGTAACAAACCTTTGGGCATCATTCATACCCCGATATCCATGGATCAAAACGATGGCGTTTCTTGGCTCGCTCACATCTGGACGGGAAAGAAAGCCATCTACAACCTCCTTCCCGCTTTTATAAGCTGCATGCATGGAGACTATCCGCTCTGCCACTGTCGTGCTCCCGTTTATGGCATCCAGTCGGTGATAAAGATGTTGAATTCCCGTTCGGTCTCGGCATTCCTGGTAGAGGCGAAGACGAGTTTCTTTCCATCCCTGGAGAACATCGGGAAACTGTCAAAGCGAGCCCCGTAGGTGATGCGCTTTAGGCCGGTCCCATCGATGTTGATCAGATAGAGAGAAAAGCTCTGACGCTCAGGATCGTGCAGATTCGAAGAGAAAATGATTTGACGATTGTCGGGATGCATAAACGGCGCCCAATTCGCCGCACCATTGTGAGTGATCTGGCGCTGGCGGGATCCATTGGCTTCCATGATAAAAAGTTCAGCCCGGCTGGGCTTGATCAGATTCTGAGACAACAGAGACTCGTATTCTTTTAATTCGCCCTTCGTCTTTGGATGGAAAGCTCGGTATACAATGTAGCGGCCATCCCACGAAAAGAAGGGTCCGCCATCGTAACCTTTCTGAAAGGTAAGCCGTTTTACGCCCGTCCCATCGGCATTCATGGTGTAAATATCCAGGTCGCCATCTCGCATGGAGGTGAAGACGATTCTTTTGCCGTCCGGAGAAAGGGCGCCTTCCGCATCGTAACCCCAGGTGTCCGTGAGACGGACGAGGCGGGAACCGTCCAGACTGGCGCTAAAAATGTCGTAGGTAGGATAGATCGGCCAGACGTATCCTTGGCTCCGATCCGGGCGAGGTGGGCAAGCAGCGTCTCCCAGGTGCGTAGAAGCATAAATGAACCGCTTTCCATCAGGGAAGAAAAAAGAACAGGTCGTCCGGCCCTTCCCTGTGCTCAAGAGCCTTACCTCGCTTCCGTCGATGTTCATGGTGAAGATCTGGTCGCACTGAAAGGGTGGCCTGGTGGACTGGAAGATGAGTTTTTTACCGTCTGAGGAAAAATAAGCCTCAGCATTCTGCCCGCCGAAGGTGAGCTGCTTCAAATTGGCGAGGTGGCGCTCGCGGGGTTCTATGATCGCATCCTGATTTAAATGCTTGCTTCCGCCCAGTAGGTGGACCACGCTGACTACGCAAAGCCAAGTCAAAGTCAAGGAAGCCGTAAGCCAGTGCTTCATCGTAAAGCCTTCCTAGCCCGGATCATTCGTCGCTCTCGGAGACGAGCCCTTCCGGTCGAGGGCAATAAGCCAGTGCCTTGAGGCGGCCTTCCACCTCCAGAACTAGCAGAGGAAAGACCCTGGGCGGATGAGCCAGGCAGCAGGCACGTCATTGGGCTTTCAGTCTCAGGTGCCCTCGCCCGTCACGGCTCGCCCCCTCGATCGACACTCTGCCATGGGTTCTCCTGGTCTCATGAACAATTGCGGCTAGCGTCGCTCTCCTAGCGTCGCTCGAGCCTTTAGCTCTTTTCCTCCACGGAGGTAGATGACCTCGACTTGATCTCCGGGCCGCTTCGTTCGCAAGGCATATAGAAGATCATGCAGGCTCCTCACCGTCATGCCGCCAATTCCCACGATGACATCGCCCGCTTCGAGGCCGACCTTCTCAGCGGGACTTCCGGGCCTAACCCCGCTCAGGCGCACGCCCGGCACGGGCGATTCGGCGAAGTCCGGGATCGAGCCCAGATACGCTCCATAACCACCTCCTCGCTCCCCGGCACCTCGAGAGGGTTCACCTTTCGTCATCACGAAAGCGAGCGGCTCCGAGCGATTGGCTAACTCAGCCGCGACGTTATAGACCAGCCTCACAACCTTTTCCATTCCCTCCCCGTTGACTTTGTCAGCCGTATCCGAAGGGCGGTGGTAATCCGAATGGGGGCCGGTGAAGAACATAAGGACGGGCTTACCCTTAACGTAAAACGAGGTATGGTCTGACGGGCCAAAGGCGTCGCCACTAAGGCTGAGCTGAAAGTTTAACCCCTGGCTGGCCTCCTCCACGAAAGAGCGAAACTCTCTGGCGGAATCGACGCCGAGAATGTAGAGGCGATCGTCCTTCAATCGGCCAATCCCGTCCAGGTTGATCATCGCGTAGGTCTTTTCTAGAGGCCAAGTTGGACTTCTTACATAGTGGGATGAGCCGAGAAGCCCTATCTCTTCGCCAGAGAAAGCAATAAAGATAACCGTCCGCTTAGCCCCCGTTCGGGCAAATGCCTCGGCTAGCGCCAAAACCCCCGCCACGCCGGAAGCATTATCGTCCGCTCCAGGATGGATCTCACCATATCGGTCCGGCGCGAGAGAGTTTTCACCGCCCCGTCCCAAGCCATCATAATGGGCCCCAATAACCATGGCTTCTCTCCTCAAATGTGGATCGCGCCCGGGCAGAATTCCAACAACATTTTTCGCCTGTCCCTTCTCTCGAACAAGATCTATCTCAAGGTCGGCTGTCACATTGGGGATCACAAAAGATCGGGGCTTAAGGGTTTCGTCGATTTCTCTCTGGAGCTGGGAAAGGGTCTTGCTCGAAGGGAGGAGAATCGTCTCCGCAACCTCTCGCACTGCGTTGATACCCATGACGCCAGCTGAAGCGCTTCCGCCTCCGCGCACCGCCATGAGCTCCCCTTTCTCTCTTTCATGGTTGTTCGGATCTGTCACCACAATAATCCCTTTGGCACCGTGTTCTCTGGCATTAGTAACCTTGTAGCGCAGCTCTGTATAATGGAAGGCCTCCGGTTTTCGGAAAGGCCCGCGGCCGTTTTTCTCTTGGGGCTCATGGGTCATGACCAGAACGATCTTGTCTTTGACATCGAGGCCCGCATAGTCATCGTACTGAAGCTCAGGCGCTGTGATACCATAGCCCTCTCTGCCAATATGAATGAGACACTTACCCGCCTTGAGTTTAGTGTAGAATAGGGGGCGAGTAAGGAGTCGAAGGTGGGGACAACGGGTATCACAGGGTTATCTTCTTCAGAGGTGGAGGTGGA
>Ga0209824_10000465_pt1 | contig 25206 bp, 24 predicted proteins | sample VDWuncwatermetaG_FD_184124 | JGI IMG/M metagenome (GOLD analysis project Ga0209824, IMG submission 184124) | Wastewater microbial communities from Netherlands to study Microbial Dark Matter (Phase II) - VDW unchlorinated drinking water (SPAdes)... ...
GCTCGATTTGCCGGAGTGCGGGCGCGTGCTGGTTCGCCCACGCACAGCTCGTCGGCTCGGACTGTTCTTTGTGGATTTGGAGGGCATAGGCCAGCCTCCAATTCTAGGCCTGGAGTCACGGCTGAACAAGAGCGTGGAGGCTCATCATGAAAAACAACTCTCGTTCCTAGTAAGGTAATCGACCAAACCAAGGCCAATCCCTAGCTTCTCCACAGTCGCGTCCCGATCGCAGCTGCCTCTTTCCAATTCTAATGGCTATACGAGGCTGGAACTACCCGTGACCGTTCGCGGCGAGGGACGGCATCTCTCCGTTTCCTAGCGTCGCGCGATTACCCTCGGAACTTGATCCTCGTGGCCTCCCCATCACATGGTAGTACAGGACTGGAATCATGACGAGGGTCAACAATGTGGACGCGCCAACACCGAAGAGCAACGAGACGGCCAACCCCTGAAAGATGGGATCGAGAATGATGACGAAGGCCCCTACCATCAATGCCGCCGCAGTCAGCACGATAGGACGCGTTCGAATCGCGCCCGCCTTAATGACGGCTTCTGACAACGCAACCCCCGCCCGTTCTTGCAGCTGAATGAAATCGACCAGGAGGATGGAGTTCCTCACAATGATGCCGGCCAGCGCGATGAAGCCGATCATGGACGTAGCAGTGAAGTACGATCCGGTCAGCCAATGCCCAGGCAGGATGCCGATCAGCGTGAGCGGGATAGGAGCCATGATGATCAACGGAGTCATGAACGATTGGAACTGCCCGACGATCAGGAGATAGATCAGCAACATAGCCACGGCAAACGCGATCCCCATGTCACGGAATGTTTCATACGTGATGTGCCATTCGCCATCCCACTTCATGGCGATCTTCTCTTCCGACCACGGCTGTGAGGTATAGGACTGCTCGATCTGATACCCTTCTACCGGTCGAAACTCTTCCAGTTTTTTTCCTACTCCGAGAACACCGTACACGGGACTTTCCGCTTGCTCTGCTCCTGGGCCGCCGACATCCGCGACCACATAGACAACGGGCTTTTGATTCTTATGATAAATCGCCTTGTCTTGGACGGTTTGCTCCATCCTCAGCAGTTCCGACAACTGAACGATACCGCCGGTGCTCGTCCGCAGCCCAATCTCGCCCAGATGCTCTAGGCCGGTTCGCTCGGCAAGCGGCAGGCGGAGCACGATGTGAACCGGACTCTTTTCTTGAGGAATATGGACCAGCCCGACCTTCGCCCCCTGGAGCGCCATACGCAGTGTGTTCACAATTTCCTCTGATGGAATACCGGCGAGGGCCGCTTTCGCTCGATCGACCGCGAAGACGTATTTCACTTGATCCGCCTCAATATAATCATCCACATCGACCACTCCTGGCGTGGATTCGAACAGCGTTCGAATCTCGCCAGCGACAGCGAGTTGTCTGCCGTAATCGGGACCGTAAACTTCCGCGACCAGAACTGATTGCACAGGCGGCCCCGGCGGCACTTCGACAATCTTCACGTTCGCTCCGTATTCACGAGCGATCTGTTGCACCGGTGGGCGAATCCGTTGAGCGATCTCATGACTTTGGGCGGCTCGCTCATGCTTCGCGACCAGATTGAGCTGAATGTCGGCCTCATGAGGTTGCTCCCGTAGATAATAATGACGGACCAGTCCGCTGAAGTTAAAAGGCGACGCTGTGCCGACATAGGCCTGATAATCCCGCACTTCCGGTATAGTCTTCACGTATCGTCCCAGCGCCTGCGTGACCCGTGCGGTCTCTTCAAGTGTCGTCCCTTCCGGCATGTCGATCACCAGTTGGAGTTCACTCTTGTTGTCGAAGGGGAGCATTTTCACCACGACATGACGGGTGTAGAACAACAGGGTCGACGCCACGAGCAACAGTCCAACAATCCCTAGAAAGGCATACGCAAGCATCGGATGGGCCAGTAACGGAGAAAGGACTCGTCGATAGATCCGAGCTGTGAGCCCGCTCTCGTCACCTTCATGGTCAATCCCTGATAACGCGACTCCGGGACGATAACAAGTCCGGCAAAACCAGGGGATCACGACAAAGGCGACCAACAACGAAAAAAACATGGCGATAGAGGCGTTGACGGGAATCGGTCTCATATATGGTCCCATCAACCCGGACACGAACGCCATGGGCAGGAGGGCGGCGATGACGGTAAATGTCGCCAGGATCGTGGGATTCCCAACTTCGTCGACGGCATGGATCGAGGCTTCGTCATGGGGCCTGAGACGCATCTTCAGATGCCGGTAGGTATTCTCGACCACCACGATCGCATCATCCACGAGGATGCCGATTGAAAAGATGAGGGCAAAGAGCGTCACGCGGTTGATTGTGTAGCCGATGATCATTGAGGTGAACAACGTCAAGGCGAGCGTGAGAGGGATCGCAATGGACACGACAAGGGCCGGTCGCGGTCCCAAGGCAACTCCAAGGAAGCCGACCACCGCGACGATAGCGAAGAGCAAATGCCACAAGAGTTCATTCGCCTTCTCTTGTGCCGTTTCTCCGTAGTCTCGGGTGACCGTGACGCGCACATCAGAGGGAATCGTCACTCCCTTCATCCCCTCGACCTTACGGATCACCTCGGCGGCAACCGTGACGGCATTGATGCCGACCTGCTTGGCGATAGCCACGGTGACTGCGGGAAATTCGCGAAGCCCGCTTCGCGCGCTCAGCGAGGCGAGCGAATCTCGTGAAGCATCGTCTGTCAGCTCCGCCTCACGTTTGACGTGTGACGTTTCACCGGCACCTCCGGCGCCCAAGCCGAACCAGACATAGCTCGTCGCTTCCGCCGGACCGTCTGTCACATCCGCCACTTGGCGTAGGTATACCGGGCGCTGCTCACTGACACCGACCACCAAGCTTTCCAGATCTTCGCGTGACCGGATGAATCGGCCAGTCTCCACGAGCAAACTTTGATTGCGGCTCTCGAAGCGGCCGGTCGACAAGGCCCGATTCTCTCCTCGCACGACGGTCGCAACCTGCAACGGCGTCAGTCCATAGGCTTTCAATCTGGCCGGATCGATCTGGATGCGCAGCTCGCGCGGCCGTCCGCCGACGATGAACCCGGCCGACGTACCAGGCACCTTCTTGGTCTCCTCCAATACCTGTTCGGCCAGGCGATGGAGCTCGAATTCTCCGTATCGCTCGCTGGAGATCGTGAGGGTGACGATCGGAACGTCGTTGACGTCCTTCGGCTTAACAAGAAAAGGTTCGGCGCCGGGCGGCAGCAGGTCCTGATTCGACATCAACTTGTCGTAGAGATCGACCAGGCTCTGTTCCATCGGCTGACCGACGTAGAACCGGACGATAATCAGCGCGCCGCCGGGACGCGAGATCGAGTAGACATACTCGACGCCTTTGATCTCGGAGAGTTTACGCTCGAATGGTTTAGTGAGTTGTTCTTCGACAACCTTGGCGGACGCGCCGGGAAACGGCAGCCAGACATCGGCCATCGGAACCACGATCTGCGGTTCCTCCTCACGAGGCGTGACAACCACGGCAAATGCGCCCAGCAACAACACGCCAAGGATGATGAGCGGCGTGAGCTTGCTATGGATAAAGAGGGCCGCGATGCGGCCTGAAAGGCCTGGTCGGTAGTCTGTCATTGGTCAACCGTCATTCGTATCTCGTGAAGCGTGTCTCGCAATCCATCCTGCGCTTCACGTTTCACGAGGGACACTTCACGGAGTTTTTCCAGCCGGCGAGGCCACCATCTCGACGATCTGCACGGCGGCCCCATCAACTCCTCTGCTTCCGTCGACCAAGACTCGTTCGCCTATATTGAGCCCTGAAAGGATTTCCACCTGTTGCTCGAAACGCCGCCCGAGTTTGACCCAACGGAGGCGGGCGGTCTGATCCGATCCAACAACATAGAGGCTGCTGAGTTCACCCCGCTCGACAACGGCTGCCGAAGGGACAAGAATGGTTTGAGTCAAGCCCTTGTCGAGCTGGAACCGGCCGAACATGCCGGTCTTGAGTCCGGGTGTTTTCGGCAAATCCACCTTGACCATAAAGGTGTGAGTGTGCGGGTTGCCGGCAGGGAGAATTTGGCTGACGAGGCCGGTCAACGCTTGGCCTCCCAAGGCATCAATGACGACCGGAATCTTGTCCCCGCGAGAAACCGACTTCAGATCTCCTTCCGCTACCGTGGCGTCCAGCCGAAGGCGCTGAGGATCTTCCATTTTAAGCAGTGGCTGACCCGGCGAAGCCAACTCCCCCGCTTCAACTTTCTTCTCGGTGATCACCCCTTCAAAGGGAGCTCTTACCATCGTATAGCTGAGCTGAGCTTCCACCGCCCTGCGATTTGCGTCCGCCACGCGATTCCCTCTGGTCGCATTTTCCATTTCCTGCTTCGAGACCGCATCTTGGGCATACAGCTGGTTCATACGGTCGAGGTGTGCCTTCGCATTGTCGACCTCCGCATTGGCACGGGCCAAATCTGCCTGGAGGTCTCTGCTGTCCAGCTGGATCAACAGTTGCCCCTTGGAGACCTTCGTACCTTCGCGGACTAACAGCTTGTCGATCGTGCCTTGGATGCGACTAGAGAGAGTGGCTTGGAAGATCGGAGCGACTTGGCCGGTCACTTCAACGCGAATCGGCACCGAGGTAGATTGGGCCTCGACAACTGCAACCTGAATGGTCTTCTGTGGAGCAGCTGAAAACACCGTGGTGGCGGGCTCTTCATTGGATCCGCAGCCGGTTAGGAGCAGGACCGCAAGGACGATGTATTTCGTTGGCTTGACCCTCATGTGTGTGATGTGTTTCTCAGGACTCAGTCTTCGCCCACAGCAGCTCGAGCATGGTCTTCACATTGATCCTGAGCGTGAGCACTCTTCTGATCATCCCATGTCCCGCGCTTGGCCCCTAGCTGTCGAAGGAGACATTCGGCTGTCTTGAGCAGCTCTTCTAAGCGACGATCTGGTTTCGCCCCATAGTGTCCCCGGTCGAAGATGGGAACTTGAAGACAGACTTCCGCTCGATACTGTCGTTCTGGAGCGTACATAATGCGATGCATCGGAGATTCAGGATATTCGCAGGGCTTCAGAAGATCCAGAGACTGAAAGAACACACGGCAAAGCCGTCGAAGGTCACCGATAAGGTCACGCAATTCGGTGTCCTCACCAGACGGCAGATGCTTAGGGTCCTGAAAAGCGGCGTAGAGGTTGAGCTGAAACCCAATCTGCACGATCTGATTTGATCCGTCCTTCACGTAGAACGGATCGTGGTCGAAGCACACCTTCCGCGTGGCAATCATGTCGCGTAGATCCCGCTCATTTGCGAATGCATCCGTCAGATTCAGCAGTATTGCCATCTTGTCTCATCACCCGTGGAGGAACCCAGCCCCCTCAGGATAAGGCAACTCGTTAGAAAGTCACGATTATTCTTGTACCCCAAGGCGGCGTAAGAGCGCCATCATCGGACACCAGCCGGTAAAGGCCGACTGCACAAGATTCACCGCCACAAAGGCGGCGAAGTAGTTCCAGTACGGATGGATCGTTGCGCCTAGGATCACCGCGGCCAGCACAAAGATACCAGCAATCAATCGTAAACGTTCATTGAGTTTCATAGCGCCCTCCTTTCCTCTCGCCTATGTGAGGCACCGGTTGAGGAAAGGATTCAGGCTGGGAGGGGCCTTAACCCGATGATTTCTCACTTCTCCATACCGATTGCATCGAGAGTCGTCTTCTCAAAATTTTGGCTCTTCTCCTCTCTTCCTGGTTGTCCATCGTTGATAGCTACTCGCTCGCTTTGAATCTGTACATATCATGACAGGCCGTGCAGCGGGCCGTCATGCTCGACAGCCGTCGTAAGATCTGTTGAGGTGTCTCGTTCTGTACAATCGCATCGGCCAGAGCATCCATGTCCTTGTGGATCGACATGCCCATCTGCTTAAACGGCAGCGGCAGCTTGGCCATGATGGCCGGCTCTACATCCGCGGCCATGTGCATCCCGACCTCTCTAGCCGCTGCTTCCATCTGCTTCAGATCAGGCTTCGGCTCTCCCAGTTCCCTGACGACGCCGTCCACCGCTTTCAAGAGCTGCCGCATTTCCGCAAGGATGTGATCGCGTTCAGCGGCTGCCAGCAGTATTTCCGTTCGGCCGTCGCTTCCCTTCGCCGTCAAACCCTTAACAAAGAACCATCCCAGAACAGCGATGGTCATGATCCAGAGAACAACGGCCACCATGCACCAGCGCGATTTCATGTCTGTTGCTTTGCCTTTCTGCTCATTGTCGGAGCAATACCCGTCATCTCTCTACACAATTAAGCCAGCTCTTCGACCAGTCAGTCCGTGTAGATTGCAAGGAGGGAACCGTGGGGTGGGTCAAGAGCACCTGACATTCAGCCTTTGAAATTGACCAGTTCCGCAGAACGATACCAGCAATGATCGACAAGAGTCGCCCTTTGCGACAGGAGCCACCGAACCTTTGTCCCAGAAGGCGACAGTCTGAGTTTGGAGGGGGAAGGCCAGATATGAAGAACAGAGATAAGGCTCTCATAGCCGGCATGGTGTTCCGTCTCAGGGTGATTGGTCCCCTTCATGCTGCAGACCAACCGGGAGAGACTCCTATACTCGCCGAAGCCCTATAGCGAACCCACATTCATCAACCGCCAAAATGTGGTCGCTCGCTCAGTCTTCTTTATGCTTAGGTCACGTTATGGTATCTTTCCGACCATGAAGGCTGTGTTCACGACGGCGGTCGGTGCTCTGTACCAGGAAACAAGACCCACTGCCATAAGGCAGTCACAAGTAGGAGGGACGCCTTGATGAGACAGACGCTAGGGGTGCTGGGTTTTGTCATATGTCTGAACATGACCGCCAACTCCATGGCAGCTCCGGCAGCCGACGCTGGCGAGCAGGACTTCGTCAAAGGAGAGAGTCTTTTAAAGCACAAACAATATGCCGAAGCGCGCGCGACGTTGGAGGCAGGGCTCATCAAGAATTCATCGAATGTGCAGGCTCATTTCAACTTGGCTGAGGCCTGTCGAGGATTAGCCGCCTGGGACTGCGCGGAAGAACATTACGAGACCGCGTTACATCTGGATGTAAAATCCAGGATCACGGGGACGAGGGAACCACGGTTAAGCAAAATGAAGGTGTGGCAGTTATTGGAGGAAGTAACCGCGTGGCGGTTGTTGGAGGAAGCAAAGGGTCTGCTTGCCGGTGGACAAACTCCGTCCGACAAGATGAAGCAGGCGGAGGAGGCTCTGGACGGCGCTCATGAGTTGGGCCTCAATAATGAGCAACAGGCCGTCTATCAACAGTTACGAGCGAAACTACCTGGGCGACGTTCGACCACCTCGCCGGATAGTCTCAAACCAGATGGGTCAGGAGGAGAAGCGTTCCCGACCAATCCCCGCGACGTACCAATGGCGCTGGTGCCGGCAGGGGAATTCACGATGGGGAGCACGCTGAAAGCTGACGAAAAGCCCGTGCATCGCGTCTACCTTGACGCTTTCTACATGGACAAGTACCACGTGACAGTGGGGCAATATACCAAGTATCTGGAGGCGACGGGCACAGAGGCGCCGCCGGAGTGGGAGATCATGAGCGAACCCCGCCATCACAAACGTCCAGTCGTGAACGTCAGCTGGTCGGATGCAGCCACGTACTGCAAATGGGCCGGCAAGCGTCTGCCGACCGAAGCTGAGTGGGAAAAGGCGGCGCGGGGGACGGACGGCCGCCTCTACCCCTGGGGCAACGAGACCCCCACCAGGCTCCACGCGAATTTCGGCAAGAAGGAGTGGGCTTATCACATGGCCTTAGTTCCGGTAGGAATGTTCGAAATGGGCAAGAGCCCCTATGGGATCTACGACTTGGCCGGCAATGCCTGGGAATGGGTCAACGACTGGTATGACCATGATTATTACAAGAAGAGCCCGATGAAGAATCCTCAAGGTCCGACAACGGGTAAGTCTAAGGTCGTGCGGGGTGGTAACTGGCTGTATGTTCAGGAGTTCCTGCGTTCTTCGTTCCGTTTCAATGCCGATCCATCTGGTCGGCAGTTCGGCTACGGGTTTCGCTGCGCAAAGACCCCATAAGCCTTACTGGCTTGATCGATGTCATACGATGAGCAGCGGGGATACGTAAGTCTTCAAGCGACTGTGTTGCGCTGGCGACGCATACATTCCCTCGCCTTCACAAGCGTGGTCCTCAATCGACTAGGAGCGGGGCCTGTCCTGCTTCGTAGGACCTTGCGCTCACCCCCATTTTCTTCATGGACAGAGAACTCTCGCTCGATCAGATAGCTCGCTGCAAATCCCGTCATGACCGTGCCAGCAGCGCCGCCGCGATCACCACGGCTAGCCCAATGAGCAACGAAAGACGCGGCAACCAACGAGCGGATTTGAAGATGACCCGCTCTCCGGTCGTTCGCTGAGATTCTGCGATAGCGCTGACCCGACTCACCTGAGGACCGAAGACAAGATCATGGAGGAGTGTCAGGAACAACAACAGGGCAACCAAGGTCAGTTTCACGGTCACGATTCCCGGCCACGAGGCCGGTGCCATCACACTGAGGCCACGGTGTGAGAGTAACATCGGCCCGGTCATCAACAGGATCGCCATCGCGATCCAGACGATGGGGCGAAACCGTAGCGCGGCAGACCGAAACATCGCCATGAATTCCGGCGCAGCTTTCCGCCCCCTGACCAGAGGCGCCAAGACCAAGGAGAGAAAAATCATCCCCCCGATCCAGCTCACAGCAGCAAGAATGTGGAGAATCACGAGAGTGGAGTACATGCCGTCGTATCATAGTCGATCCGGTGAGAAAAATCGTCCTACCTTGTTCGCAAAGTCGAAACATGGCGCTGTCCCTTTAGACAGTCTCTAACGAGAAACTGGAGCATGACGGGGCACTGTCAAAGCATTGAGCCTGCTTAACAGCTTGCGTCCTCGACTTTTCATGGACGGACTTCCTGTTCTCATGAGAGACAAGATCAGTCGCCGGATTGGAGCCCGAAGCCGATGCTCCTGCATGGCCAAGTCTGTCAAAACCTGCATCGCGAAGGTCTTCACGATTCGGCTTGGGTCTTCCAGATAGCCTCGAAGAATCGCCACGACAATCACGAGGTCCCTCCTCGACAACTTCAAGCGTGGAAGCACTTGGGCTAAGTGCCACCTGAGCTCCTGCTGTGTTGTCCTTGCCGCCAACTTTATGAGCTGAACTTTGAAAGGCTGGAGCCACTGCGGATTCGTAACGGTAAGCTTTTCTGCAGCGTCAGCGGCACGCATGCGTACCACCTCGTCGTCATGATGCATACCGTCTATGAGGGCAGGAAACAGCGCCGGCTGCCGGCGTATGATCTCCACCACCTGATTGGAACGACCAACGGATCGCCGATCGCCGCCCCGGAGTTCATCCAAGATGGTGAGTTGGGTGCTCACAGACAGACGGGCTTCACCTTTCGTCAGTCAGACGGCCCGATCCGAGACATCGAACACATTCGACGCCAGCCAAGGCAAGATCCTTTACGCGGTCTTGCTCTTCAGCATATGCGGTTGCATTGGACCGTACGTATCACGTGGTCCAGCTGAGCGTGGTCTTCTCAGGAACCGGATGTTGTGGGTCCGGCACACCAGCCAATTGATCCAAACGATATCTCTTCAGCCGCCGGTACCACACAGCCAATGTGTCTGATTCTAAGTTCAATAACATACTTCCCTTCTGGCCAAACCCCTGTTCCTGCAATTCCAGAACTTCCCGGTCCTGGCTCAGAATGGTCCGTAACGTCCGGCGAACCGCCCATCCAACAGGAAGTCCGCGCAAGAAGTTCCACCCGACGCAAATGTCGAACCGGCTTCTTTCATCCGTGAGCGGTGTGGCCACCAACATGACGGACGCGAACCGTTGGCCGATCTCCCAGCGTTCCAGATGGATGCCGGGCAGCACGAAATCGACCGTGGTCGTGGCCGAGCCTAACCTCGGAGACAAGGCGCGAAAGATAAACGTGTCCGGCAGCAGGACATTCTGCGAGATGGTGCGAAACCCCAGCGGCAGCCGCGTGAACACTTTTTCTTTTCTTCTGGCTGCCTCGCGCCGCCGGAAATAATTGTTGTGCACGAAGGGGACGTGGGCGGGATCCATGAGACTATCCACGGCGAAATCCCACCGGACTTTGGCCTCGGCTGACTCGCGCACGGAGACCATCGGACTCCCGTCAGCAGGCACCGGCAACGACGGTGGTGGAGTCGAAGGCTTTGGGCATTGGTCGTTCCCGATATAGACCCACACCCACCCGTCCCGTTCCTCGGCTGGAAAGGTCCTCACGCAGGCCGAGGCCAGTGATGGATGTGCCACGTTGCCGATGGCCGGTACTTCTACACACTCACCAGAGGAGATAAAGCGCCACCCGTGAAAAGGGCAACGCAGAGAATCCCCTTCCTGTCGGGCCGACGAGAGCGGCACGCCCTTGTGGGGACAGCGGTTTTCTAACGCATGGACGCGGCCCTGGCCATCCCGAAACAGCACCAATGGCTGATTGCAGAGCACCGACGCGAATGGCCGCCCGGCCCTGACCGCAGCACTTTCCCCGGCAATGTACCAGAAACCTTCGAGCATGCAGTTCTGTGGCGTCAGCCGCCGAGTGTGTCGAGTGTTTCTTTGAGACTCTTGCGAACGCAGGTGAAAATCGGCGTGTCACGCAGCGTGTAACGTGAGCCCTCGGTCTCGCGCAGCGCCATCACGAGCTCCAGAAAGTCTTCCGGTTTATCACTTTCAAATGCCACCACCCATTCCTGATCGTCCAACCCAAATGAATAGGCCGTGTTCAGCTTCACCGAGGGAAACCGATGACCGACTTCGATATGTTCATCCATCATGCCCTGTCGCGCCGCCTTCGTGAGCAGAAACCATTCGCGCGTCTTGAGAAACGGATACACGAAGTTATATTTGCTCTTCCCCGGCACCACCGTCAGCCGTTTCCCTTCCTGTCCCGCGTGCGAATGGTGGTCGACATACACAGACCGCTTGGTCAGCGCGAGATAGGAATATGGGGTGGAGAGATACTGCCCGAGGCCAGAGGCGAGAATCTTGGCGCTCATGTCCTGGAAGAGGTCCAGGTCGTAGCTGATACGCCAGAGCATGAAGTCGCAGTCGCCGCGAATACCGATAGTCGAATACGGAACCACCAGGACCTTGCCGTTGTAGTCCTCCACGGCCCGGAGGAACTCTTGTTTGCCCTGGGTCCGCACATCCTCCGGTAACCGCCGCCAGGCTGGGTCGACTTTATAAAACGCAAAATTGACATACTGGCGTTTGGGTGCCTGGAGCGCTGGGGCTTGTTCAGGGATGGACATTGAAACTCCTTTGTAACATCCAGGAAAGAAGACCGACCTATTCGTTCACAGTGGCCACTCGCTCGTCGAATCCAGCGACCCGTCCCCATAATCTGGAAGGGTAGGGGGTAAGAGCAGGGAGCCGATCTCGGCTCCCTGCAACGTACGACACAACACAGCCCACGGCTGAACGGGGGTACGTCCTGCACCATCAGGCTGTTTAGAATCCGATGGCCCCATAGATGCCGGTGGTCCAGAAATTATTCACCGTGTTGGTTTGATTGGACGCCAGATGGAATCGACTGTCGAGCCCAAGCCACAACTCTTTCCACACGCGAAACTCCGCGCCACCACCAAACTGAACCCCGATGTCCAGATAATTGATCTGACTCGATGTCGGGCTGATGACGTGGAAATCCAACCCGGCCGGAATGATCCAGGGTTGGAAATCGGTCCCCTGCCTGAACTTGATCTTGGGGGCCACACTCGCCGTCAACATGGTCATCTGCACCTTGGCCGGAGCCGTATTCCCGACCAGAGCCTCCCCATTCACAACGCTGCTGGAACTCCACCGTTTGAATTCCAATCCGATCTCGCCCACGAGCGCAACGCCTGGCATCATACCCCACAGGTCCTTGGTGACCATGAGTTCCGCTCCACCGCCGATGTAATAGCCGCCGGTCCCGGTATTCCCCTTGGTATGGACGTCGGTGATCAACTCACCGGCACGATCGCTCGTAAGTGCGCCATAGCCTCCGCGAAAAAACACGCGGTTCCCAGTCGCCGTCGTACCTTCAGCTAAGACTTCAGTCAAATGCGTGAATGCACCCTCGGCATGTTCGGTGCACGCATCCGCATGCCCTGCCTTGCCGTGTTGCACCGCCTCCATCAGATGTATGACGCCCATATCCACATGCGGGTTTTTCACTCCAGCCGCTTGTGCATGCTTAAGCCCTTCCTCCGCGCGCTGAACACAGGCGTCGGCATGTCCCTGCTTCCCATGTAACGCAGCACCTTTCGCATGCTCGACTGCTTCGTTCACATGTGGACTGACGGCGGCAAGCGCTGAGCTGCTCAGCACCGGTGCTCCAAGTGCGAACGCTGCGGCGAGCGAAGCCGCGACAGCCCACAACCCGATGTTCCTCCTGCGCTTCTGAACTTGCATGATACCCCCCTCCCTGGTTACGCATCGAGGAGCACTGCCCCTCCTCGAGCCGTCAGCTGACAGACACCCTCCGGCCCGAGACGTCAGCTTGGTGAATAATCGACCCCATCCGTCTTCTTCGCTCCAACAGATTCTTGCATCACGGCCCTCTCGACTTGGCCCCGCTCAACCATAACTCATGAGCTCACGCATCCACCTTCGCGATGCGGAGATTCGGACACCAGTCCACTTCCGCCCGGCGCGCCAGTTCCAAGAGCTGAATCGAAACCGGAGGCGCGCCTCGATCGCGCGACAGTCCCACACACCGTGAACAAATAAACCGACAGTGGGACAGGCACGATCGATCAGAACATCCTCCATCAGTCCCTACTTTGGCCGCCTGCTGAAGGCAATATGCTGCTGCGTCCGGCGCACTGAGACTCTCGTGATAGCAGCGGAGGGCGGCATAGAAATTTATCCGGCTCGCGACAGGTCTGCTGTCGAGCGTGATCCGAACGTCGCGCAGGTCCCAGGCCTCCTCGATCAGCCGCGCGACGATTTCGACCGATTTGGGGAAATCATCGAAGAGCGCGACATACGACGCCCCCTGTTCATCGGCCTCTACATCGCAGGCCGGTGCCATTCGGACTATCCGCAACAAGGCCGGGGCTTCCACCACCTGTGCCTCAGGAATCGCGATTGAGAGATGCACTCCATGCTCCCGCGAGAAATTGCAGCGTCGGATGATCGGTCATCATGTCGGCCCGGATCATCGCGCGTTCGTTGATCGATGTCTGCTTCGACTTGGGCCGGTGCATGAGCGCGGCAGGGCCGAAGTAGGCAAACGCATCCTTCATGTTGGAGAACAGTTTCTTGAGCGGCCCCATCCGCTGATCCGTCACGTATTGCAGCGTCAGGATGACCCGCCGTTCCCCAACCCCCAGTGGCGTGACGGCGTGCCAAAGCTTGTCGCCGTTGAAGACCACCATTGTTCCAGGATCCATGGGAATACGGGTTTCGCTGATCTCGGTGGGAGGCATCCCCTTATGCACCCGTGCCACTAGGCGACAGTGCTCGGATTGCTCCACTAACCCGATGAGGACCGTATAGCGGGCTCCTTTGTAGTAGGACGTGTCGTAGTGAAAACCGATGTGGTCGCCTGGCTTCGTGTAGTAATACAACGCGCAGGCATGCGGATCGTCTTCAGGACAGAGCATGAGGGGAGCATCGACCAGCCGGCTGAGGAACGTCCGGAGCGCAGGCGACCGATACAACGCCACAATGGCCGTCGCTTTTTCACGAATGACGTAGGAGCTGACGCTGCCTCCCTGCTTATGGCCCGGCACGTAATTCCGATTGATATCCGGTTCAACCTGTTCGATCTCGCGCAGGCACGGTTCGACCACCGTCGGAGGGATGAATGCTGGGAGAAAGAGGAATTCGTTCTGGTTCCAATAGGCGCGGTGCATGTCCTGTTCATCCAGCTCCGCGATGGCCTCGCCGAGGCGGTCCTCAACCCCAGCTACAATGTCTTTGGGCTCCGACATGGGCCCCTCCTTCATCAGAGGATCACGTCGCTACTTCGTGTCCGGACATGTTCCCGCCGTCATGTAGAGCAGATAGTTCCCCATCCCATGATTCGTCTGGGGTTCCTGCAAGGGACGGTGATGCACCATGACCATTTCGTACTCGTCGCGCTGGTTCACGGAGAAACCCTGTGGGCTCTGATAAATCTGATGTGGCAAAAACGACAGGAACGAGCCGTCCGGCGCGACGTCGGGAACCGTCCGAAGCATCGTCCGCTGCGCCGTCTTGTTCTCCAGGGCGATCAGCAACGCTTGATCGTGTCCATGCGGATAGGCAAACTTCACGCAGCCGTCCATCTTGAATTTGAGCGGCGCGCGATCCACTTGCACGCCCCGCTGGATCTCGATGCCCTCGTCGGTCTCGTCCGCCCGCCGCTTGTCAAATTTAGTGAAGCAGACCACGTTGACGCCGACCTGGTAGACATCCATCGCCTGGACCGGGGCGCCCTTCGGCGCCATCTCCATCGTAAAACTGGCCATCACATCCTTCGTGGGTGGCACCCCGTGATAGAACGCGACGATGGTCATGAGCTTCTGCCCCTTGGCGAGCTTGACTCCATACCCGGCGGGGAAGCGCGTCTCAGCCATCTCCATACCGGCGCCGGCAAAGAACAGCGGCTCACCTGGGCAGGCGGCGCTGTCTTTGTTCTGATTGATCATCAAAATATGGTGAAGATACTGGCGGGGAAGCGGCGTCCCGTCTTTTTGAAAGACGGCGGAATGGAAGCCGACCATGGTCATGTCGTCAGGCAACGTAAAGAGATGTTTCGGTATGCTGGCCGCGAGCTCGCCGTCATGCCCGGTCGGCAAATCCACCGGACCGAACGTCACCGTGACACGATTGCCTTCATAGGTGACCGTCGTGTTCGGCTGCGTGTTCGGCTGACTGAGAAGCTGCGGCGTATGATGGCCGCCGTGCGCGCCATCCGCGAACGCCGTACCGGCCATGTGCAGCACGAGCAACAAGGCAAGCGGAACAACGTACATGATCCCTCCACTTTGGCCCTGCCCGTATAGAAAATGAGGGGGCCACTCTCACCTGTGACCCCCTCACCGCTGACACGCGACGGTCGGGACAACCGCCCGTTTTCGAGCAAATGGAGCTAACTACTGATAGGGCGAATCACTAGCTAACTCCGACAGAACCGGCCCTCTGTCTATGCTTCTAACGACCGCAACGTTCGTGCCATGCTTGTTCGCGGTCTCTACAACGAATTATTCGCATGTGAAGAGCGACGATGGGAGTTTCACGTCGGGTATCAGCGTCTTTTTGGAGTGCCCAACGCAATCCATCAGTTTGGACAATCGCAAGGGAGATCTCGTTCGATCGTTCAGATATCATCCACTTATGCTGTCCACGGCGATAGACGTCCGTCCGTGAAAGAAAGGGCGAAAAGGAACACACGAAAACAACCTTCATCGGCAGCTCTGTCCGGCCAAATGCCAGAAGCTGATGCGCAGGTTCTAGACCGTTCCGGCAGGCAACCAGACCGTTATCCAGGATTTCAATGGATTGGACTATTGAGAGACGTGGAGAGCTACGACCTGAAGAAAGAGCTGGACGGGGGCAACCAACAGGCTAGTCGATGCTATAGGCACGAAGTTTGTTATAGAGACTCGCTCGGCTGATCTTGAGCAACTTGGCGGCTTTCAATCGGTTTCCCGCAGTCTTCTCCAGCGCGTCAACGATCCGTGTGCGCTCGGCCTGGGCAACCACCCCCCGCGACGTTGAGCGTAAACTCTCGTGCTCGTCAGCGATGCCAACGTCTAGGAGATCCTCACACCGGAGCCACGGCCCGGTGGTCGTTACCACGGCCCGTTCGACGTAATGCTGCAATTGTCGGACATTACCGGGCCACGGGGTGTCGCGCAACGTCCTCATCGTTCGCTCGGCGACCTGCCGAACCGGTTGATGATGTCGAGCGCACGAAGCGGCGACGAAGTGCTGGACTAACAGCGGGATGTCGTCTCGCCGTTCCCGGAGAGCTGGCAAATAGAGAGGCAATACGGCTAGTCGATAGTACAGATCCTGCCGAAATGTCTTGGCCTTCACTAGTTCGGCCAAATCTTTGTTCGAGGCAGAGAGGACCCGCGCATGAATCTTCAGCGACCTGGTTCCACCCACAGGCTTGATCTCGCCCTCTTGCAGGACTCGAAGCAGCTTCGCTTGAAAGGTCGGCGTGGTATCGGCGATCTCGTCGAGGAAGATGGTCCCGCCGTCTGCCTCTTCGAAGAGCCCACGCTTATTGGCGACCGCCCCGGTGAAGGCACCCTTCACGTGCCCGAACAGTTCACTTTCAAGCAGTGTTTCTGGCAGGGATCCGCAATCGACGACGACGAACGGCCGCTCTCTCCGGTTGCTGAGCGCATGAATCGTTCTCGCCAGGATTTCTTTACCCGTTCCGCTCTCCCCTTGTATGAGGACGGTCGCCGAACTGTCCGCCACAAGACGAGTCATATCGAACAGCTGCCGCATGGCCGGACTTCGACCGATCAAATCCCCCAGACCATCGCCTCCCGCCTGACCGGTGGCGTCCTCTGGTGTTGCTCGACTATGCGACTTCGGTGCCGGATTAAAGAGCACCAGCATGGAGGCCACCGTTCCCTGCGCATCCGCTAAGGGAAAGGCTTGTTGCATCCCGCAGGCCGTCCCATCGCCATCGACCAAGCACGACACACACTGAACTTCCGGTGCCTCGAATACTCTGATCGCCGGACAGGTCCCGCAAGGGTCGGTCCGATGCGCAAACGCTTCATAACATTTGGCGTGAGGTCGGCGAGCTGTTTGGGTCTGGTCGACGGCCCAGGCTGCCTCGTTCGCATAGACGACGTTGAAGGAGGCGTCCATCACCGCCACGCGGTCCGAGAGTCCCTCTGCTAACTGCTTGATCGCTTCGATTCGCGCCGCAATGATGAGATCCGTCGGCGCCGATCCGCTGTGGCGTTCTGAATCAGACAAGGTGTTCCCCTACTGACACGAATAGGACGAGGCCAAGCGGATAGCTCGTCAGCTATCCGCTCCAGGTCTGTGGTCAAGTAATTGTTGCACGCAATGCTTCAGCTCGGCAACACGGACGGGTTTGTCAAAGTACGCGTTTGCTCCCGCTTTCAGTACCTGTGCTTTCAATGTCGGATCGCCGAATCCCGTGATGACGACGATGGGACACCTGGGTGCCACAGTCCTCAGCCGGCTGATGTAGTCATCTCCTCCCGCCGGCATCCGTAGATCCGTCAAAATCAGATCCGGCACGGACTGCAGCACGGCCAGAAATGCTTCGTCCCCATCCCTTGCTTCACGCAGCTGATATCCTGTTCCGCAAAATTCATCGCATAGCAGACTGCGCATTTCACGGTCATCCTCGACGATCAGCAACACAGCGGCTTTTCCCTTCGTCATACGCGACATCCTCTCCGGCCCCCATCCGGTCCTTCGCAAGCTCTTAGATTGGATAACTGGCAAGGGGCATGCCATGAGAAGGGTAACAGCAGTAGAGCTAATTCCATGAAAATCAAGCCCTGATGAAGAATAACGATGCTTCGCCTGATGAGAAAAACCACAGTTCAGGGTGGATCAGCTGTTGCGGAATGCTACAGGAGCTAGAAGTCACTGGCTGTCAGTTTGCGGAATCAGGATCGTAAACGTCGTGCCCTTCCCTTCTCCACTCTCAACAACGATGGTGCCCTGATGTTCTTCGATGATGCCCTTGACCACGGTCAGTCCCAATCCTGTCCCCTGACCGAATTCTTTCGTCGTGAAGAACGGCTCGAAGACTTTCTCGACCACATCCCGGGGAATGCCATGGCCTGTATCAGCTATCGTGAGTTTCACCATCTGTTTTTCCGGCGCCAGGCCGATTCGTAGCATTCCGCCGTCCGGCATGGCATGCACGGCGTTCATCACGAGATTGATGAAGACCTGGCTCATCTGATCCGGATCGGCCAGCGCCCTCGGACAGTTGTCGGCCAACGCCAACTCCACCTGGATCTGATTTCGTGCGAGACGTTCCTGAAACAACTCCATGCCGGCTTCTATCGTTCCTCGAAGGTCCAGGGGGCACCGCTCCGGCGTCTTGCGCCGCGCGAAGGACAGCAACTGATTCATGACCTTCGTAATCCGCTCGACTTGCGTCACGATGGTCTGAAGCCCTTTTTTGATCGGTTCTTCCGTGACACGGTCCATCAGATACTCGGCACGGCCGAGAATGACGTTCATCGGTGTCCCGATCTCGTGGGCCATGCCGGAGGCTAGCGTCCCGAGTTCGGCGATCCGCTCGGTCTTACGCAATTGTTCCTGCAGTCGTTTGCGTTCACTGATGTCTTGGAGCATGGCCAAGATAGCCGGACCTTCTTCATCCACGAACCGCGCCGTACTGACCTCAACATCAATCGCCCTCCCATCGAGCGTCATGATTTGTTCCTCAAGCATGGGCACTTGTACTCTGCCCTCAAGCAGTTCATGGATTCGCTCTCGAATGACGACGTGATAATCAGGATGGAACAGGTCCATCGGTGACTTTTCGAGGATCTGCTCGGCCTTCACCGCTCCGAACAGCTTGATGGCTTGATCATTGGCAAAGATGAGATGGTCGCCTCGATGCACTAAGATCGCATAGGGCGAAATGGTGATCAGGCGCCGGTAGCGCTCTTCACTCTGCCGTAGCAAGCGTTCGGCTCGCTTGCGTTCAGTGATGTCGGTGACGAACCCTTCCAAATAATTGAGTGTGCCGTCCTGAGCGTAAATGCCTTCACCCCGTTCCCAGACCCATTTGACTTCACCTGATTTAGTCAGGACTCGGTACGTCATCTCAAACGAGTGATGCTGCCCCACGGCCGTCTGAACCTCCTGCCAGATGCGCTCACGGTCCCCTGGATGGGTATTTTTGCCGTACGAGATCGTTCGCTGTACGAGATAGTCCTCAACGGGATATCCAGTCAAATCTGACACTCCCTCACTCACATACTCCATTGTCCAGTCGCGATCATTTTTCGACCGATACACGAAGCCCGGAAGATTGCTGATCAAGGTGGCGAGTTGCCGCTGGCTCTCTTGGTGAGAGTGTTCAACCCGTTTTCGTTCGGTGATGTCCCGGAGAATGACGGTATAGTAGGTCTTTCTCTCCACAGCGATATGCGAGATCGCGGCTTCAATTGGGAACTCGTCTCCGTTCGAGCGGAGCCCCATCACGGTGCCGAGTTTGCCCATCTTCCGGCTCGTGACACCGGATTGCCCGAATGTACGAATATGGTGACAGTGGGCTTCCCGGAATTGCGTGGGCAAGAATCGATCAAGCGCCTGCCCAGTAGCGTCTCGAACGGAGCAGCCGAACATTTCCTCGGCCGCGCGGTTGAATAACACGACTCTCTGATCCTCATCCACGGTGATGATCGCATCCATCGCGGATTCAATGATGCTTTCCAGCCTGAGCCGGCTGACCAGGAGCTGCTCTTCAGCCGCTCCACGGCCGACCGCGGCACGCACCGCTTCCCGATCCGAATGGTAGCGTGCCTCTTGCGCCTCCATCATCAACCCCTCGGCATGGGCCTGTTCAACCAGTGCAGATTTCAACTCGTGCTGAGTCTGCTTATACCGAATCAACCCTATTGCGATGACCCAGATGACCATCATACCCAAAGTACGGTTGAACAATGCGTAGGGAATCGAAAGGCCGGCCGGTTTCAGCAGAACGTCCGCCCAGATGAGCACCGTGGCTACAGCAGAGAAGTAGAGCGGATCCTTTGCCCTGGAAGATGGATACGTCAGCAGTAAGGGAACGAGATAGAGGATCGACACCGCCATACCCACCGGCGTCAACAGGTCTAGAATAAAAATTCCTACCGTAAGGAGGGGGATTATCCAAAACACAGTGCGCATGGCAAGACGGTCAACATCCTTCATGTGATCAATCTCGGCCTGGAGCGGGAGTGTCAGTTCACGATCTTGTCGTGATGATCAGAACGTGGCAATTATTCCTCTGGATGAGGCTTGCCCTCGATTTCGGCGAGCTTACGATACAGGGTCTTGCGATCGATGCCAAGGGCATGAGCGGCCTGATACTTGTTGCCGCCGGTTTTTTCGAGGATCTTCTTTATGTACTCTTTTTCAAGCTCATGCAGGGGCAACGCCTGCTCAGCCGCTTCGTCCAGGACACGCCGGTCGCCGCGTGCTCCTTGCACCGGTGCGGGTAGATCATCCGGCGAGATCTTTCCCCCCCGGCTGAGCGTCACAGCCCGCTCGATGACATTCTCCAGTTCACGCACGTTCCCGGGCCAGACATAATCCATCAACATCGCCAACGTGGCCTCGCTGACACCCTTGACTTCCTTCCCTCGAGCCTCGCCGCACTTCTTGAGAAAAGCCTCGACCAGGAGCGGAATATCTTCGCGACGTTCCCGGAGCGGCGGCAACTTCAGTTCAATGACGTTGAGTCGGTAGTACAAATCTTCTCGAAAGCGCTTATTCTTAATCTCCTCATTGAGATTCAAGTTGGTGGCCGCGATGATGCGCACATCCACCGAGATCGGCTTGTTCGCTCCCACGCGCCGGATTTCCTTTTCCTGAATCGCGCGAAGAATTTTAGCCTGAAGCATGAGCGGCAGCTCACTGATCTCGTCGAGAAACAGCGTGCCTTTCTGCGCTTCTTCAAACAACCCCCGCTTATCCATCTTCGCATCGGTAAAGGCGCCTCGCATATGCCCAAACAGTTCGCTTTCCAAGAGTTGCTCTGGAATCGCCGCGCAGTTCACGGGAATAAAGGGAGCATCCTTTCTGTCACTATTGTAGTGAATCGCTTTGGCAACCAACTCTTTGCCAGTCCCGCTTTCTCCCGTAATCAGGACGTTGGTCGGACTATCGGCCACCCGGCGAATCAAATCGAACACCGCTTGGATCGCCTTGCTCTTACCTAAGATGTGATGAAAACTGTATTCCTTATGGACTTCTTTTCTGAGCCGGCTGACTTCCCGCCTCAGGGCCGCTTCTCGAATGACCCGTTCGACGACGCGGATCAGCTCGTCCTTCTTGACCGGCTTGGTGAGGTAATCGCTCGCCCCGTGTTTCATAGCTTCGACCGCCGTCTCCACCGATCCAAAGGCGGTCATGAGAATCACGTTGATCTCTGGATGATCTCGTTTGATCTGGGTCAGCAATTCAAGCCCCTGCATCCCTTTCATGCGAAGATCCGTGAGGACGACCGCATGGTCTTCTTCGGTCAATCGTTTCAGGGCTTCCTCTCCGCTTCCAGCCATCGTGACCTGATGACCCCGATCTTTCAGCATGTCATAGGCCAATTCCCGCATATCTGCATCATCATCGACGACGAGGATCGCGCCCCATTCTTCGGTCATGACATTCTCCCCTTAAACAAGGTCAAAGCTTCGCCTGCCCCAAAATGCGACAGCGAACCAGACTGCCTGGTGCATTATGCATCAGTTTGTCTCTGTTTGGTGCGTCGAACTAGTAGGTGTGCAAAGGCAGGACCACAAAGGAGGAGGACGAGTGACGGAGCGATGAGAGCAACTGAATGAACCGACTGAGACTCCAACCCCGAATAAATTCTGGATCAGTTCAAGTTGAGGAGATGGAGCTGGAGATCGTTTTGGTGAGCAGCATGATGGAATGTGAACCCGCCAGGTTCTTGGTAGTCCATGGTGATGTCATCTATACGCACCGCTAGCCCAGTCAACCGCAGCGCGTCACGTGATTTCGGGATCCTTAGTGCGACAACATCCAAGATACCCCGGCATACGGAAGCACGGCGTCCAACCCAAGGTTCCGTTCTCCTATCCCGGCGGTGGATACGTGATGGTATCGCACTCCTAACTGTCACAGCCATGCGCATCTTCAGACCAAGTCTGCAAAGTGCCGATGGTAGATCCGACCTCGCCGTTGCACGGTCACAAACCACGAGTGTGTCCGAGACTTCGCGTAGTCAATGCGGTAGATGTGTTGTATGGTCATGGGCTCCACGCGAGAGAACACGTCTATTCCGCTGCCAGAACGTTACGAATGAATTCTCTCTTCGACGGTGACGTCCCAATACTTCGACACTTGAATGCGCTTGCCGGGATTCTGAAGGATCTTCTTGATAACTTTCGCGTCGATGAATTGCCACAACTCCTCAAGAGTCATCTGATCGGCGAAGAACTCCTCATGTATAACCAGGAGCCAAGACAGCTTGTGGTCGCCATGGTGATAGGTAAATGTCGGTCTGATCTTCTGATCGAACGTCACGTTTCTGAATTGCGTGTCGAGACATGCTTGTATGGTCTGAAGTTTCATCGGATCAATTCCACTTGTAGGACTGTTCATCAATATCTCCTTCATGTCACTCTGTTATCTGTGAGAGCTGGCACGGGCAGAGCCGGTTGCGGTCTCCACCACCGGCCTTGAGGTCTCCGTTAGTGCTGCAACTCGTATTGAACCGCGTTGAGTAAGGCAGGAAGATCCAGAGGTTTCGCAAAAGTCTGCCGAGCCCCCATGAGTTTAGCCTTCTGGAGTTCGTCTGCGGAATGTCCACTCATCGCAATGACCTTCACGTTCGAGACAGCGCGGGTCAATGCCAGGATCACTTCCAAGCCAGTCATCTCTGGCATCTCCAGATCCGTAATGACGAGATCCATGGGCTGCTCGCGGAACCGTTCGAGACCCTCTCGGCCCGTAGCAGCCTCGCAGACCTGATACCCGGCATCTTTCAACACCTGGGCCAGCAGCCTGCGCACCGACGCGTGATCCTCAATCACTAGGATGGTAGATGCCATGGTCCTCGTGTCCTTTTGGCTCTGGAGCTCCCACTCAGGGTCGCACCCACAGTTTAGGCTGCCAGCGGTTCAACGAACTCCGCCTCCCACGACACCTCAACCGTCTCTTGCGGCACGGCCTGGAGGCTGACTACGATCGACCTGGCATGGGCATGACGGTGGTGCCGCAGGACGGCGTCATCCCGATGGCCACAATTGACACAGCGCGAACTGCAGCTCCACATCTCGCCATACGCCCCTTCCATATCGATCATCGGCTCTTCCAGCATCAATCCCTGACAGCGTGTACAGTTCATCACAGCCCTCCCTTTGGTAATCGCGTCGTGACTGAGTAAAGCGTATCAGGGATGGCGATGTGAGCCAGATCCGAAGGAAGTACTTCTAAAGTGGGGAGTCGAGGATCAGACGGTGCAAGCTTTGTTAGAAAGGTTGACTCAGGAGGAGCAGAGCATCGTCTGCTTTCGTGATGGCCGGATTACCCGTGTACGGCGGCATGCTCCGTACGACAGTCACATAGGGTGACTGAATAGGTGTCTCGTCCAGGCTGACCCCCAGCAACAGCCGACCGAGGATGACAGTCGTGGCGATGAAGACGCGACTCTCTAAACCACTCTGCGTGGGATAATAAGCTGCGTGAGGTGGTGGCCATCCTTGATGCAGCCTTCAAAATGTCCCATGGATTGTCCTATGAAAGGACTGCGGTCGCGGTGGGTGATCCTAACCTATTGAAAAGTGGTGAGCCGGCTGGGACTCGAACCCAGGGCCCTCGCCTTAAAAGGGCGATGCTCTACCGACTGAGCTACCGGCTCACAAGAGGGATATGGAAACTGGCACTAACGTCGTTTGTTCATTCGTTCTAACACTGCGACGGACCAACGCTGGCCCATCCTAACATTCCTGGATGACCGATGACCATTGACTAATTTTCAGGAGCGTTTGGAGCGGCGACGAGAGCAATCCAAAGGATTGCGCAGCATGATCGTTTCGGCACGCTTAGATCCGGTCGAGATCATATCGATTCGGCACTGTGCCAACTCTTCGATGCGGGCAAGGTATCGTTTCGCTTCGACCGGGAGCCGCTTATAGCTGGTCGCCCCTGTCGTCGCAGCAGTCCACCCTTTCATCCGTTGATAGACCGGCTCGCAACCGGTCAACATGTCCAGGTCGGCTGGCATATCTTTATGGATGGTGCTCCCATGCCTGTAGCCGGTACAGAGTTTCAACTCCTTGCAGCCATCGAGCACATCGAGCTTGGTCACGGCTAGGGAGGATAATCCGTTGACTTGTGTCGCATGGCGGACAACGACAGCATCGAACCAGCCACATCTTCTGGCACGCCCCGTAGTCGAACCGAACTCCTTTCCACGTTCTTGTAACCCCTGTCCAACCGCATCGGTCAGTTCAGTTGGAAAGGGGCCACTGCCCACCCTGGTGGTATAGGCCTTCGCAATGCCCAGAACCGCATCGATCATCGTGGGACCCACGCCAGTTCCCGTGCAAGCGCCACCGGCCGTTGAACTGGACGAAGTCACGTAGGGATAGGTGCCGAAATCCACATCCAGATGCGTACCTTGCGCCCCTTCAAACAAGACGGTCCTGTTCTTCCCGATCGCGCGATTGAGTAACGTGGTTGTATCGACGATATAACTCCTGAGTCGATCGGCATACGCCATATATTGGTTGAAGACTTTGTCGACCTGAAATGTCTCGACTTTGTAGAGTCGCTCTAAAAACCAGTTCATCTCGACAAGATTCTCTTCGAGTTTTTTCTTGAACAATGGTGGGTTCAGCAGATCCCCCATAAGAATTCCGATCCGCGCCATCTTGTCAGCATACGAGGGTCCAATCCCACGTCCGGTCGTGCCGATTTTCCGTGACCCTTTGGACTGTTCTGACGCGCGATCGATTGCTTTATGGTAGGGCAAGATGACGTGAGCCCGCTGACTAATGACGAAATTCTTCCCGAATTTCACACCCTGACCTTGTAGGTGATCCATCTCCTCGATCAGAGAACTAGGATCAACGACCACGCCGTTGCCGATGGCACACAACGTGCCACGATACAGAATCCCTGAAGGGATGAGATGGAAAACAAATGTTCCACGATCGTTGATGACCGTGTGTCCAGCGTTGGAACCGCCTTGATAACGCACGACGATATCGGCGTTTTGGGCTAAGATATCGACGATCTTGCCCTTGCCCTCATCGCCCCACTGAGCACCAATAATGACGAGATTGCCCATAGTTAAAGATATCCGCAGCCGGAGTTGACACGAAAAAATGGCTCTGACCAGATTGGGAGATCAGAGCCAAGGGGCCTCATGGTAGGTGCAGCCTATTCTTTTGTCAAGATGGTCGTTGCGATACTTTGCATTCAAACCTTTTTACAAGATCATGACACGGTGATGCAACCACTGGTCGGT
>Ga0209824_10000466_pt1 | contig 25140 bp, 26 predicted proteins | sample VDWuncwatermetaG_FD_184124 | JGI IMG/M metagenome (GOLD analysis project Ga0209824, IMG submission 184124) | Wastewater microbial communities from Netherlands to study Microbial Dark Matter (Phase II) - VDW unchlorinated drinking water (SPAdes)... ...
ATCTCTACCTAACTCACTTCGCGCTCTCGGACAAACAAGAGAAGAGGTTTCTCTTTCGGGAGAGGAGCAACCGCGGATACGGGAATAAGGCGGGCGCTGCGCTCGATCGGTTTCTAGTCTGGAACGAGGACTGGAAGTTGGCAGGTCAAGGACAAAATCATCTCATTGAAGTAAGAGACCGCGACACAGTTTTGAGGTTGCAGTTGAGCCCGCTCAAGCCGCCGGTTCTGCACGGCGATAAGGGCCTCAGCCAAAAAGGTGAGGGGAAAGGGAGGGCCTCCTACTACTATTCGTTTACGCGTATGAAGACAGAAGGAGAATTGGAGATCGGGGGGAAGAGGGAAGGAGTTCGAGGCATCAGCTGGATGGACCATGAGTTTGGCAGTGATCAGTTAGGAGAGGACCAAGTGGGCTGGGACTGGTTCAGTCTTCAGCTCGATAACAAAACGGAAATCATGCTCTATCTCATGCGGAAAAAGGATGGCTCGGTTGATCCCTATTCCAGCGGCACGGTGATTTATCAAAACGGCGGCACGAAACATCTCACCCGCGGCGATTTTCGCGTGGAAGTTCTGGACAGGTGGAAAAGCCCCAAAAGCGGAGGCGACTACCCTATGAGGTGGAGGGTTGCCATCCCGTCCGAAGGGATCGAGTTGGAGATCGTCCCCTTTTTTCCCGAACAAGAGCTGGACACGCGCAAAAGCACCAGGGTCACATACTGGGAAGGGGCCGTCCAGGTAAAGGGGAGCTACCGAAAAAAACCGCTCCAGGGTCTAGGGTATGTGGAGATGGTTGGCTATGTTGGAAGGCTGAACATATGAGACGGTGGCCATGGGGGAAGGCTGGAGGTATGAAAGGGAGCACGAGGGGGCGGCCTCCTCCCTTGACATGGCGGAGCGTCTGTGTAATACATTAGATAAATTTGTATTACAGATGGAGGCGTCCATGGCCAAGAGTGTGCGCTTGGATAGTCAGTTGGAATCTCGCTTGGAGCGCGCTGCCCGGGCTCTGGGAATTTCCCAATCTGAGCTGATTCGGGAAGCGGTAGCCAAAAGGTGTAAGGAGGTGGTAAGGCCATCCCTGGCCGAGAGGCTGGCCCCGTTCATTGGGTGCATCAAGACCTCGGGTGGCCGTGCCCGGCATACGGGGGTGGCTTTTCGACGAGCTCTGGCTAAGAAGAGGGCGCGATGATCCTCACGGATGCTGGACCGTTGGTGGCCCTTATGGATCGGGGCGAGCCCGACCACGGTGCATGTGTGGCTTGCCTGGCTAGATTAACGGGTCCTATGCTCACCACTTGGCCAGCGTTCACAGAGGCGATGTATTTATTGGGGGAGGCTGGGGGATGGCGTGCGCAGGAAGCCCTCTGGAGGATCCCTCAGCGCGGTGACCTTGAGATCGCGCCGCAGGGAGCCGAGCACCACGCGCGTATACAGGCCTTAATGCAAAAGTATCGGGATCATCCGATGGATCTGGCCGATGCCTCCCTGGTTTGTTTGGCTGAAGAGCGAGGCTTTCGGGAGATCTTCACCCTAGACCAACGGGACTTTCATACCTACCGCATCCATGGTCGCCAGACCTTTCACCTCTGGCCGGCGAAGTAGTAAAGACCCGCTTAGGGCCTGAGTTCCGTTGTGATGATCGGCTATGTGAGGAGGTTGAGGGCATAAGATGTAATGACGGAAAAGGAGAAAACCCTTCTTGCAGGTTGCCTAAACCGGGAGAAGACAGCTTGGGATGCCTTCGTCCTTCAGTACTCCGCTCTTGTCTATCATACGATCAGAAAAACTTTCAGTCTCTATCACACCGAGCCTCGCACGGATCTAGTCGAGGATCTTTTTCAGGAATTTTTTCTTTCTATTCTGGGTGACAACTTCAAAAAACTCCGTCAGTTTCGGGGCGACAAAGGCTGCAGCTTGGCTAGTTGGCTAAGGGTCGTTGCTTCCCGGCTGACTATCGATTTTTTGAGGCAACAGGGTGCCCTCTCTGTAGAAGTAACTGAGAGCCTTCGCTCCGACCAGCATGACCCGCCAGCTTCGCTAATTGATTTTGAAGAAGAGAAGCTGCTTTCCAAAGCTCTGCAAGGCCTGCCCCCACGGGACCGTCTTTTCCTTGACCTCTCTTATCGCAAAGAGCTCCTACCAGAAGAGATCTCCTCCATTCTTCGGGTTTCTGTGAATGCAGTCTATACCCAGAAGAGCCGCATCCTAGATAAGCTACGGGAAACGCTGAAAAAAAACGGCCTTCTGTAAGAAATCACAGCTTCTCCCGTCTATTTGAGCAGAATAGAGATCCTGGTTCTCATTAAGGAGGCGCCCTTGATTGATCGTGACGAAGAAAAGCTCGCAAGGATTTTACACTATCTCCTGACCCGACAGAGGAGTAGAACTGGGCGAACCGGTTGCCCCGATGAGGAAGAGCTGGCTAATTACTCAAGCGGCCTTCTTACCGAGGGGGCAAAACAGGGCCTGGAGGCCCACTTAGCGGATTGCGCTTTTTGTATGGATGATCTGGTCGCTGTGCGCAAATCCGCCCAGGACGAAGAGGCAGAGAGAGTTCCTCAACATCTCATCACTGGGGCTATGGCCCATCTCCAGCCGGATCAGAGAGGGGAAAGTTTCCTTGATATTGTGGTTCGGCTGGTCAAAGGCTCGCTCGAGCTCGTAAGCACTTCAGGTTACTTGATTCCAGCCCCGGCCTCGGCCGGTATTCGGGGAAGACCGAGACCATCTGGAACCAGTATTCTCCAGGTTGAGAAAGAGATGGGGAGGTTTAGTGTCGCTGTAGAGGTGGAGCGGGTAGAGACCAACCTATGTCAGGTAGTGGTTAGGGTTAAGGAGAACGACGGAAGGTCGGCCGAGGGGATTCGACTGAGCCTGGCTTCCGGGGGCCGCGAACAGGCTTCCTATCTCACACGTCAGGGAGCGGTTCTATTTGACCGGATTCCCCAGGGAGAATACAATCTCGCCATTTCCGACTCCGGCGCTCCCGTGGGAGCAATTCGACTCAGGTTAATGGAATGATGTAAATCCAGTCGGCTGGCCTATTCGAGGAGGGTTGCCATGAGCGATAAAGACCCACCCAATCATCTCGATGAGATCCTCAAAAAGAGAAAAGAGTTAGACGATCTCATCGACACCCGCTTCAAGCGCCCGGTCACGATCCTCTTTTCGGATATAGTCGGCTCCACCAGATTCTTCTCCACCCGCGGTGACACCGAGGGGCGGCTTATGATCACGCGCCACAACGATCTCTTGAGTCCGCTTATCTCACAGCATCAGGGAAACCTCATCGAAATCATAGGGGATGCCTTGCTGGCCTCCTTCGAAGAGCCATCCAAGGCCGTGGCCTGTGCCGTGAGGATGCAGGAAGTTTTGGCCCAAGATAATCAGGGACGACCAGAGCAGGACCGAATCGAGATTCGCATTGGGCTCAACCTGGAGCCAGGATTTGTCGAGGCAGGGCATGTCTACGGGGTTGTGGTCCATATTGCCGAGCGGATCAAATCCCTGGCGGGGGGCAGACAGATCCTTATCTCAGAGTCGGTTTATCGGGCGCTTCAACCAGGGCGAGACCCACTCTGCGTATTCCTTGATAAGGTGCAGGTCAAAGGCAAAGAAGGAGAGATCAAGGTCTACCGCGTGGTCTGGAGAGCTGAAGAAGAAATACAACGCCCTATTCTTAGGGAAGCGCAAGGGGATCTCATTCTGGAAGTTTCGCGAGAGGACGGAAAGATTAAAGTCAGTGTTTATGAAAGAGGGGAGGGAGGTCGAAAAACGCTCCGTCCGTATGAAGATTTGGAGGTGGCCTGGGAGCAGGTTGACGCGAGTTGTCGTGAAATCATACACCTGCTCAATCTGGCCAATAGGCGCGCCAGGGTCACGCCGGAAATCCTCGACGGGCTCAAGAAATCCGGACAGATCCTTTTTGAGCTTCTGATTCCTCCCAAGGCTCGGGAGAGACTCAATTCGACAACGGCCAGGAACTTGATCCTCTATGTGGACGACAGGCTGGTTCATCTTCCTTGGGAGTTACTCTTTGACGGCAAGGAATTTTTCTGCCGGCGCTTCGCCATGGGCAGAATCGTAAGCACCCGTCAAGAGCCGACTTCTCTTTCCAGCCGTACTTTAAAAGCGCCTTTCAAAGTGTTGGTCATAGTTGACCCCCGTGGGGACCTAGAGGCTTCGTACCGCGAAGGAATAGAGATAAAAAACTTCCTCGACGAAAGAAGGGAGAGCTTTCATGTTGATTTCAAAAGCCACCCCACCGACATCTCCTTTGTTAAAAAGAATCTGCGCGACTACGACATTGTCCATTACGCGGGTCATGCAGACTATCACTCGCAGAATCCCTCAGATAGCGGTTGGCTCTTAAGCGACGGAAAGCTTAAGGCAGGTGAGATCTCCGCTATGGGTGGGCTCCAGCCCATGCCCTTTTTAGTGTTCTCAAATGCCTGCCAAACCGGCCAAACGGAGGAGTGGCAAATCCAAGAAGGATACGAGCAGCAGATCTTTGGCCTGGCCAATGCTTATCTCCTCTCGGGTGTCCAGCACTACATCGGCACTTTTTGGGAAATCTTGGACGAGCCCAGCTCCTACTTTGCCAAACGGTTCTATAGCTTCTTGGCTGAGGGCGAGAAAGTGGGTGAGGCGGTCTGTAGAGCGCGGCAGGAGCTTATTGAGGCCTATGGTGAAGAGACGATAGTGTGGGCCAGTTACATGCTCTATGGCGATCCGACGTTTGAGTTCGTCTCGTCCGAGAGAGAAGAGACCGCAACGGCGGCTCGGCGCGAGGTGGTCCAGCCGGATTGGCAGCAGGTGGTTCGCGGGGAAAAGCCTGCGCCGGCTTCTGTGGCAAAGTCTCGGCGTTCGCTTTTGCTCTATCCGCTCCTGGGCGTTCTTCTGCTGGCCCTCGCCTTCTCCGGTTATTATCTTTTTTACCCCACTGGCGATCAGGAGGAAAAACTAGCTTCGGCGCCGGCAACCGCTCCCATGCCCGCATCCCAGCCAAAGCTAGAGCCCGAGCAAGAGACTAAGGCTCCAGAGAAGGCCGAGGTAAAAATGCCGGTCATCGTGACACAAGCTAAAAAGGGCCAAGAGGTTGCAAAGCCCAAAGAAGCGGCTCCCACTGCCAAGGCAAAAGAGGTTACTCTGGCTCCGGTTGCCAAGCCTCAGGAGATTGCACCTCAATCCGAGGCCAAGCAGGAGGTGGCTGGCAAGAAAGAGCCCAGTGCCCAGCCAGTAGCAGCTCCTCTGAGTCTCAGGATGAATATTATCGGTCAGAGGAAAGAGACTGATGGTGGCTATACGGAGGTGTTAGTAAATGAAGGGGGCATTCTGCGCTCTCATGATAATTTCCAGGTTCACCTGGAGACCAGCCGTCCTGCGTACGTCTATATCCTTCTTTATGAAAGTCAGGGCAGAGCCAGCCAGATTTTCCCCGATCCCAAGATCGATCACCCAGGTTTTATCGAGAGAGGGAGAAGGGTTGTGATCCCGGCTAAGGACCTCTGGTTCTGGCTGGATGAAAGTACCGGCACTGAGACGATTTATGTCTTGGCCTCAGAAAAGCCGATGGCCGATATTCGGGGGCTCTTAGCCAGGATGGAGACCACCGATGAGACTGGGCAGCAGCGCGCCTCTCAGGAGATCAAGCAGAGGATCGCCGTCATGCAGCGCGGCGTCGGCGGCGTCACCAAAGGCCAGGCAGTTACTTACACCTTGAGTGATGGGAAGAAGATCGAGAAGGTAACCGAGGTCGTCACCGGCACAGGCTCGGTGGTGAGGGCGGTGAGTTTCCATCATCGATGACCGGGATGGCCTGATAGGAAGTTTTTATGTTCTTGGTTGCTAGCATGGTTTATAATCTTGCTTTCGTGTCTCGAAAGGTTTTCCTCCTCGGATTCTTGGCAGCGGATCTAGTGTATTGAATCTAACGCTTCTTTACATTTGGCTATTTTAGCTAGAATTCGCTCGACCGGCGCACTCCAGACAAACACCTTGGGTTTTTGATTGTGATGGTCCAAATATTGTTTGATGGCGTCGATCAGCTCGGGAACGTTTCGAAACACGCCGCGACGGATACGTTTGTCGGTGATCTCACGAAACCAGCGTTCGACCAAGTTCAACCAGGAACTCGAAGTCGGTATAAAGTGCAAATGGAACCGGGGATGGCGTCGGAGCCAAGATTTCACACGCGGATGTTTGTGGGTGGCATAATTGTCCACAATCAAGTGCAGAGCAAGTTCGCTCGGCGTTTCGCTGTCGATTCTGTTAAGGAAGCGGATAAACTCTTGATGCCGATGACGTGGCATACAGTCACCGATAACCTTACCGTCGAGCATGCTGAGAGCCGCAAACAATGTGGTGGTGCCGTTGCGTTTGTAATCGTGGGTCATAGTCCCGCAGCGGCCTTTCTTCATGGGCAGACCCGGCTGGGTACGGTCGAGAGCCTGGATTTGGCTTTTCTCGTCGACACACAATACCAGAGCTTTGTCCGGAGGATTCAAATAGAGGCCCACGACGTCGGTCAGCTTTTCGACAAAGTGCTTGTCGCTACTGAGTTTGAACGTCTTAACCAAATGGGGCTTGAGGTTGTGCTGTCTCCATATTCGTTGAATGGTTGCCTGGCTGAGATGCTGCGCTCTGGCCATGCTGCGTGTACTCCAATGCGTGGCATGGGGAGGCTTGGTGTGCAGGGTAGCGTCGACCACAGCCTGTATTTTGCGTGCCGAAATTCTCGCCTTACGACCAGGACGAGGCGCGTCTTTTTCCAGCCCCGGCAATCGCAGAGCCAAAAAGCGTTGCCGCCACAGTTGGACCGTGGGACGAGAAACTCCCACAGCGCGCGCGATCTCTTGGTTAAGCACTGCGTTGGCTGCCATTTGAATGATTCTGGCACGCTGCACCACTCGCAGCGGCAAACTTCTCGCGCGCGTCCAAGCAGCCAGAGTGCTCTGCTCTCCCGGCGTCAATATAATAGGATCTGCAGTTCTGCTCATGACCCATATAATGCCATAACAGCGAGTATATATAAAGCTATTTATGATTCAATACACTAGCTGCCTGCGCCGCTCCAGTTGTCCGCACACCGATGGAGGAAGTGGCCCGGTTTCCGCTCATCGATGTTCATTCCCATTGGAATGGCCCGATGTCTGGGGAGTTACTGCAGGCCATGAACGCTGCTGGTATAAGGCGGATGGTTGTCTTCGGAGGGGAAGATGCGGCTCGGCTCGCCCGGCAACAACCTGACAGATTCGTGGCCTCATATACGGGTCTCCTCGGAGCAAGGCGCAAAGCGATGGGAGGAGGAACGGACCTGGAAGTGACGGAACGAGTCGGGGCCGAGTTTGAGCAGGCGCTCAAATCCGGTCTTTACAAAGGCCTCGGTGAGATCTCAACTTATCATCCGGCATATTCAGCCGATCCAATCGCGCCTGACTCCCCGCTAATTCTTCGCTTTCTGGACTTGGCTGGCCGATATGGCGTGCCGATTATTATCCACTGTATGGACAGTGGTGTGAGTGAGATGGCTCGTGCTCTTCGTGCCCACCCCAAGACAACGGTGATTTGGGCTCATACAGGAGGCCTTTCTCCTTTAGTCATCCGGGATTTTCTGAGCGATCATCCGAACCTCTACTTTGATCTTTCAGCGACGCATCCGCCTTGGCCTAGAAGGAGATATCCCATTTTGTCTTTTGGAGCGACGATTGACGAGAACTGGCAGCAGCTTTTTGAGGAGTATCCCGACCGTTTTCTCATAGGGTTTGACTTCAGCGCTCTTAGAGGCCGGGGCACACCGATCAGCGCAGCACGAGAGGCGGGAGAATTTTTCCGGTCGGCCTTGTCACAGATTACTCCGACCACGGCAAGAAAGGTCGCCTACGAGAACGCTCAAAGACTCTACAAGCTTTAAGTCGGAAGGAGGATGAACCATGCGAAGGTTGATACTCAGTTTCCTTCTTACGCTTTTTTTGCTTATCGGGTACGCAATCAAACAACCTAGGGCTCAGCAAAACATAGAGGGCCCCCTCCGAGAAGCAATCGTTAAAGGACAAATTAAAGGGGCTTTGGCCGCAACAGAAGTGAACGCTTTGGATGCAGAGAAGAGCCGAAACTGGTACGAGGCATCGAGGTTGTACACCAGAGCTTCGTTTGGAGCGAGGATTTCAGGTCAGTTGCAAAAGGCTGTCTCTCATGCCAGTAGAGGCTTCGAGATGGCACAAAAAGCGGGAGATCCGGAGCTTCAGGTTGACGCTATTTTACGACTGGCGGTTGTCCTTAGGGACATTGGACAACACGCAAAAGCGACGGAATGGATTCAGAAGGGCATCGAGATCCAAAAGCAGGTCCCTGCGGGACCGAGGAAAAACGGCATAGACGCGTTTTTGAATAGAGAACTAGGGGTGTCTCTTCTTCGTGAGGGAAAAACCCAAGAGTCCATTGAGTACATAGAGTATTCCCTTCAACTCGTTCGGTCAGGACTAGCTGCTTCTCAAGGTACAAGGGGACGCCCTGCTGGAGCCCTCGAGAGTTGGCAGAACGAGGAAATTCGGACCGGCCATTTACTTGCTATCGCTTACCACCAGGCAGGCAACGTGGAGGAGGCGATAAAGATCTACGAAGGTGCAATCGAGACTATCAAAAGATCGGGGTTAAAATCAGAGGCTGAGGGCGACCTTTACCACGGGTTGGGCCAGGCCTATCTGCGTCTAAGAAACTCCGTGAAGGCTCAGGAGAATCTCCAGAAAGCACTGGAGAGAGCTGAGAAACTCCAGGATGCCTCTTTGATCCACCGTGCGAGCAACGGAATGGGTGATCTATTGGTCCTAAGTGAAAAGCCATCTGAGGCGGTACCCCATTATCAAAAGGCCGTTCAACAAGTTGAATCTGCCCGCTCGCTGCTGGCGTCCCAGGAATACCGGCAGTCATATCTTGAGGGCAGGCTAGAAGCCTATGTCAACCTAGTGGGTGTATTGGTGCAAGTAGGAAAACAAGAGGAGGCTTTCAATTACAGCGAACGGGCACGCTCGCGTGTCTTTCTGGATGTTTTAGGTAGCAAAGTGGAACTGTCACGAGGGAAGAGTGGCTTGCTGAACGAAGAGAGGGCCTTACAGGAGAGGATAAGTGGGCTGAGGGCCTTGTTAGGGGTGGTAGAGAATGAAGCAGAGAGGGAAGCTTTAAGGAAGGGTTTGGCGGAAGCTGAGAGAGCCTACGACGCCTTTTTAACCAAGGTAAGGAAGGAAAATAAAGAGCAAGCCTCTTTGATGTCCGTGGAGCCGCTTACTCTCCAACAGATCCAGGAGTTTCTGGACCCTGGGCAGACCCTGCTTGAATATTTTGTCACCCCAGAGAAGACCTTTCTCTGGGTAGTGGATAAAGAGCGATCTAACTCGCTAACTATTGCCATCTCCCAGAAGGAGCTAGTCTCCAGAGTTAACGCCGTAAGACAAGCTATCTCAGAGTTAAACCCACTGGGTGAGTATCAGAAGGTCTCTCAAGAGCTATATAAACTTCTCATTCAGCCAGCTTTAGGTCACATTAGAGGGAAGGAGGTCATCATAGTACCCCACAATGTCCTGCACTATGTCCCCTTTCAAGCTCTGTACTCTCCTCAAGGCAAGTACCTCATGGAGGATTACTCGCTGAGTTATCTCTCCAGTGCCAGTTTGCTCCAGTTTGTCAAGGAGAAGAGGAAGGCGAAGGGGGAGAATGTCCTAGCCTTCGGGAATCCGGACCTGGGCGATCCCGGCATGAACTTAAGGTTTGCGGAGTTGGAGGCCGGAGAGATAGCAAAACTTTACCCCCGTTCCTCAGTGCTGCTAAAGAAAGAGGCCACAGAAGAGAAAGCTAAGATTCTTTCTCCCGACAATGACATACTTCATTTTGCTACGCATGCGGAGCTAAGTGAGGGAGATCCTCTCTCATCGGCTATTCTTCTAGCTAGAGATGACAAGGAAGACGGGAGGTTGGAGGTGAGGGAGATCTTTGGGATGGATCTGAAGGCTAACCTGGTAGTGCTCAGTGCGTGTGAGACGGGATTAGGAAAGCTTTCTAGTGGGGATGAGTTAGTGGGGTTAACCAGGGCTTTTATTTATGCGGGTACACCTTCAGTGGTGGCGAGTTTGTGGAAGGTGGAGGACAGCAGCACGGCAGCTCTCATGGGTAGCTTCTACAAGAACCTAAGGACCATGTCGAAGGTAGAGGCGTTGAGGCAGGCGCAGTTGGAGCTGATTCGGGGCGGAAAGCAAAGTGACTTGCTGGCTCGGCGAGGAGTGGGAGGGATAGGGAAGTTGGGGGAAGTGCCACAGGCAAAGCCTCAGTCTCCCGGCTCTGCCTCTGTCCCTGTCTCTATCTCCACTTCTCACCCCTATTTCTGGGCGCCGTTTATATTGGTGGGAGATGGGAAGTAGTGGCGCCACATCGGCGGGCCAATTGAGCAACCGCTCGCTTGAGCGAAATTTGTTGGGTGTAACTCAAGAATACGTTGCCCTGGTCCCTGCCTACGCGAACTCGAAGACCTGCAACGCAAGAGATTTTGTCGGTTTGGCGTCCCCATGCACGAGCAGTCGAACCTTTTCTGTAGTCTCACGGCTGAAAGTCTCTTCGCCGCACCGCGCGCATACGGTGGCTGGAATACGATCGACCAGGACATATTTCCCGTCGATCTGGAAGATCTCTTCAACGAGTTCCTCTCGGCTTTCTTGGGAATGGCATACAGGACAGGTAAACATTGTCACCTCCGTGTCGAGTAATTGACCCATTCATTTGCATCAGGCTCGTAGATGGTGATTATTTTGACGAGATCCGTTTCCGCGAGCGAGACTTGGATATGCAAAGGGCGTCTCATTTGCGTGAATCCCAACAGTAAATAACTGTGAGAATATTTGTCATCGGGATAATCTTCAATCACGCTGGCTTGCGCACCAGCTTCTCTGATCTCCTGGTCAGCGATGCTTCGTTCCACAACGCGCTTAAAGGCGTGACGACTGAATTCAAACTCACCCACAGACAACTGTTTTCGGACCTCGTCGAGCGTCTTCATATAGTTGAAGAATACATCGACTTAGTCGCTACGCATGCGCCTGTCCGTCAGATGGTCCGGGTCCAAAATCACCGTCATCAGGCACGAGGAGTCAGGGAACGGCGATACGCGTTACCGGCCTCTATGATTTCGTCAAAGAGGGAATCGCTCTTGAATCTTCCGGCTAACCGTTTCCACCACGGCTGGTGGGACACTTTTCGGACCGCTTTCAACTTGGACCTCATCTTCCGTAGCTCCCGTTCCAGAACGGTCACGCGCTGTTCCAATTTCGTAGCTGTAGACTGCATAGTTTTGTCTCTCTGTGGGAAAGAATACAATAAATGCGAACGGGAAGAAAGCCTACCGCAGTGCGGCGTCGGCGGCATCACCAAAGGCTCCGCAGCAGCACGGCAGCGTTGATGGCCAGCTTCTATAAGAACCTGAAGACTATGAGCAAGGTGGAGTCCCTCCGGCAGGCGCAGTTGGAGTTGAAAAGGGGGGGGTGGGGCACCGTTTATATTGGTGGGAGATGGGAAGTGAGAGGGCACAATCGGTCGCCTTGTTTATCGTTCTTGATTGATGTGTACCCTTCGGCTTCGGAACCGGACAGTTAACCTACACCTCTGAAGAATCTGAGTCCCCAGAAGCCCGCGGGGATTATCTAATGCGATCACCTCAACAGGCTGTCTCTTATTGAACCAACGAACTTGTCCCTTGTAGACATTTGCTCGCACAATTCGGCCATCTGCCAGCACAAATGGTTCCCTCCCGTATTGCTGGAACCCCAAACTCTTAATCATTCTCAAAGGGAGGCACAGCTCTCCGGAGAAACCTGTGTCAATGATGAGAGAAATCTTGCGCCTCGTTGGGAGAGTTTCCAGGACAATAACGGGCTCGCGTGCCGATGTTACCGTCCCGTGAATCGGCATATACTGCGCAGCGCATGAACGGCCCGATAGCCGATCCGGATAGCATAAAAGATCTTGCCGGGATGCTTCCTGCGGCCTTTTTCCATAGCTTCCATCACCGTCCTGCCGAGAAAGTAGTCCCCCGAATCGACATCGATTGCCACAATACGACCTTTGTATTTTCTTTCGAGCTTTGGTTTTAGCCTTCTTTGATAGATCGCTTCCGCTTTCCTATCAAACGCCAGCGCATGACCGTTCCTCATGTGAACTCCTTGTCTTTTTGTACCCTACCATACTGCTGACCCCCCCTTCAACTTCCAGAGCCATAGGATGATGATACCTCCTTGATTTACCCCCGGGAAAGGCGCAGAATTTTGCTATCCTTGAAGGCTCTTGCTGGAAGGTAACTAACCCGCAGATCTATCGTGTGCGGTTTGCCAAGGATCAGGACAATGAAGCAGACTCAACTAGTGGAAAAAAATTTGGAGCTAAGTTTTGAATTTATGCGCCATCTTTTGTCGCATCCCGAGCTAGAAAAAAGTATTCCCAAGGAGGCGCAGGTTGTTCTGCTGCCGGATTATGATGAAAAGCTAAAGCGTTTTAACTTGAGAAATTCTAAGCGGCAGCGGGAAAAGGGACAACCGGTAGTCTATGTGCGCATAAAAAGGCTCGCCTCAGGCCGCCCGTCCCGCCTAGTTGGGACAAAAGTGGAACGCGTGGCCTAGGGGCGCTTGTGAGGACGGGTCGCGTTTGGTGCAGCCGAGAGTGAAGGTAGTTTTGTCAAGGTCCCGTCACGACTTATTGGTGACGGAAATGGGGAATAGGGAAAAGTCGCCGACGGGAAGACCTGTGTCCATTTCGCCGAAGGAGGTCTTGGTAGATGAGGAAGAATAAGGTCGAAAGAAAATTTGACTGTATAGCATTCAAGCGTCAGGCCCAAGGGAAAGTATATGAGGAAACGAAAAATCTGACTTTGGAAGACCAGGTAGCCTACTTCCGCAAAAGGGCGAATTCGGGTCCACTGGGAAAATGGTGGAAACGGCTGCCCAGCGCGTCGCCTTCTCAAAAACTTAAGGCAGGCTAGTTTGAAGATTACCGGGGACTTTTGGCCAAGATCGAGACCACAGACGACGCAGGACAGAAAGGCGCTTCTCAGGAGATTAAAGAGCGGATCGCCGTCATGCAGCGCGGTGTCGGCGGCGTCACCAAAGGCCAGGCGGTGACTTACACGCTGAGTGACGGAAAGAGAATCCAGAAGGTGACCGATGTGGTCACCGGCACCGGCTCGGTCGTCAGGGCGGTGAGCTTTCTTCATAGGTAGGGCTGATTTTGAACAAGGAAGAAAAGGTGAGATCGATAAAGATGTTTGCCTGGGTGATAGCTCCTTTTATCCTCCTCTTTGCCTCAGCTTGCGCTGTTCCAAAATACGAAGCTACTCCTAACTCTAGGCGCGCAGCACTTATGCGTGGCGAGATCAAGGAGTACTTGGCTTTTAACGAGTTTCAGGCCCGTGAGACCGAAAAAAATGCCGCAACCAGTTGGTTCCCCCAACAATACTGGGAAGCTGCAGCCGCGTCTTATCATGAGGCTGCCACAGCAGCCCGCCTGAGCGGGCAGTTACAAAAATCAATTGCTCTCGGCGAGAAGGCTCTGGAGATGGCCGAAAAGTCAAAGGAACCAGTTCTTCAACTTCAGGCCATTAACGAGCTCATAGGTGGATATAGCTCTGTCAGGAATTTTGAGAAGCCCAAAGGGCTGATCCAAAAAGGATTTGCGATTTTAGAAAAGACTCCTGACGCGCATACCCGAAACAGTTGGGGAAGTGGTCTATACTTGCAACTGGGCATAGACTTAATGCGTGAGCGAGAATACGAGAAGGCAATCGATGCCTTTTCCCAATCTCTTCGTCTAGAAGAAGATGCTCAGGCGTTTCGTTACCGCGTGATACGGAACCAAAGCTCGATAGAAAGCGGAAAGACCAATATCGTGAGCAGGTTAACTCACCTGGGCGATGCCTATCGCAGGGCAGGGAAGTTGGGGGATGTGCCTCAGACTATCGCTCAGTCTCCAGCCCCTCTCTCTGTCTCCACCTCTCACCCCTATTTCTGGGCACCGTTCATCCTGGTGGGAGATGGAAGGTAGCGGAAGGGCCTGATTAAAATCTTGACCAGATTGCCTTTGTAGCTGATTTCTATACAATATCCCTATGCTGGTTGAACGAATTACCGTTAAGCCCGATGTCTGTGGCGGGGAACCGACAATTCGCGGGATGCGAATTACGGTGAGCCAGGTTCTGGAAATGCTTGCTGGCGGCATGACGGCCGAGCAGATCCTCAAGGATTTCTCCTACTTGGAGAGGGCCGATATAAACGCATGTCTTGAGTACGCGGCACGGCAGGCGGCGCACCGTGAAGTTTTGTTGGGCAAGTGAAATTTCTTGTTGATGCGAATCTGCCGCCGCATCTTTGCCGCTGGCTGCGAACTCACGGTCATGAGGCTGCACATCTTGCGGATATAGATCTTTTAAGGGCTACTGATACACAAATATGGGACCGGGGAAAGAAAATCAACCAGTCGTGCACGTACGGATCAAGAAGTTGGCTCCTCCTCCAAAATCGCGTTTGGTGCAGCCGCGCCTGAAAGTGGCTCTGTAGAAACTTATTTTAGACATCTCTGCATCAGCCGATCAAAAAACTCCACGGCCAGGTCGATCTCTTCCTTGGTGATCTCAAAGGAAGGGGAGAGGCTGAAGACGTTCTTGTAGTATCCGCCGATGTTCAAGATTATCCCGTAGCTTTTCCCGTTTTTGTTAAGGTCCCCCTTTAACCCTTCCTGGCAGATCCGCTGGGTCAATTCGGCATTCGGCGTGATGCCGTCTTGCTGGCACAGCTCGATCCGTATAGCCAGGCCAAGACCGTCCACGTCGCCCATGATCCCGGGATACTTCTTTTGCAGCTCTTTGAGTTGCGCCAAAAAGTACCGCCCTTTTTCTGCGACCTTCTTCTCGTAGTCCTGTTCCTTGAGGAGTTTCAATACCTCCAGGGCGAGGGCTGTTCCCTGTGGATTGGCCGCGTAGGTGGAGTGGGTCGAGCCCGGAGGAAAGGTCTTGGGGTTGATGATCTCTTCCGTAGCCCAAACCCCGGACAACGGATTCAGCCCGTTGGTCAATGCTTTTCCGAAGACGATGATGTCGGGAACGATATCCAGGTGCTGGATCGCCCAGAACTTTCCCGTGCGGAAGAATCCCATCTGAATTTCGTCGTCCACCAGAAGGATCTTTCTCTCTTCGAGAATTTTTTTGAGGCCCACGAAGTATTCTTTAGGGGGAATGACATAGCCGCCTGTCCCCTGGATGGGTTCCATGTAGAAGGCGCCGAATTCACACTCTCCGGCCTTGGAGTCCCAAAACGAGTAGTATTCGGTGTCAAAGATCTTTTCGAATTGTTTCAGGCAATAGAGGCCGCAGTCCTCCCGCTTGAGCCCGTAGAAGCAGCGGAAGCAATAAGGGTAGGGGACGAAATGGGCGCGGTCGCCGAAATGGCCGTAACGGCGCCGGTATCGGTAACTCGAGGTGATCGCTGTGGCGCCCAGAGTCCGGCCGTGGTAACCGCCCATGAAGGCGAAGCCGACGTTTTTATGCGTGTAGTTGCGCACCAGTTTGACGGCATCCTCGACCGCCACGGCGCCGCCCACGTTGAAGTGGATCCTGCCCCTTTCATGGAAGATTTTTTCGCACAGTTGGGCGATACGGGCGGAGACCTCGACCTTCTCCGAGTGAAGATAGTGGCTGCCGAGCTGGGGGAGGCGGTCCAATTGTTCCTTGAGGGTTTGGTTGAGCCGCTTGTTCCGATATCCGAAGCTCGCCGTAGCCGAGGCCATCTGCAGGTCGAGAAAGGGGGTCCCTTGAGGATCATAGAGGAAACAGCCATCGCAGCTCTCGAAAATTTTGGGCGGCTCCGAGGAATGCACGGCGTCGCCCCAGGAGCAATAGTCCGCTTCCAGTTTTCGCAGCTCTTCTTCAGTCATCGTAATTCTCTTTTAGCGTTTTGATGGCTTGAAGGACATCGCGGAAATCGTGGAAGGCGTGGCTGGCGATTCCTTCTCTGTCGCAAAACTCCCTCAGGCCGTTTTTTGCCAGAACGAGATCTGCATTCCTGGCGAGAAGGAGATCGGAGAGCCCGTCGCCGATGACCACGGACTTCTCCGCCCCCGCCTTCAACCGCTCAAAAAGGGCCGGCTTGCAGGTGGCGCACCCATGGATGCACCCTTGAGGGAAGTAGGGAAAAGAGATGGCCGCCTTGTCTCTTTCAAAATTAAGTCCGCAGGCAAAAACAGGAACATTCTTCGCGGAGCCGTTATAGGCCGAAAGGGCGCGCCGCAAAATCTTATGGATCCAATAGTCGAAGCCGTCGCTTAAAATATAAAGACCATGCTTGTTCTGCGCGCAGAACACGGCAAACTCGCCGAAGAAGGGATCCACCTCGACCGAGTCAATCAGCGCATCGAGTTCCCCAGGCTCGACCGTAACCAGGGGCATCTGTTTCTGGAGCACTTCCCTGGCGCTCAGTTTTCCGGCCAGCCAATCTTCCTGGATTTCGCGCCACGACGGATCGGCAAACCTCTCCAGGACGGTGTCCGTGACGTTGATCCGCGTGATGGTGTCGTCGAAGTCGCAGAAGATGGCGAGTTTCATGATCTGCATCTAATACCAGGATGAAAGCCCGGTGTAAAGCTGAGCTCGTCCCCGGTTAAAAGAGGAGGTCTCTTTCTCTCAGGCCTCCTTGATTTGAGTTCGGAAAGCGAGCAAAATTTCTTTGTCCATGACGAATCTTCAGTCCAAAGTAAGAGAGACCATCCGAAGATACGAAATGTTCTCGTCCGGCGACAGGGTTTTAGTAGCCGTTTCCGGAGGACCGGACTCCGTGGCGCTCCTTCATCTGTTGTCCGGCTTGAAAGGAGAATTGGGCTTGAGTCTGGAGATGGCTCATCTCCAACACGGAATTCGGGGCGCAGAGAGCCGGCAGGATGCGCTCTTTGTTGCCGGGTTGGCGGAGAGGTTGGCGCTTCCTTTTCATCTCAGAGAAGTAAATCTCCCGAGAACGAGGGCGGAAAGGGGCAAAGGCAATATCGAGGCGATGGGACGAGATGAAAGGTATCGTTTTTTCGCCGCCCTGGCGGAAGAGCGTGGCATTCAAAAAGTTGCTACGGCGCACACGAGAGATGACCAGGTAGAAACTCTTCTCATGTGGCTCCTGCGCGGGAGCGGGAAGAGGGGGTTGGGCGGTATGCCTCCGGTGCGGCGGCTGATCCCGACTAAAGAGCCGGCCTTAGGAGGAATCATTCTGGTGCGTCCTTTGATCGAGGCCTCGAGAGAAGAGGTTGTGAGTTTTCTCGCGGCGGAGGGGCTGGAATCTCGAACCGACAAAACCAACCTGGATCCGGTCCCGCTGCGCAACTGGATTCGTCTCCGCCTGTTGCCTCAAGTCAGGGCGAAATTCGATCCCGCAGTCGATGAGCGGCTTGCCCATTTGGCTGATATTCTGCGCGAAGAAGACCAAACTCTGGACCGTATGGCCCGGCAAGATCTCGAGCTCGTGTTGCGGGAAAAAAATCTCATGCGCGACTCTTTTCTGCAATTGGACATGGCGATGCAGCGGCGGCTTCTCCGCCTATGGCTCGGCGCCACGCTGGGCGATATTCGGGGCTTCGGGTTTCAGGACGTCGAGGAGGCGCTCCGATTTATTGAGTCGGGTCCGCCGCAGGGTCGTCTCTCTGTGGGCAGGGGATGGGAGCTGGTCAAGCAGTACGGGGCTGTTTATCTGGAAAAGAGAAGAAAGCAGCAAAGGCCGGCGTGTTATAGCTATGATCTCCCGCGCCGAGGGGAGCTGGTCATTCCCGAGGCCGGTATGAAGGTTCAAAGTTCGCCTGGCATTTCCTCGCCCGATACGCGACCTAAAGACGGCCTCGAAGCTGTCTTCGACCTGGCCTCTCTTCCGGAGACTCTGACGGTGCGTAATTTTCGTCATGGGGACCGGTTCCAGCCGTTGGGGATGAAGGGGCATAAAAAACTTAAAGATCTCTTCATCGAGAAAAAAGTTCCGTTGGCGGTCCGCGTCGCTCTTCCTCTTTTTATGGCCGGGGGCGAGATCCTTTGGATTCCCGGATACGGCAGGAGCGATGTCGCCAAGGTCGGAGCTGAAACCAGGGAAGTTCTCAGGATCAGGGTGGAGATCTACGATCGCTGATCGGATCCTTGGGTATATTGAACTAACTCTTTGTCTGTGTTAGACTTTTCCCTGTTTTGACCTTAATGGAGGTTTGCATTGAACCAGCTTTCTAAGAATCTCGCCCTGTGGTTGGTTTTGGGGCTTATTTTCCTGCTGCTGTTTAACATTTTTAGCAAGCAGCATGGCAAGGAGCCGGAAATCGTCTTTAGCGATTTCTGGGCGGCTGTGGATCGGGGCGAGATAGTGGAAGTCACTATCCAGGGCCACAACATCCAGGGGAAATATCGGGGCGGTGAGCGTTTTCGCACCTTTGCCCCCAATGATCCGGAACTGGTAAAGACGCTGCGCGAAAAGAATGTGAAGATCGCGGCGAAGCCGGAAGACGAGTCTCCATGGTACATGGTGCTCCTCGTCAACTGGTTCCCCATGCTCCTCCTCATTGGCGTATGGATCTTTTTCATGCGTCAGATGCAGGTCGGCGGGGGCAAGGCCATGTCCTTTGGCAGGAGCCGAGCCAAACTGCTGACCGAGAATCAAACCAAGGTGACCTTCAACGATGTGGCGGGCGCGGAAGAGGCGAAAGATGAATTGCAGGAGATCATCGCATTTTTAAAAGATCCGAAAAAGTTTACCAGATTGGGTGGAAGGATTCCCAAAGGATGCCTCCTGGTCGGCCCCCCGGGCACGGGCAAGACCCTCATGGCCCGCGCCATTGCCGGTGAGGCCGGGGTTCCGTTCTTCAGCATCAGCGGCTCGGACTTTGTGGAGATGTTTGTCGGCGTCGGAGCATCCAGGGTGAGAGATCTTTTTGTCCAGGGGAAGAAGAATGCCCCGTGCATCATTTTCATCGATGAGATCGACGCGGTGGGGCGCCATCGAGGAGCCGGTCTCGGAGGCGGACACGACGAGCGAGAGCAAACTCTCAATCAGCTCTTGGTCGAGATGGATGGTTTTGAGGCCAACGAGGGAGTGATTCTCATTGCCGCGACCAATCGCCCTGACATATTGGATCCGGCGCTGCTCCGTCCGGGACGCTTCGACCGCAGGGTCGTGGTTCACCGCCCCGATGTCAAGGGAAGAGAAGGGATTTTGTCGGTGCATACCCGTAAGGTTCCCCTGGCCTCGGATGTCGACGTCAGCGTTTTAGCCAGGGGAACTCCGGGCTTTACCGGAGCGGACCTGGAGAATTTGGTCAATGAGGCGGCGCTTTTGGCGGCCCGTAACGACAAGGAAAAAGTCGAGATGCATGACTTTGAGCTGGCCAAAGATAAGGTGATGATGGGCTCTGAACGGAGGAGCATGATCATCAGCGAAGAGGAAAAACGCAACACCGCTTATCACGAGGCAGGGCATGCCCTGGTTGCCAAGCTCCTCCCTGGCACCGACCCGATCCATAAAGTTACGATTATCCCCCGCGGGATGGCGCTGGGACTCACCCAGCAGCTGCCGATTGACGAAAAGCATACCTATCCCAAGGAGTACCTGCTCAATAATCTCACGATTCTCTTCGGCGGTCGGGTAGCGGAGGAATTGATTCTGAACCGTATGACGACCGGCGCGGGCAACGATATTGAGAAAGCTACGGAGCTTGCCCACCGGATGGTTTGTGAGTGGGGGATGAGTGAAAAACTGGGGCCTATGACCTTCGGCAAGAAAGAGGAAGAGATCTTTCTCGGGAGAGATTTTACCCAACAGCAGGATTATTCTGAGAGCACTGCCGTTGAGATTGATGCCGAGGTCCGGCGCATTATAATCGAGAGCTATCTGCGGGCAAAGGATATCCTGAGGAACAATCTCCATCTCCTTCATAAGATTGCGGAAAAACTCCTCGAGAAGGAGGTTCTCGATGGGTCGGAGATTGACGCCCTGGTGCAGGAGTTTGGCGGGAATGGCGGGGATCCCTTTGTTCCTTTGGCCGTCACAGCTCATGCCTGAACCCCGATCCGACCCCGTTCCGCAAGGAAACGGAGCCTGTAGGTTAAAAATCTCGGATCGGGGTGAATTGACCCTCCGAAGGATCTACCAGCCCTCCGAATTATTCCCCCTCAACTCAAGCATCACTCGCAGGTAGTGAGGGCAGGGGTCCTCACCGGGAGCACATAGCCAGAAGGCAGGAGGCGGCAGGCAGCAGTCAAAAAGGTTCTGCTGACTCTCATCCGTTGTCTTGTGCCATGAATGAATGAGTTGGAGCGTTACATGAACGGGTTAGACACTACTGTTCCCGGAAGGGGCTGGATCCTCTCGACGCGTCATGGGGATATTTCCGTGGCGCGCCGGACTGCCCTGATGGGGATCGTGAATGTCACCCCGGATTCCTTCTCAGACGGGGGGAGATATCTGGATTCGGAGAAGGCGATCGCTTACGGGATCCGATTAGCCCAGGAGGGGGCGGATATCATCGATGTCGGGGGAGAGTCTACCCGGCCCGGCGCGCGCCCCTTGTCCGCTCAAGAAGAGGCGGGGCGGGTCCTGCCGGTGATTCGCGGTCTCAGTCGCGCTGTCTCCATTCCCATCTCCGTGGATACTTATAAAGCGGATGTTGCCAGGGCGGCTTTGGATGAGGGGGCAGATATAGTCAATGACATTAGCGCCTTGCGGTTTGATCCTGGCATGGCTCCGCTGATCGCCGCCGAGAAGGTGCCGGTGGTTTTGATGCACATGCAGGGCACGCCTCAGACCATGCAGCAGCGGCCCTATTATCAAAACGTGGTGGAAGAGGTGAAGGAGTTTCTGTTGGGTCGGATCCGTTTTGCCTTGGGCGCGGGTGTGGGCGCGGATCGGATTATCATTGATCCCGGCATCGGTTTTGGCAAAGAGCTGGATCACAACCTGGCGCTCTTGCGCGGCCTCCCGGCGCTCGCCTCCTTGGGGCGGCCGATTCTGGTGGGTCCTTCGCGCAAGACCTTTGTCGGGAAGCTTCTCGATGTCGGTCCAGAGGAGCGTTTGGAGGGAAGCCTGGCCGCGTCGGTGGCAGCGGTGCTGGCTGGGGCTAACATGATCCGGACACATGACGTTAAAGAGACCCTTCGGGCGATCCGGATAGCTGACGCGCTGCGTTTCGGGGGCGAAGAGTCGCGGGAGGAAAAAATTGTTTGAGGTCTTCACCCAGCTCCGTTGGCAGGACGCGTTAGACATCGGCATCATTGCCTTTGTCCTCTATAGACTGATCCACATGATCAGAGGGACTCGGGCCATGCAGATGATTATCGGGCTGGTGGTGATCCTCTTGGCCTATGTCTCGTCACAGATGTTCGGACTCTTTACGCTTAACTGGGTGCTCGATAATTTTTTGGGCTCCATTATCCTGGTCATCATCGTGATCTTTCAGAGCGATATCCGGCGCGCACTGACTCAGTTCGGCACGGCGCCGCTCTTTGGCGGCGCGGATCGGATCGAGCGCGGACAAGTATTGGAGGAGATTACCAAGGCCGTGGTCTCGCTTGCCACTAGAAGGATCGGCGGCCTGATCGTGCTGGAGAGGGAGGTGGGACTAAACGAGTATATCGAGGTCGGGACCCGTCTGGATGCCCGTGTCACCAGGGAGCTCCTTGAGAGTGTCTTTATCCCTCACTCTCCCATGCACGATGGGGCGCTGGTGATCCAAAAGGGAAGGGTGGCCGCGGCGAGGTGTTTTTTGCCTCTGAGTGTCGACCCGAACTTGAGCCAGGCCTTCGGAACCCGACATCGAGCCGCGGTTGGTTTGACGGAGGAGACCGATGCAGTGGTGATCGTAATCTCAGAAGAGCGGGGAAAGATCTCTCTGGTAGTCGGAGGAAAGGTCACCCAGGATCTTGAAGGCCCCCAGCTCCGCAGCTCTCTGCAGAGGCTTTTTGGCACATGAGACGTGGTTGGGAAAAAATTGTCACATTGGTCAGCAGCGATCTGGGGCTGAAACTATTTTCTATAGTTTTTGCCCTTGGACTCTGGCTATTTGTTAATGCCGGACAAAAAGCCGCGGAGCGGGCGGTAGAAGTGCCTGTGGAGTTTCGCAATATTCCTTCGGATCTGATGGTTGTCAATCCGGGCGTGGGCCAGGTCGAATTGCGAGTCATGGGCCCGCCGGCGCTTCTTTCCGCTTTAGATCCGGATTATCTGAAGGTCAGCCTTGACCTGGATGGGGCAAGGGTTGGAACCTCGACTTTTCGTCTTAGTCCCGATTTTTTTAATCCTCCCCGTGGCGTGCGAATCACGCGCATCAGCCCGTCCGTGATTAACCTCAAGTTAGAGACGGTCGCTGTGCGTTCTCTCCCGGTCGCAGTTCGCTTTGGCCCGAAGCCGCTTATTGGATATCGGGTTGCTCGGGTGGAGGCCAATCCGGATAGTGTCAAGGTCCGGGGAGCTGCGAGCGAGGTGAATCGCATGGTTTCCGCAGAGACCGTGCCGATCGATCTCGAAGGCGCGCGGGGACAAATGACGCGCGAGGTGCGTCTCAGTTCGGCGGGCAAAACGCTGTCATTTTCTCCCGACCGGGTTTCCGTTTCCGTGGTGTTGGAAGAGGAGTGGATGACTAGAGAATTTAGCCGCGTCGAGGTGAAGGCTAAAGATTTTACCGGAAGTTACAGCGTGTCTCCCCGGCGGGTCTATCTCCGCTTGTCGGGTCCCAAGCGTATTCTCAGCCAGCTTCAACTGGGGACGGATCAGGTTTACCTTGATCTCAAAGGACTTGCCCCGGGTGGCCACACCCTCACGCTGAATCTGAAGCTCCCCCCGGAAATTAAAGTGTTGGAGCAAAGGCCGGAAAGGTTTAGCGTAAGGATTGGCGCTAAGGAGAAGTAAATCAACGGAGGCGTAAAGCGAGATGACTAAGGCACCGACGGGAGAAAAAAAACACCAACGACACCTCTTTGGCACGGATGGAATCCGGGGGGTGGCGAACCTGGAGCCTATGACCTCGGAGATGGCATTGAAGCTGGGTCGGGCAATCGCCACTGTCCTGCATGATCCTCTTCCCCTATCTAGCGGCAGGCCGGAGAAAAATCGGGTGTCATCCTCTTCTAAGCTGGGCGAGGGTCAGGCAAGGCACCGTTATAAGATCCTTATCGGCAAGGACACGCGTCTGTCGGGCTATATGCTCGAGACGGCCCTTGCTTCCGGGATATGCTCCAGTGGAGTAGATGTCCTCCTCGTCGGTCCGCTGCCGACGCCAGGTGTGGCGTTTCTCGCCCGGAGCATGAGGGCCGATGCCGGCGTGGTGATATCCGCTTCTCACAATCCTTTCCAGGATAACGGGATAAAGTTTTTCTCCGCAGACGGCTTCAAGTTGCCGGACGAAGTCGAGGCGCGCATGGAGGAGATGATTTTCAAGGGAGAGACGGACCTCAACCGACCGACAGCTTCGGCCATCGGCAAGGCGTCCCGTATTTCCGACGCGGTGGGAAGATACATCGTCTTTCTCAAGAACACCTTTCCCCGCCATCTCACTCTGGAGGGATTGAGGATCGTGGTCGACTGCGGCCACGGCGCGGCTTACCGCGTCGCGCCCGAGGTCCTGTCGGAATTGGGAGCGGAGGTCATCCCCATCGGGGTTCATCCGGACGGAGAAAATATCAACCAGGAATGCGGCTCACTTCATCCGGAAGCGGCACGGCAGGCCTTGCTCAAGCATCACGCGGATCTCGCCGTCTCCCTGGATGGAGACGGGGATCGGGCAATATTTGTCGATGAGAAGGGTGAGGTGCTGGACGGCGATTATATCCTGGCCATGTGCGCCAGGGAGATGCAGGAAAAGGGCACCCTGAAAGGTGGGGCCGTAGTGGCTACCGTTATGAGCAACCTGGGCTTGGATCTCGCTCTTCAGGGCATGGGACTGAAAGTAGTGCGGACCGCCGTGGGGGACCGTTACGTGGTCGAAGAAATGCTGAAGGGGGGGTACAATTTGGGCGGAGAGCAGTCGGGCCACCTCATTTTCTTGGATCACAATACAACCGGGGACGGCTGCCTCAGTTGTTTGCAGATCCTGGCGATCATGGTCGAAAAGGGGCGCCGGCTCGGGGAGTTAAAGAAGGTGATGACCAGGCTCCCCCAAGTCCTGCTCAATGTGGGGGTCAAGGAGAAAAGAGACATCTCCCGGTTGCCCCGGGTGCGTGATAAGATCGAAGCGGTGGAAAAAGAATTGGGTGGGCGCGGCAGGATCTTGGTGCGCTATTCAGGAACCGAGCCTCTGGCAAGGGTGATGTTGGAGGGGGAGGATGAAGAGAAGATCCGCCAGATGGCGCACGAGATAGCGGAACAGATCCGCAACGAAATTGGAAACGAATAAGAGTTCAAAAGGTTCAAGATGTTTAAGTCGTTCAAGCCGTTTAACGATTTGAACGATTTGAACTTTTTAAACGGCTTAAACCATGTTGAGATTAGGTGTCAATGTCGACCATGTAGCTACGGTACGGCAGGCAAGGAAGATCGATATCCCTGACCCTGTGGAGGCGGCGCTGCTGGCCGAGAGGGGCGGAGCAGACGGTATCACCGTTCACCTGCGCGAGGATCGCCGCCATATTCAGGAGCGGGATGTCAGACTTTTGCGCGAGCGAGTGAAGACCAAGGTCAATTTGGAAATGGCCGTAACCCCTGAGATGGTGCGCCTGGCAGAAAAGCTTGGCCCGGATGATGCCTGCTTCGTTCCCGAACGGCGCGAGGAACTGACCACCGAAGGCGGACTCGATGTGATCGCTCATAAGGCTAAGGTGAACGAGGCGGTGAAACGGCTTGAGGAGCATGCAATCCGGGTCAGCCTCTTTGTCGATCCGGAAACAAGCCAGATCGAAGCCAGCCGGGAAGCAGGCGCTCACGGCGTAGAACTCCACACCGGCCCGTACTGCGACCTCTCCGGTGACAGGAGCAAAGAGCTGGAGAAGATCGCAGCCGCCGCCTCCCTCGCCCGGCGTTTAGGGTTGGAAGTGCACGGCGGCCACGGACTTAATTATGCAAACGTTCTCCCCATCGCCCGCATCTCCGAAATGGTCGAGCTCAACATCGGGCATAGTATT
>Ga0209824_10000467_pt1 | contig 25069 bp, 24 predicted proteins | sample VDWuncwatermetaG_FD_184124 | JGI IMG/M metagenome (GOLD analysis project Ga0209824, IMG submission 184124) | Wastewater microbial communities from Netherlands to study Microbial Dark Matter (Phase II) - VDW unchlorinated drinking water (SPAdes)... ...
ATATAAATGATATAAGATTCAATGCCGTAAATTTTAACCTTAAGGGGAAGGGGCCTATACTGACGGTTTCAGATTCAAGGATATCAAAAGAAGGGGGGTTTCTTTATATCAACGGCGATCTGGACTTGAGGAAATTCGGCAGGCGTAATGTCCTGGAGAACCTTAAGATAACAACAGACCAGAAGGTTATAATCTGGGAAGGTTGGGATATAACCAAGTCCCCTTCCGAGGTTAAGGCGAAGAAGAACCTTGGCGAAGATCTTGACGTGAATTTCAGGACGCACGTGGACAAAGGCGATGTTGATATCAACGATGACCATAAGGAGAGCGAAATAGGGCTGGATTATAAGATTCAGAAAGATGACAGCATAAATGTGCGCATGAAGAAAGACAGCGCCTTTGTCGGCGTGCAGCATAAAGTAAAATTTTGAAGGATAATATGTGGGATAGGATAAGAAATTTAGGGGCAAGGATTTTGGTTTTTTTAAGATATGCCGGCGGCCTGTGGATGCTTTTTATAGAAACGCTGTTCTGGATATTTATGTCTCCTTTGAAGAAGAGGCAGATCTTTGAGCAGATGAGCAAGATAGGCGTTGACAGCGCGCCTATAGTATTTCTTACGAGCCTATTTACCGGCATGGTGCTTGCGCTTCAGAGCGCGTATCAGATGCAGAAGATTTCCGCGACCATGTATATCGCTTCCCTGGTTTCGTTGTCTATGTGCAGGGAATTAGGGCCGGTGCTGACTGCGCTGGTCGTAGCGGGCCGCGTAGGCGCTTCCATAACCGCGGAGTTAGGCACTATGAAGGTCACGGAACAAATAGATGCCCTGGAAACGCTGGCTACAAACCCCGTAAGGTATCTGGTCGTGCCAAGATTTTTGGCGCTGTTTTTTATGCTGCCGTTTTTAACTGTCTACGCTGATTTTATAGGCATATGCGGCGGGTATCTGGTTGGTGTGGGGAAACTGGGCATAAGTTCAAGTTTATATACCAGGATGACATTTGATTCTCTGGTCTTCAAGGATTTTTTTACGGGCCTTATAAAGTCGTTCGCGTTCGCGGTTATTGTATGTATTGTGGCGTGTTTTCAGGGGATGAGAACTGAAGGCGGCGCTGAAGGGGTGGGCAAATCCACCACGCTATCGGTTGTTTTTAGTTTTATACTTATTATATCGGCCGACTGCTTCTTTACGGCGCTGTTTTATTTTGTGTTTTAGAAAAAATGATAGAAATCATCAATCTATGCAAGTCGTTTAACGGCGCCAAGGTGCTGGATAACCTGAACCTTACGATTAATACAGGCGAGACAATGGTGATTATCGGGCGTTCGGGATGCGGCAAGAGCGTGCTTTTAAAGCATATAATAGGCATTATGAATCCGGATTCGGGCCAGGTAATTATAGACGGGACAGATATAACAAAACTGTCCGGCAAACAGCTTAATGAATTCAGGATGAGGTTCGGGATGCTGTTTCAGGGCGCCGCCCTGTTTGATTCGTTAACTGTGGAGGAAAATATCGGTTTTAATTTATTTGAACACACAAACTCTCCGAGAACCGAGATAAAAAAGAGGGTCACCGAGTGCCTTGGCCTGGTGGGATTAAAGGATATTGAGGATGTAAAACCCGCGGAATTATCAGGCGGCATGAGAAAAAGGGTGGGCCTGGCCAGGGCTATATGCATGAGGCCCGAGATTGTATTGTATGACGAACCGACAACGGGCATTGACCCCATTATGGGCGACGCGATAAACGACCTTATAAAGGATTTGCATGATAAGCTGAAGGTTACTTCGATAGCCGTGACGCATGATATGGTGAGCGCGTATAAAATCGCCTCGCGTATAGCGATGTTGTATAAAGGAAAGATAGTAGCCGTTGGCGCGCCGGACGAGATAAAAAATACGGCAAACCCCGTCGTGAAACAATTTATTACCGGCGCCGCGAAGGGACCCATAACCGAAGGAGGATAGAGGAATGGAGGCAAGGCCTGCAAGTTTCGAGATAAAAGTCGGTATATTTGTATTTTTGGGAATCCTGATAATGTTTATTATAGTTTTCTCTATCGGGGAGTTTTATATATTAAAGCCTATGTATAAGATAAAGGTGTTGTTTAATTTCGCCAACGGCATAGAGGTGGGCGCGCCGATAAGGCTGGCAGGCATCAATGTCGGGGAAGTTGAGGATGTCGGCGTTTATTATGATGAACAGGCCGCGCGGACAAAGGTCTACCTTATTACGAAGATAAAAAAAGAGGCCAGGGTTGAGAAGAATGCCGCCTGCCGGATCAATACCCTGGGCCTCTTGGGCGAGAAATATTTAGAGATTTCACCCGGCACGCAGGACGCCGGCTTCCTCCAGGACCAGGACACGGTTATTGGCACAGACCCTATTCCCATGGAAGAGATTACGAAGAATATGAAAGATCTTTCGGATGACGCGAAGTCAATGGCGGAGTCGGCAAGCATAATATTGAAAAGGCTGGAAAAGGGAGAAGGGACCATCGGCAAACTTCTGGTTGAGGAGGACCTTTATAATAACCTGGAGGCGACATCGGAAAACTTCAAGGCATTAAGCGATGATGTCAGAAGGCACCCATGGAAATTATTGATGAAGGGAAAGGAAAGTGACCAGGGGGAAAGGGAGCCCTCCTATAATAAGAAACCCGGAAAGGAGCAAAATTTCAGATAATGACATTATTATTCATACGCATATTTTTTGTTATATTAAGCACGGTAGTAGGTTTTTTTATAAGCACCTCTTTTTTTATCAGCCCGCAAGCAAGGTGGGGCTTAATGGGGGCGGGGATAGGTTTTGTTTCATCCGCGATATTAATAACTATTGAGAGTTTGATGCGCAGGGTTTCGGTAAGAAATTTATCCGTTGCGGTATTCGGCCTTATATTCGGTTTATTTATGTCATGGGTCCTGACAAGCGCGGTTAAACTTATACCTATGGACCCGCGGGCCTTTTCAATGCTTCAGATAATCCTTACCCTTGTATTCTGTTATCTCGGGATGGTGATAGCCATAAGGGGAAAAGACGAATTTAATCTGGTCATACCCTACGTGAAGTTCACCAGGCAGAACCAGAAGGATGAGATTATACTGCTGGACACGAGCGTTATTATAGACGGGCGCATCGCCGACATATGCTCGACAAAGTTTATCGAAGGCAGGATCGTAATACCGCGGTTTGTGTTAAAGGAGCTCCAGCAGATAGCTGATTCATCGGATATGCTCAAACGGAACAGGGGCAGGCGCGGGCTGGATATCTTAAATAAAATACAGAAGGACTCTAATATCGGCGTCCGCATTGAGGAAGAGGATTTTCCGGAAATCCCTGATGTGGACGCGAAACTTGTAAAGCTGGCCAAGATAATGGGCGCCAAGGTGCTGACAAACGATTACAATCTCAACAAGATTGCCCAGCTGCAGGATGTTACGGTCCTGAACGTAAATGACCTCGCGAACGCCTTAAAACCGGTTGTGCTGCCGGGCGAGATTTTTGAGATAAAGATTGTCAAAGAGGGTAAAGAATATAATCAGGGTGTCGCGTATCTGGAAGACGGCACAATGGTTGTGGTTGATAATACCAGGCATATGATCGGGCAGAACGTCAGGGCCACTGTTACAAGCGTGCTTCAGACCTCCGCGGGGCGTATGATATTTGCCAAGCTGGAAGGCAATGATTATCATGCGGGCCGCAGGAGATAAAATATAAGTGATTACAGCGATAAAAAAATAGATTACAGCGATATCGTTGTAATCTTAAAGTTGGGTTTTACTCGAAATCGTTGTAATCATGTTTATTTTTCTAAATATGAAGACGGAAGCTATAGTTGCCGCGGCGGGAGTCGGAAAGAGGCTACGGGCTAAGACAAGGAAACCATACCTTAAGATTTTAAGAAAACCCATCCTTATACATACCTTACAGGCGCTAAGCGGCTCGGCAGATATAAACAAAATAATAGTGGTTGTAAACAGGCTAGATAAGAAATTGTGTTGCGCCCTTGTTAAAAAATACAAGGTTAAAAAGATAAAGGCGATTGCCGCAGGCGGCAGCCAAAGGCGTGATTCCGTGCGTAACGGCCTGCAGCTGCTGGATAAAGACACAGATGTGGTCTTGATTCACGACGGTGTCAGGCCGTTTATAAATAGGCAATTGATTAAGGAGTCGGTGGCAAGCGCGAAAAGGTTTGGGGCGTGTGTTGTGGGGGTACCGGTGAAAGCGACGATAAAAAAGGTCGCCAGATCGCCGGGTCACCAAATCACCAGTGTAGAAAAAACAATTGATAGAAAAAACCTGTGGGAGATACAGACACCGCAGGTGTTCAAGAAAGATTTAATATTAAGGGCGTATAATAAATTTGGAAATATTGCCGCAACGGATGATGCGATGTTAGTTGAGAAATTAGGCGTTCAGGTAAGGGTGGTTTTAGGCTCATATAACAATATAAAAATCACCACGCCTGAGGATCTGGTAATAGCTGAAGGATTGGCAAAATGCGCGTAGGCATAGGATACGATATACACAGGCTGGTTAAGGGCAGGATGCTTATTTTAGGAGGGGTCGCTATCCCTTATGCCAAGGGGCTTATGGGCCACTCCGACGCGGATGTCCTTTTGCATGCTGTATGCGACGCCCTTTTGGGCGCGGCGGCCTTAGGCGATATAGGCCGGCATTTTCCCGACACCGACAAAAGATACAAAGGTATCTCAAGCCTGAAATTATTAAAAGAAGTTAAGGCGCTTATCAGTTTAAGAAAATATAAGATAGCGAATATTGATTCCACAGTGGTAGCCCAAGAACCGAAGATAACGCCTTTTAAAAATGAGATGATAAAAAATATATCCGGGGTTCTGAAAATAGGCGGCGAAAACATTAATATAAAGGCGACTACAAATGAAGGCATTGGCGAGATCGGCAAAAAAATGGCCATCGCCTGCTACGCTGTGGCATTATTGGTGAAAAAATAGATGTCATCCTGAGGCCCTAAGCGTAGCGAAGGGCCGAAGGATCTAAAAATAGATTCTTCGCCCCGCTAAAGCGGGGTTCAGAATGACAATCACGAGGAGGACAAATATGAATTTACTTTTACAAATATTATTAATACTCGTAGTAATCGCTGCCATTAAGAGTATACTTGTAGCGATATTTTTTCGTGAGGATATCAAGGCGGCGCAGAGAAGGGACCCGGCCGCGAAAGGATTTTTTGAGATTTTATTTTTGTACCAGGGCCTGCGCGCGCTTATTAATTACCGCGTCTCCCATTTTTTTTATAAGATCCGCTTTTTCTTTCTGGCGCGCCTCTTAAGCCAGATTTCAAGGCATTTTACCGGTATAGAAATACACCCGGGCGCGCAAATAGGCAAAAGGTTTTTTATCGACCACGGTATGGGCGTGGTTATAGGCGAGACTGCGATTATCGGCGATGACGTCCTTTTATATCAGGGAGTGACCCTGGGCGGCACAGGCCTTGAGAAAGGGAAGCGCCACCCAACCATCGGCAATAACGTGGTTATCGGCGCCGGGGCAAAGGTGCTTGGCAACATAATAGTGGGCGATAATTCTTATATAGGTTCAAACGCAGTTGTCATTAAAGACATTCCGCATAATTCAACAGTGGTGGGCGTGCCTGGCAGGATTACAAAGCAGGACGGGAGAAAGATGGATTTTGACCTGGATCATATTCATATCGTCGATCCGATTATGCAGGCGATGGATGAGCTGGAGAAGCGAATTGAGAAGCTGGAGAAGTAGTGTCTGAAATAAATGAAAATTTTTACGGGTCCTGCCGCGGCAACTGGCTCGCAGGGCCACTGCCAGTCGGCGGGCTCTTTCGCTAGTTTTGCTTTCACCGATCGCCTGAGTTAAATTGTCATTCCCGCGAAAGCGGGAATCCAGAATAAGGGGTAATTATATCATTGGTCTTGTTGCGGCATCTTTATAGGTAGCTATAACCTGCGCAAAACTTATACGCTCAAGAGCCAACGCCGCCTGTCAATGGCCATATTTGAGAAAGTTGCGCAATTATGCCAATAAAAATTTATAATTCGCTGACGAGGAAAAAAGAGGAATTCGTGCCCTTAAAAGAGGGGCAGGTGGGGATGTATGTTTGCGGGCCGACGGTATATGATGAGCCGCATATAGGGCATGTGAGAAGCGCCTATGTGTTTGATGTCATAAGGCGCTACCTTATATATAGAGGATACAAAGTAACATTTGTACGGAATGTAACCGATGTGGATGACAAGATAATCAACAAGGCCAGGGAAGAATATCCGAGCGAGGATATAAACGAGGCCGTAAAAAAGGTTTCTTTAAAATACCTTGAATCTTATCACAAGGCCCTGGATGAATTCGGGCTTATGCAGCCCGACAAAGAACCCAAGGCGACCGAGCATATAAAGAAAATGGTAGTATTTATAAAGTCGCTTATTGACAAAGGCGCGGCATATCAGTCCGGGGGCGACGTATACTTTGATATAAAAAAGGCAAGTGATTATGGGAAGTTGTCTAATCAGAGCTTGGAGATGATGGAGACCGGCGCGCGCGTTTCGCCTGGCGAGAATAAAAAGGACCCGCTTGATTTTGCGTTATGGAAGGCGGCGAAAGAAGGCGAGCCATCTTGGGATAGCCCGTGGGGCAAGGGCCGGCCCGGTTGGCATATAGAATGTTCGGTGATGAGTTCCGATACGCTGGGCGATGAATTTGATATCCACGGCGGGGGACTCGATCTGATATTTCCCCATCATGAGAATGAAATAGCGCAGTCCGAAGCCGCAGGTAATAAGTTCGCCAGATGCTGGATACACCACGGCCTTCTGACGATAAACAACCAGAAGATGGCTAAGTCGTTAGGGAATTTTATCACGGTGAAGAATTTTATATCAAAGCATAAGAATGTAGATTTATTAAAATTGTTTTTTTTATCGGCGCACTATTCTCATCCGGTAGATTATACAGAAGAAAAGATCTCAGAAGCGAAAGAAGCTTTAGAAAGTATTATGATACTTATCGACAAGATAGATAAAAAAGTGCGTCTTATGAAACATATCCATAAAAAGATTGAAGCAATAGAAAATATAAAACATCAATTTGAGGAAGCGTTAGATGATGATTTTAATACTCCTCGAGCATTAGCCTCTATTTTTGAATTAAAAACTCTGACTAATAAAAATATAGAAAACGCTGGTTTTATTTGCGTTGCTAGAGTAGCTATGAAAGATTTGTTGTTATTATTAGGGATTTCGCCCGAGGCAAAAACAGAAATAAATGCACTTAGCGATGTAGAGATTAAAGCAAAAATTCTTGAAAGAGATCAAGCTCGCCAAAATAAAGATTATTTTTTGGCTGATAAAATTAGAAAAGAATTAGAAGAAAAAGGTATCATACTGGAAGATACGAAGGATGGCACGACGTGGCGGAGGAAAATTTAATCATATCTGCGGGCAGGGGCCAGGCCTTGAGGCATATTATCCATCCAGATAAGTGACCCTGCGCTATCAGTGACGCAGGAGTTGTTTTAGAACTATTAAGCGGCTATGTTGTTTCGAATAATAAGCCGAAAGGCTGCCCCTGGCCGCCCAAAAATAATTATGCATATGAAGAAAGGCGTATTTATCACGTTTGAGGGCACGGAGGGGTGCGGGAAGTCTACGCAGTCGAAACTTCTGTATGATTATCTTAAGCGGGCCGGATATGGCTGCGTCTATACGCGCGAACCCGGAGGGACCGGGCTCGGAGAGAAGATCCGGGAGACGCTCCTTCATTCAAAGAATATTGAGATTTCGGATCTGGCTGAACTGTTTTTGTTTGAGGCGGCAAGGGCGCAGGTAGTCAGGGAGATAATTTCGCCGGCCCTAAAGGATAAAAAAATTATTGTATGCGACAGATTTTATGACGCGACCACGGCTTATCAGGGCTGCGGCGGCAAAGTTTCATTAAAAACGATTAGGGCGTTGAATGATATAGCCTCCGGCGGCATAAAGCCCGATTTGACCATACTCCTGGATGTTGATATCAATACGGGTTTAAGGCGGGCAAAAAAGAAGGGCTCTGACAGGATGGAGGCGAAGAAATTGGCGTATCATAAGAGGGTCAGAGCGGGTTATCTCGCGTTGGCAAAAAAGGAACCAAATAGGATTAAAGTCGTGAAGGTAGAAGAAGATATAGCAATAACACAGGATAAAATAAGAAAAATAGTGTTAAAAACAATTTGTCATTTCCGCGTAAGCGGAAATCCATAGCGACTTATTTTTGGATGCCCGCTTTCGCGGGCATGACATGTATATATTATGTCATTCAGCAATATAAAAGGCCACAATAATATAATACTGTTTTTCAAGAGGGCGCTGGGCCAGGGCGCCGTGAGCCATTCCTATCTTTTCTTCGGGCCGGAGGGCGTCGGCAAGGCGCTTCTGGCCGAGACGCTGGCCAAGGCGCTTAACTGCCTCAATATGGCCGATGATTCATGCGATAAATGCGCGTCCTGCGTTAAGATAGATAATAAGAATCATCCGGATATTATGCGGCTTGAGGTTGAGGGCAAAAAGGATACGGTCAGCATTGAACAAGTCAGGGAACTTGAAAGACAAATAAACCTGAAACCCTACGAGGCCCGCACAAAGGTTTTTATTATCATGGAAGCCGACAAGATGTCCGAGGCCGCTGCGAACTGCCTGCTTAAAACGCTTGAAGAGCCGCCTAAGAATTCAGTTATTATACTTATTACCTCAAGGCCCGAAAACGTCCTGCCGACGGTTAAATCGCGCTGTAAGCAGATTCAATTTGAGCCGCTGGAGCTGTCGGCCCGGCTCGGCCTGGTTATGGATAAAGGATTCCTGAAGGAGGAGGCCCTATTTTTATCAAAGCTGGGCAACGCCGACGTTTCTTTACCTCCCGGGTTAGAAGGGAAAGGGCTATTTGAATACAAAAATAGTGTTTTAACGGAGTTTAATTCGGGCAAGACATTATTAGAAGAAGGCAGTTTTATATTTAGTGAATCCAAGGAAGGTATGAGGTTTATAATTTCAGTACTCGCCAGCTGGTTTAGGGATATACTTGTACTAAAATCCGGCGCCGGGCCCGGCGCTGTAATCAATTCCGACAGGATAGGGGAACTAAGGGCCCTTAAGGATAAATTTTCCTTTGAAGAGCTGGAGTTCCTATTAGAAGAGGTTCAGAATACGCGGTTTTGTATAGAAAGAAATATCGGGCCGAAACTGGCGTTTAATGATTTGAAGATGAAGCTTGTGGGAAAGGCGGACATATAGAAATGAGCAATAATAGGATAGGCGTTAAATTAAGAGAGGCGGGGAAGGCGGAAAATTTCGCCGTTTCGGCTGGTTTGAAATTGGATATAGGGGATTATGTCATTGTAGAGCAGGAGAGGGGTTGCGAATACGGCATAGTCGCTTCGGAACCGCAGCCGCTTCTGGAGGACGAAAAACAGAAGCCGGCGTTTCTGAGGGTCGTAAGAAAGGCGACGCCGGGGGACCTTCATCAGATAGAAAGGAATAAGAAGAAGGTAAAGGAGTTGATTGATACCTGCGACAAGAAGATAGAGGAGCATAAGCTCACCATGAAGCTGGTGGACGCGGAATATTCTTTTGACAGGAGCAAGGTGATGTTTTATTTTACCGCCGATTCAAGGGTTGATTTCAGGAATCTTGTCAAGGACCTCGCCTCTATCTTTAAGGCGCGGATCGAGCTAAAACAGATCGGCGTAAGGGACGAGGCCAAGCTCCTGGGCGGTTTTGGCCCGTGCGGCGAGACCCTGTGCTGCGCCAAATTTTTAAAAAACTTCCAGCCCGTAACCATAAAAATGGCGAAGGAGCAGAATCTATCGCTTAATCCCGCGAAGATATCAGGGTTGTGCGGCCGGCTTATGTGCTGCCTTTCTTACGAGTACGATGCATACAAGGGCCTGATGGAAGGCATGCCCCACCAGGGCGATAAGATCAAGACGAAAGACGGGGCCGGCACGGTTATAAGCGTGAATGCCATAAAGAGGCTGGCAGTGGTGCAGCTGGAAGACGGAAGACAGGTAGAAGTAACATATAAATGAAAAAATTCTATATCACGACCCCGTTATACTACGTAAATGCCTCGCCTCATATAGGCCATTCCTATACCAACAGCGCGGCGGACGCGTTAGCGCGTTATTACCGCCGCGTTATAGGGAAGGAGAATGTCTGGTTTCTGACCGGCACCGACGAACACGGCCAGAAGATGCAGAAAGCGGCAGATGAGGCAAAACTTCCCCCGCAGGCGTTCGCGGACAAGATGGTCCTACAGTTTAAGGACCTCTGGAAGGTTTTGGATATCTCTTACGATGATTTTATACGGACCACCGAGGAGAGGCATAAAAAAACCGTGCAGCGGGTCCTTGAGATACTTTACAAAAAGGGGGATATCTATCAGGATACATACGAAGGGCTATACTGTACGCCATGTGAAACTTTCTGGCTTGAGTCACAGGTAGTGGGCGGGCTTTGCCCGGACTGCAAAAGGCCCGTAGAGAAAATTACCGAAGTAAATTATTTTTTCAGATTGTCAGCATATCAAGATTGGCTTATTGATTATATAGAAAAAAACCCTCTTTTTGTCAAGCCGGATATAAGGCGTAACGAGGTCTTAAGTTTTCTTAAGCTGAATAAATTGACCGACCTTTGCATTTCACGGCCTAAAGAGCGTTTGAGCTGGGGGATACCCCTGCCTTTCAGCTCAGGACACGTTGCCTATGTTTGGTTCGACGCGCTTACAAACTATATCAGCGCGGTGGGCGAGTTTGATAAAGAAGGAAGGTATAAGTCAAAATGGTGGCCGGCGGATGTCCAGTTGATCGGGAAGGATATCCTGAGGCAGCACGCGGTTTATTGGCCGATTATGCTGCGCGCGCTGGACATAGAGCCGCCAAAAACCGTTTTTGCACACGGCTGGTGGATGGTCGGCGAGGACAAGATGTCAAAGTCCCGCGGCAATGTGGTGTCGCCTATAGATATGGTTAATAAATTCGGCGTGGATGTGTACAGATATTTTCTCCTGCGGGATACGCCCTTTGGGCTGGACGGGAATTTCTCGGAAGAGGCAGTGATCAGGAGGTTTAACAGCGATCTGGCGAATGACCTGGGGAATCTCGTGTACAGGACGCTTACTATGATAGAAAAATATTTTGGAGAGAAAGTTCCAAGTTCTAAGTTCCAAGTTCTAAGTTCCAGAGAAAAATTAGTTGAGGAGATGAATTCATTGTCAGCCAGAGTCGGCAAATGTTTGGAAACCCCGGATTTTAGCGCGGCGCTGGAAGAGATTTGGAAAATAATAAACATGGCGAATAAATACGTGGAAGAGACAAAACCCTGGAATCTGGCGAAGGAAAATAAGACAAGGGAGCTTGAGACGTTTATCCGTTTGTTGGTGGATGTAATACGGGAAGTCGCTAGGAATATCGCGCCGTTTATGCCTCAGACAGCTGAATCCATTTTGCAGCAAATCGGCGCGGATACAATAAAAAAAGGCAAGCCATTATTTCCCCGCATAGAGATTTAAACCCGGAACATATGTTAATAGATACGCATTGCCATCTGGATTTTAAGGACTTTGACGCCGACAGAGATCTTGTTATAAACAGGGCGGCTGCCGCAGGCGTCGGGATTATAATAAATGTCGCCAGCTCGCTTGAGGGCTCAAGGCGGGCTGTTGAGCTTGCCGAAAGATATAATTGTATTTATGCCTCCGTAGGCGCGCATCCCCATGAGGCCGGGAAGGTGGATAAGGAGACCTTTAGCGAATTAAAAAAACTGGCCTCACCTTCTGCCGGAGGCCTAAAGGTGGTTGCTGTCGGCGAGGTAGGGCTTGACTATTACAGGGACCTCTCGCCCAGAGATACGCAGAAAAAGGTTTTCAGGGAATTCATTTTACTTGCCAGGGAATTAGGCCTTCCCTTGATACTTCACAATCGCGACGCAAGCGAGGACATGCTTTCTATACTGAAATCAGAGTTTGCCAAAACGCCGGTCCGGGGCGTCATGCACTGTTTTTCGCAAGACACGGTTTTTTTGAAAAAATGCCTGGATATGGGTTTATATATCTCATTTACCTGCAATATCACCTTTAAGAACGCCGGGAACCTAAGGGAGGTTGTCAAATATGTCCCTACGGAGAGATTACTTCTTGAGACGGACGCCCCTTTCCTGGCACCTCAAGTTTATAGAGGAAAAAGGAACGAGCCCGCATACCTTAAACTGTTGGTTAAGGAACTTTCAAGGATTCACTCCGTAGATATTGATACAATAGCGCGCACTACCACCCACAACGCGAATGAACTTTTTTCACTTGGCATAGAAGAGGATGCCAGGATAGCATATCAGATAAGAGATTCCCTATACCTGAATATTACAAACCGCTGCACAAACGACTGCTGTTTTTGCGTCAGGTCTTTCACGGATTTTGTCAAGGGGCATAACCTGAAACTGGGCAAAGAACCTTCGGCCGGGGAAGTCATAAGTGAATTAAAGGGCCTGGAAAGATATAAAGAAGTTGTATTCTGCGGATATGGGGAGCCTACGCTGCGGCTGGATGCCCTAAAGGAAATCGCGAAATTTCTTAAGGAGAAAGGCAAGAAGGTCCGGCTTGTCACAAACGGGCACGGCACCCTTATCAATAAACGGCCGATCGCGCGCGAATTAACCGGCTTGGTGGACAAGATTTCGGTGAGCCTTAATGTTGATACTGAAGAGAAGTATAATAAGATATGCAAACCCCAATTCGGCAAAGGCGCGTTTGAGGACGTAAAACATTTTATCGTTGAGTGCAGGGCCGCGGGCCTGGATATTGAGGTAACATGTCTGGACCTTCCGGAAACGGACACAGAGAAATGCAAATTTTTGGTGGAGCAGGAACTGGGCGCGGAATTCAGGTTAAGAAAGCATAATGTAGTCGGCTAAAAAAATGGACAGATCCCGGGTATCCATTATAAGATGCAAAACCTACGACCTTAAAGAGGTTGAGGCCGCGGTCGCCAAGAGCGTAGGACTTATAGGCGGGATAGAAAGATTCATAAAACCCAATGCCAGGGTTTTGTTAAAACCAAACCTTTTGTCCGCAAGGAGCCCCGAAGAAGGCGTGGACACGCATCCCGAGGTTGTCAGGGCTGTCGCGAGGCTGGTTAAACCGATTACGCCGCATATCCTTGTCGGAGATTCTCCCGGCGGATGGGCATTAAAGGATATAGACGAGGTTTATGAAAAATCAGGAATAAAGAGGGTTTGCTTAGAAGAAGGTTTGCGGTTCGTTAAGTTTGATAAGGCCGTGCATATGGAAGGGTTCCCTATAGCGGCTGTTATAAATGAGGTTGACGCGATAATTTCAATTTCAAAATTAAAAACGCACTCAACCAATATATTAACGGGAGCGGTTAAAAATACGTTCGGCATGGTTGTGGGCCTGCATAAGGCGCAGTGCCATTTCAGGGCGCCTATGCCGGATGAACTCGCTGTTTTGTTGGTCAAGGTATTTGACATAGTTAAGCCCGTTTTATCAATTATGGATGGCGTTGTCGGTATGGAGGGGGAAGGCCCAGCAGCCGGTTCATTAAGAAATTTCGGTTTGATCCTGGCAAGCAGAGACGCTGTTTCATTGGACGCTGTTTTTTCGGAACTTGTGGGCATAGATCCGTTGAGCGTGCCTACGACGCTGGAAGCGGCCAGGAGAAATAAGGGCATAGCGGATTTGAACAAGATAGAAGTCGTAGGCGAGAGATTAGAGGACGCGCGGATAAGGCATTTTAAATTACCTATGACTGCCCGGATATATAAACTCCCAAAATCCCTGGTCCGCGTCAGCCTGCGGTGCATAAAATTTTATCCGCTCATAAATAAAAAGAAATGCCGGCGCTGCGGGCTCTGTTTTAATATCTGCCCCACAAAGACAATAAAAAAATTAGAGGATAACAGATTTGAGATTAATACTAAGGGATGCATCCATTGTTTCTGCTGTTATGAGGTGTGCCCTTATAAGGCGATAAGCTTGAGGAAATCCCTCCTGGGCAGGATTGTAATACGAGGATAAAATGATTAACACGATTGAGTGGAAGGGCGGGAAGGCGAGGCTAATCGACCAGACGCGGCTGCCTCATAAGCTGGTTTATATCGAGTGTTCCAATGTCAAATCGTTATGGGACGCGATAAAAAAGCTGCAGGTAAGAGGCGCGCCGGCTATCGGTATCGCCGCCTCATTGGGTGTGGTCCTGGGTATAAAGGGTTCAAGGGCAAATGATTTTGATTTTTTTATGAAGGAACTCGACGGCGTTATAAGATATTTAGGTTCCGCAAGGCCGACTGCCGTTAATCTGTTCTGGGCGCTTGAGAGGATGAGGGACTGCGCTTTAAAAAATTCCAAAAGGGCAGTCGGCGATATAAAGAATATGCTGCTGCAGGAGGCGCTTAAGGTAATAGAAGAGGATAAGGCGATTTGCAGAGGTATGGCAAGATTCGGCGCCGCGCTTGTTAAAGACGGGGATACGCTCTTGACGCATTGCAACGCCGGTGCTTTAGCCACAGCGGACTACGGGACGGCGCTCGGCGTCTTATATAAGGCGAAGGAGCAGGGCAAAAGATTCAGGGTATATGCGGATGAGACGCGGCCGCTCCTGCAGGGCGCGCGCCTGACGGCCTGGGAGCTTATGCGGCATAATATAGACGTAACATTGATTTGCGACAATATGGCCGCGTCATTGATGGCGCAGGGCAAGATTGATAAAATCTTCGTTGGCGCTGACAGGATCGCCAGAAACGGAGACACGGCGAATAAGATAGGGACGTATAATTTGGCGGTTTTGGCGAATTATCATAAAATCCCGTTTTATGTTGTGGCGCCTGTTTCAACTTTTGATTTCACGATTAAAAATGGCAAGGAGATTCCGATTGAACAAAGGGCAGCCGCGGAAGTTACCAGCGTTTATGGGCAGGAGGTGGCGCCCCGAGGCGTAAAGGCCTATAACCCCGCCTTTGACGTTACGCCGAACGCGCTTATCTCGGCGATCGTGACGGAAAAAGGGATATTCCGCAGGCCGTTTAATAAGAGCTTAAGGAAACTTTATAAATGAAAAATATAAACAGGATTGTACAAATAATGATCTGTGTGGCAGTTTGCATCTGCTCACCTTTCTTTTTTGCCTATATGCTGGAAGCCGGAGGTTTTTACAATTTAAGGCCCCTGTCAGTTCTCGAGCGCAGACCCAGGCCGTTTCCGGGGCTGGTTCGCCCCGCCCAAAAAAAGACAGGCGAATATCCACCCGCAGTATTGAAAATACTCAAAGGTGATCCGGCCATAACGGCTTTTACATACGATGGCACGCATCTTGTGGCAAGGAGCGGACAAAATATTTTTAGGCGCTATGAATTGGCTAGCGGGAGGCGTGTAGGGGAGCTGGATTTATCCAGGGTAATAATGCCTGATGGCAGGGTGGTTGACATAAGCCGCAGAGGGCAAGATGCAGCCATGACCGGTTTCTGGGAATTGCAATTTAGCACTACAAGGCTGGTAATTTCTAATGTCGGAACAGGTAATACAGAAACAATCGTATTTAATCTGTGCTCAGTTGATAATGAAGGGCGATTTCAGTTTAAGACGTTCGAAAAAGGCGTATCCGTTGTCAATGTATCCGGTCGTTTTATGACGCAGAGCGTGAGTGACGCAGAGGGATATCCGGCTGCCCTGCACGTTATTTATGTAAGCGATCCCGAAGATAAATTTCTGAAAGAGTATAAAACCGGGTTAGCGAATCGCGCCGTTTTACTTGGTGACAAAGTGATCTTTACTGTTAGTAAAAGAACGGAGGAGGTGGAATATGACCTTGGGCCTTTGGTTGGCTTATTTGTAGCCGATCCCCTGACAGGAGTGGCCGAAGAAAGCGACACTAATGTGGATATGGAAGGGCCGCACCAGCCTATTGTAACTACTGATGACGGCGTTATAGTTGTCGCGGTTCAGATACCGCAAGGCACATATAACGGCCCTAATCAATGGGAGGCGCGTTTATTCAGATTTGAAAACGGCAGATTAACGCCTGTTGAAATAGACGGCAACAAAATGTTTGGGGCGCCTGAAGATGATCGTTCCTTAAGGTCAGTCCGAAGCGTTATCCTTACGCCCACAAAATATCTTGCCATAAACAGGAAGCTGGGAGATGGTGACAACGGGCCGTCATTATCCATATTTGATAAACACACGGGCCAGCCTGCGGAATTGCCCCCGGCATTATTTGACAATCTGGCGAAATACAGATTTGAGTATTTTGAGATAAGCGATGATTACCTTGTTATATGCAGAAGCGATGATGCGAGTCTGGTCGCCTTCTCTCTTGCCACGGGCGAAGAGCAGGTTCTGTCAGCTACGCCGTCTTTTTATCCGCGCTATAATACATATGGGAAAAGGCCGATGGCCTTAAGCGGAAACGAGCTTATATTGTATAACCGCTATGATTTTGATGAGGAAAAATCCGCGATAGCCGTTTTTGACCTGTCACAAGGCAGGCCGGCCGTGAACGTGATCGCGACCGCTGTAGAGTATGACAGCTCCGGCCGGGAAAGCGGATGTTTTTTGTATTTATGCACCTCGCAGGAATCCCTGGCATTTGCCCATCTTCCCCTTGCGCCTTATTATGACCTTACTTCCTTTATTACAGATAATGGTATCCGGCAAAATGTTGAGCCTGTGGGATTAGCCACCCTGTCAAGCGCTGAACTTCGCGTTGTCGCGGGTTTTATGACCGATAACATAGAATTATCGTTGGACGTGCATCCTGAAGACAGGTGGGACGCCGGCAGCATAAGGGCGATGTTCAAATATTTCAACGATTTGATCAACAGCAATGAGCGATTTATTCAGCACCACATGCAGCAATATCTGGAGCGGTTGGATACTTATCTGGCGCCCATCGAAGAACGGGTCAGCCAGACAGACAAAATAGAACTGGCCAAGTTTAAATTAAGGTATTATGAGGGGCTGGGTGGGATTTTTAAAAAGATAATAACCGCGCAAAAGATGCGAAGAGATGGAGTGGCGCTTGGCGAAGCGCGGCGTTACGCCGACGCCGCAATAGGCGAGTTCTCGCCTGCCTGGCGCAACGATAGGGGGTATGATATAGCTATTTCCGGAGACCGGGCCGTTGTAAGAGTTGCCATTGACAATTCCGAGAGCGATAAGCAGATAGGATATGATGACGGCGCAGGAGGCATCAGGTATTTCGTTACAGCTATTGTAAAAATAGGGGCCCAACGGTATGGTTTTATGTATAACGCCGATAGGCAATTCCAGGGAGTGTGTGTCCTGAATCCCGGGCAGGGCGATTATTCCGATCCTGAACTATTGACAAAGAATCCCGGCATAATGGGAATTATTAACATGGCGTTGGAGAAAAACAGCCTGTATTTGACAGCTGAATTAGCCCCGGGCGAAGTCAGCTATGTGCTATCTAATGATGTCAGCAGTCCGTCGAACATAAACGCTGTTTTTTCCGTTAATTATGGCGATGCAGGCGGAAGGGTTTTTATGCGCCGGGATGGCAAGCCCCTTATGGATTCTATAGTGACTGATGCGGACGGCGATTTTACGCAGGTAAGAGGAAATGTTATCGCGCCTGCTATGCTTGCCTTTTCCGCAGCGTCAGGCCGCCGGCCCACTTTAGCTTCGCTTACCCCCGCGCTGTTTATGAATAGGTTAAATAGGAAGGCAGGCATTCAGGCATTCATCCTGGATGCTACTCCTTTAGGCAGCTTAAGCGGCAAAGCGGTGTCCGGTGTTGAGGGAGCTATTTAAATATGAAGCTGGAAAACATAGGCGAATTTGGGTTGATAGAAAAGATCGCGAAAGGCACAAGGACAAATAAGTCCGTGATAAAAGGCATAGGCGATGATGCGGCGGTTTTAGAGTGGACTAAAGACAAATATCTGTTGGCTACGGCGGATATGCTGATAGAAGATAGGCACTTTAAGCGCTCCGCTCCGCCTGAAAAGATTGGCTGGAAGGCCCTCTGCTGCGGCGTAAGCGACATCGCTGCGATGGGCGGTGAACCTAGATGGGCGCTTGTTTCCTGCGGGTTTCCTAAAGGCCTGACGGTTAAATATGTAGATAAAATATATGACGGCATAAAAAAGGCGGCCGGAAAATTCGGCGTAAATATTATCGGAGGGGATACGAACGCTTCTGAAAAGATAATCTTGGATATCACGGTGCTCGGCGAGGTAAAAAAGGAAAATATGGTTTTAAGAAGCGGCGCGAAAGCCGGAGATTTTATCTTTGTTACCGGTGGATTAGGCGGCTCTATCCGCGGAAAACACCTTGATTTTACGCCGCGGCTTAAAGAATCCCGGATCCTTGTCAAAAATTTCAGGATAAACTCGATGATAGACATATCCGACGGGCTGTCGAGCGATTTAAATCATATATTAGAAGAGAGCAGGGTCGGCGCTGTTATATATGAAAGCCTAATCCCGAAATCCAGAAGTGCCAGGACGGTAGAACATGCGCTATCGGACGGAGAGGATTTTGAATTGCTCTTTACTATGTCCAAGAAGGAAGGTTTTAAGCTGCTTAAGGCAAGGGAAAAACTTTTTGATATTCCGATCACAAGGATCGGGACGATAACCGAAAAAAAATTCGGCGCGAAAATTGCAGATATGTTCGGCAGAAAAACAGAACTTAAGCCGGAAGGATTCAGGCATTTTTGAATTTTTAAATGCGTAAAAAATATATCACGAACTCCAGGGAAGAAACAATAAAGCTGGGCGAAAGTATAGCTAAGACCTTTAAGCCGGGAGACGCGGTCGCGCTTATAGGCGAACTCGGAAGTGGCAAGACCACGCTTGTTAAGGGCATCGCGAAAGGCCTGGGGGTAAATGGCTATCGCTATGTTAACAGCCCGTCGTTTGTTATTATTAAGGAATATAAAGGAAAAATTCCGCTTTATCATTTTGACGTATTCAGGCTGGATTCGCTAAGCGGGACTGATGCGCTTAGCTTTGAGGAGTATTTTTACGGAAAGGGCATCTGCGTGGTAGAGTGGGCGGACAAGATAAGGAAGTTGCTGCCAAAAAAGTGTTTGGAGATTAAGATAGATACGTTGAAGGAAAATCAGAGAAAGATTGTTTTGTCATGAGAGTCCTGGCGATAGAAACCTCAAGCGCGGTCCTGGGCGTTGCGATATTGGATGAAGACGGCAGGCAGGCAGAGTTCAATTATAGTTTTGAATTAAGGCACACCTCTCACCTTATACCTACCGTAAATAATCTCCTTAAATTTTCCGGGCGCGGGCTTGAGGACATGGACGCGTACTGTATAAGTATAGGGCCCGGCTCATTTACGGGGCTAAGGATAGGAGTTTCGACTATAAAGGCGCTGGCTGCGACAACCGGGAAAAAGGTTGCCGCGGTTCCGAGCTTGGATGTGTTGGCGCGTAACATACCTTATACAGATGATACGATTTGCGTTGTTGTGGATGCCAAGAAGGAAAAACTATACGCGTGTTTTTATGAGTATAAAAAAGCAGGGCTTAGAAAAATTTCGCCATATCTTTTGATAGGATACGATGACTTGCTAAAACGGCTTGGCAAAATAAAAACTGGTACACTATTAGTGGGAGACGGAACTGAGAAGGTCACAAGTCAGTGCGGAGCGAAGCGGAGCCTCCCCGAAGGGGGCAGGTCGCAAGTCCCAAGTAAAAAATTAAAAACTACAAATAGCGAATTCTGGTATCCGAGTGCGATAAATACGGCAAGGATAGGGCTTGATATGCTTAAAGATGGCAAGGTTGTAAAAGATGTGGATGCGCTGGTGCCGGTTTATCTGCATCCGAGGGATGTGCAATGCAAAAAATAACACATTATAGGCCGACATGGGCGGAAGTGGATTTAAGCGCCATAAAATATAATTTTAATCAGATAAAAAAATGCGTTTCGCCGGGCGTGAAGGTAATGTCTGTTGTAAAGGCAAACGCCTATGGCCACGGCATCGTTGAGGTCTCAAGGTCGCTTTCGGCGGCCGGCGTTGATTATTTAGGCGTTGCGACGATGGATGAGGCGGTCAAACTGAGACAGAATAACATAAAGAAACCGATATTGGTTTTAGGCTCAACATTGCCGCATGAAATTGAGGGGGCCCTTAAATACGGTATTACCCTTACAGTTTGTAATGATGAGTTATTGAGGGAGTTAAACAAGGCCGCGGAAAGGAAGAAAAAAAAGGCGAGCGTGCATTTAAAAGTAGATACAGGTATGGGCCGAATAGGGGTATGGCACGATGAGGCGCTGCATTTTATAAAATGGATCCTGGGGCATAAAGGTTTATTTTTAGAAGGCATATACACCCATTTTTCGAGCGCCGGACGGGATGAGTTTTTTACGAATTACCAGATGGATTCATTTGAGAAGCTGCTGGGCCAGTTTGATAGAGAGGGTGTGGACATACCGCTGCGGCATGCCGCGAACAGCATCGCGACTATTGATGTCAAGCGTTCCCATTTGAATATGGTAAGGCCGGGTATAATTATCTATGGCATGTATCCCAAGAGAAATTTCGCGAAATTCTTTAAATTAAAACCCGCCCTAAGCTTAAAGACGAAGATTGTCTATCTTAAAGAGGTGCCGCAGGGCAGGTCCATCAGTTACGGCAGGACTTATATCACTGAAAGGGATACAAAGATAGCCACGCTCCCTATAGGCTACGCCGACGGTTACGAGCGCATACTTTCAAATAAGGCCTTCGTTTTAGTGAACGGACAGCGCGCAAAAGTCGTTGGCAAGGTTACGATGGACCAGGTCATGATTGATGTGGGCCATGTAAAAAATGTAAAGCTCGGCGACGAGGTTGTCCTGATAGGAAAACAGGGCAGAGACCAGATTACCACAGAAGAACTCGCCAGATTAAGCGGGACCATTCCGTATGAAATCGCCTGTTCCATCGGCTCCCGCGTCCCCCGTATTTACAAATAAAATCTAAAAAACAGATTTGACAAGACATATAGTACATGCTATACTTTACAATAAGTGAAGTATATACAATAGATTTCGGAGGCCAAGACGGCTTTATAATATAATAAAGGGGAGATAGGCATGAGTGGGTTGATTTCTACTTCAGAGATTGTCGCGAAATATAAAATATCTTATCAGACCTTAAATTATTACACTAACTTAGGCCTGCTGCGCGCGGCAAACAAGGTCGGAAATAAGAGGCTTTATAATGAGCAGCGATTAAGGCAGGATTTGGATAAGATCCAGCAGTTGAAAAATGAAGGATATACTTTAAACTTAATCCGTAAGATGCTAAATTCTGAAGAGAGATGAGCATATGAGCTACTTTAAGGTTTTAGGTCTGGATAAAGAGCCTTTTTCCACAAGCCCGGACCCGGCCTTTTTCTATGAGTCGCAGGAGCACAGGGCCGCGCTTATGCGCTTAATGATTGAGATCCGCTTAAAGCGCGGCCTCAGTATTATATTAGGAGACATAGGCACCGGCAAGACCACGCTTTCAAGAAAACTTTTTCACATGCTGAAAGAACGGGAAGATATAATCTTCCACATGATCCTGGATCCTACCTTTGATACGGAGCAGATATTCTTAGAGTCATTAATCCGGACATTCAAGATAGAGATCAATTCGCTCTCCCCCACAGTTTTAGATTATAAGGAAGCGATAAAGAAGTACCTATTCCAAAAGGGGGCGGAAGAAAATAAGATAGTCGTGCTTCTTATAGATGAAGCGCAGAAACTAAATCCGATTTCTCTTGAAATCCTGCGCGTTCTTTTGAATTACGAAACCAACGAATATAAACTTCTGCAATTAGTGTTGTTGGCCCAGCTGGAACTTCTGCCGAAGCTTCGCTCGATGAAAAATTTATGGGACCGCATAGACCTGAAATATGTCTTGAACCCGCTGGATGAACAGGAGACAAAAGAGATGATCCAGTTTAGGCTGCGCGCGGCAGGCTACACATCAAGCGTTGATTTTTTTACGGATGAGGCGACAGCCGAGATTTACCGCTATACTCAGGGATACCCAAGGCGTATCGCCATGATATGCCATCATGCCTTAAAAACCCTGGTGATGGAAAGTAAGCCGGTAGTAGACGGCACACTCATGCGCGAACTTATTGTTAAGGAAAGTAAAGTAGCCATATGTTAATACCTATCAAAATCGCAAACGGTACAAATGGAAAATGGAAGATAAGGTAACGCCGGAAGAGAAACTGCTGAAGATAATTGAAAACCCTCAAGGCCCAAAAGGCAAGGTTGCCGGGCCGGCGGCTAAAGGCATTAATGTTCCTGTAAAATCCCCGGCAGGTTTTCTTAAAAAGTTTAATGTAGACAGCGATATCTCAAAATATCTTACATTGCGGACGGCCAACAGGGTGATGGCGATCATATGCGTAATAGTTACGATAATTTTTCTTACGAGTTATATTACCCTTGGGAACAGCCTTAATATAAGGTATGACAAGGTCGCCGAGGAAGCGACAATGTCCGACATCGGCGCGAAGAAGATATCTATACCGGAAGAAAAATTTTCAGAAATTGTCGAAGCGGCGAAAAGCCGTAATATGTTTACCGCCTTGCCCATGAACGCGAGCGCTAAAACCGAAGCGTCGGCAGAAGCGCCGCAGACAATAAGCAATTTCAAACTGGTAGGCATCCTCTGGTCAGAGGCGCCGCAGGCGATGATCGAGGATGCGCAGGAGAAGAAGACATATCTTTTGAGCGCCGGAGAACAGATGGGCCAGTTTAGGATAAATAAAATTTATAGAGAGAAAGTTATTTTGGGCAAGGAAGGGCAGGAGTGGGAGCTGAGATGATAAAGAAGAGGAATTCGGGTAAACGTCATTGCGAGGGCGCCCCACAGGGGCGACCGAAGCAATCTCAAAAAAGAGATTGCTTCGTCGGCGCTGACGTAAGCAAGGGCCTCCTCGCAATGACATTGGGGCTCGGCCTCACGGCGCTATTAATCTTTGGGTTAACGAACGCCTACGCCCAGGACACAATGACCCTTGACCTCAAGGGCATTGATGTTACCGAGCTCTTCAGGATCCTTTCCCTGAAGATGGGCGTCACAATAGTCCCGACCAAGAGCGTAGCGGGCAGGGTAAACATATTCCTGAATAACCTGACCTTTGACGACGCCCTGGACGTTATCCTTGTAAGCCAGGACCTGGCCTGCGAGAAAAAAGGCCATATCATCAATATCATGACCGCCACAGAATACCAGAACCTATACGGCGAGAAATACAATGAAAAAAGAAAATTTAAAACCGTAAAGCTCGCCTACGCCAAGCCCCAGACCGTGTTTAACGCCTTAGGCCAGATTAAATCCGATGTAGGCAAGATAATAGTGGATGAATCCTCCGGCACCATATTCATGATCGACACACCGGAGAAGCTGGAGCTGATGGAGAAAAAAATTAAAGAACTGGACCAGGCCCTGGAGACGGATATCTTTTATCTGGATTTTGCCAGGGCGGAGGATGTAAAAACACAGCTTGCGGGCGCCCTCACGCCGGGCATAGGCGAGATTATAGTTGATAGCCGCGTAAATAAAGTCATGATAAGCGATTATCCCGAAAAGGTAAAGAAGATAAAACAAATCATAAGGCAGTTTGACAGAGAGGGCCGCCAGGTTTTCCTGGATGTGGAGGTTGTCAGTATTGTCTTAAGAAAGGAATACCAGAAAGGGATAAACTGGGAAAGTATCTTCAGGGCGCATGAAGAGCACAGCCAGGTGGATTTAAAAGGCGTTTTCCCCGTAGCGTCCTCTTTTAGCCCGTCCCCGACTTTATCTGCGGACAGCGTACAGTTAGCAGCCGCGACATTATCTCAAGACCACATTGCCGTTACTGTCCAGGCCCTTGAGACATTCGGTGATACAAGGGTCTTGGCCCACGAGTACCTGTCTGTCGCGGAGAAGGGGGAAGCGAAACTTACAGTGGGAAGCAGGGAGCCGGTTATAATGCAGGCGATAAAGTCCGGCGAAGCGGCCACTATTATCGGGGACCAGGTCGAATTTGTTGATGTGGGGCTTAAGGTCAAGATAGCGCCTGAATTCAATGAAGATGATATTGTAACGCTGAATGTAACCACAGAATCAAGCGTTTTGACATCGATTACCAAATCAGAAAAAAGTTACGCTCCTAATATGGATAAAGCAGAAGCGGCCACCGTTGTTAAAGTCCAAAGCGGCACAGCGGTTATGGTGGCGGGTATGCATAACTGCGATATCCGGAGGGACTCAAGCACACCGCTGCCCGGCTTATCTTTATTGGGGACCAAGGCCGACCGCATAGAAAAAACAGAGGTGCTTATATTTATTACCCCTTATTTTTACGGCAAGGCCAGGCCTGCCAGCCGTCCCAGGGTAAACCTTAGGGCAGCCGAAGACCTGGTTAAAAAAGAGGTTAAAACTTGCATAGAGAACTTTACGCTTCAGTGATAAAAAGCCTTTGTATAATAGGTATCGCCATCGCATTGCTTCTAGTTGGCGGCAGCGGCATTGTGATTTTAGCTCAAGAGGCAGCGAAAAACGCCACAGCTGTTACGAACACAGGCCAGGTTGCTCCTACTACAACGGCCCCTCAAGCATCAACAGGTGGGGTTTTATCAACCGGAGGGGAAGTTTCGCCTAACGGGAGCGCCGGTCAAGCAGCCCCAGGCGCGGCTGGCGCTGCATCCTACGGCGCCGGAGGTGCTATGCCTCAAGGCCCGGGCGGTACTATGTATCCCGCAGGAGGCGGGCCTCAACTTGCCGGTGGAGGTTATCCGCCTCCCGGTGGCAATCCCGCGCCTGGTTATGGAGCTAATTTCCAAGCTGCCGCGCCAGCTAAAGCAGAAGCACCTTCTTCTGCGCAGGATACCAGCGGGCCGCTCCTGTCAGAAGAAGAGATAGATAAAGGCGTTAAAGTCAGCCAACAAAAGATCTCCCTTGACCTCAAGGGCATTGATGTTACCGAGCTCTTCAGGATCCTTTCCCTGAAGATGGGCGTCACAATAGTCCCGACCAAGAGCGTAGCGGGCAGGGTAAACA